>Ga0181612_103002_pt1 | contig 19087 bp, 9 predicted proteins | sample HoacroProtozoa21_FD_119630 | JGI IMG/M metagenome (GOLD analysis project Ga0181612, IMG submission 119630) | Hoatzin crop microbial communities from Cojedes, Venezuel. Combined Assembly of Gp0051906, Gp0051904, Gp0051908 | reverse complement strand
CATTAAATGACCAGTAGGACTGGCATTGTTTTGGTATAAGATGACCCTGGTAATTCCTTGGATGTTGTTATAAACCAGTGAGTCCTGAAGAGGTTGGCTGTGCTTGGGTGCCTGACTTTAGACATCAGTGGCAAAAGCCTGGGAGTCCGAGAAAAGCTGAAGACCTCAGTGTAAATTCAAATTGCAATCTCTGATGATTTTTGCAGTGCAATATTTGTTGCGACAAAGAGGCTCAGCCATGCAGATTGTTCCTAGGCACTTGTAGACTTTCCTCACCTAAAGCCATGTAGTGCTGCAGATAGAACAGACAGCTCTGTAGAGTTTTTATTGGTTTAAAACTTTAATATCAGGGAAGTATCATTTTTGCTTCAGGAGGAGTGAGGTATTATGTCTTATTTTGAGTAGGAGAGTGATTCCACCTGAGGAAAGCTAAAGTGTAGGATCTGACAGCAGCCGGGACGACTCAGACGCTAGGAAAGAGAAAAAGATGCAAGAAGGCCGGCAGCTGCGATAAGCTGATTCATTGCCACGAAGCCACATTGCCTGCCAGGTATACTGATTAGGTGGTTGGACCATGCACGTAACAGGGACACTGATTACTCCATTGATTTTAAAATGCACTCCCAAATAAAATAAGACATATTCCTCCTGTATTTTGTACTGTCCCTAAAGAACTTGTACAAATGTAATCTACTGGTTTAGAGTTCCTGGTCACTTTAGGGAGCTGATTTCTAGTACCGAAAGGATAGAGTAAGGATAACATTACTTGTGATTAATTTCTTTAATATTTATGTTGCTTTCACATGTGCAAAGTCAATAGTCTGTATACATTTATTGCACCGACTGTACCAAATATTCTGACTGCTTTTTTTCTTCCCCCAAAAAACAGCTATTCCTGAAATACACATGCACCTCTTTGTCCATCACAAAAGGTAAGACCAGGAAAAGTCTATTCTTAACAGAAATGGTATTTTACGCTTGCCCAGCTTGCATCCATTCAAATGGTAAATATCTCACAAAAGTTTGTGGTACATAAGATGCAATAGAGCCACAAATCTCTGCCATCTCTGTCCTGGTAGTGTGGCCCTAAGATTGTTCAGAACTGTTCCAGCAGGCCCATCAATTTTAAACTAAACTTTGATAAATACCTTTCGGCTCTAATTTGCTTTTGTTACCATTGTTGCCCTTGACAGGCACTGCCTGGCACAGCAGAGAGAAGGCGTTTCCATATCCCTAGGTTCCGTGTCATCTCCATGGCACAGCTCTAGGTTTCAGTCATAAAAATGGCCCTGCAAAGAACATTAAAACCAGTACATGAAAGTTTTTTGCTGTCTTTGCATTGTCAAAGTTTCAAAATACCACCATATGACTTTACCTTATCAATCCCATCTCAAGCATTGTATCAAATGATCACAGTGAATTGTTCGTAACCAGTCAAGCAAGTTTATGAAAAGTAATCCTCATGTAAATTTTCTGTTAAATTAATTCAAATAATCAATTGGAAATCATAATACATGTAATACTTAACCAGGAAACAGATGATATCATTCACAAAAATTAACATCTAATGAATATGAACAGCATGACTGTTCTCAGTCAATGAACAGTCACATTCAGAAGTATGTGCTGTAGAAATTCTAGATCTGAGATATCCTTAGCTGCTGCAGCTTGTCTTAAAATGATGCTGCAACAAATACCCTAGAACATGTAATGTTGTTCTAGAAGTTCGCCTTAATTGGATTATCTGAGAATGTCAGTGATTGTTACCAATACTGTCCCTGCTTTTGTGTCATTGAGCACTGCAAGAAACAGAAAGTTACAGAGGCACAGGCAAAGACTGGAGTCGCTCCTTTGTTGGCCTTGGCTATGTGATTGTGTTTCAGCCTGGAAAACAAGTTATACACCAGTGGGGCCTTTTCAAGATTTGGCAAACACTCTCTGCCCATATTGTTTTCCTTCATACTTAGTAAGGGTGACAGTGGTTTGCTTTGAGTGAGATTTTGGGCAGAGGAAAAAAAAAATCTTGTTCTGTATTTTACTAGTGAAACTACAGGGGTTTGCAATCAATGAATGCTCAAGAACTGGAAAGGAAAATGATGCTCTGACTTCCTGAAACTTTTGAAGAAATTGTCTATGTGTAGAAGTTGCACTTGGCTATTTATTGTCTTTTTGAAAAAGTAAGTGAGGTATTGGACTCTTGCTTCTTCTAGGTCTAGATTTATTTAGTTCCCATTTATCCTACTGGAGCCATTAAAAAAATATGTTATATGAGTATTTTTTTCATTGCTCAAGTTCTACAGGAAAATAATTATGTCATAAACATCATGCAAAACACATTGGCATTTCATGTGAAGCTTTTTGTAAATCTTTAAATCCTTTCTTTTAATCTGAAATTTTATACCAAAATCTTTCAGTTTTTTGCTTAAATGAGTAAGATAATTCAAGACTATATCACTAGGAGTCCAAGGTGTATTGTTTAAGAGCCTGTTGGAGGGCTTTAATTCAAATAAAGCTTTTCTGAATTTTCTGTTGTATAGAAATTCTCAGAAGGCAGCTATTGGAGCTGGAGTAAAAGATGAGTTCAGTACTCTTGAACAAGGCAAGATTCTTGAGCTGGTCAGTATGACGAGCAAGAGCGTAGGAAAGTTGGAGGAGCATGTGACATTTCTTAAATTATTATACCAAATGTACATGTTTGGAAAGATGAATACTTCTTTGTGAGAATACTTAAATGATGCTATTCAGCCCTTTGCCTGCCACCTGTTTCCTTAGCTCTTTTTTTTAAATTCTTAATAAAGCTTTTCCATTATTAATTATAGTCATGACTCTGCAAACCAAAATGTTCTGATTACTGAACTTTTTCACAAAACTTCTGGGAAATCTCAGTGTCCTCCATCAGATATTCTTCCTAATGCCCCGAACTTAGCAGATTTAGTATTAAGTGATCAAATAGCAGCCCAGAGCCATTCAAGGTAATTGAATCCTATGATTTGGGACCAGGTGTACAAAGATGTTCAAACTAATTATTTAATAATTGAAAACAATAACCAGTGTAGTTAAATCTCTTGCTGATTTTCTAATGTTTATTAATTTAGGCACCTGTGTCTTCTGCACCACTTTCAAAATCTTAGAAGGGTATGCATAGCATAAATTCACAATGAATGTGATTACCTCAATACACACTCTAGGTGCTTAAGTGATTAGAAGAGCATTATTATTTTAATTGTTATATAGATTTCATTCTTATGAGCCTGCTTATTAAACAGTTGTTTAAATTCCTAGATAGACATCAAGGTGCAGAGTTTTCATTAAAAACTCACTCTACCATTTCCACTACCTCTTTAAATGGCCCAATTTAGGAAGAATCTCAGAAAATATTTCCCTAAAAAATAGGCAAATACAACATTCTTAAATAGTTAAGATAAACGAATGAAAACCAACATAAACAGCAGCACCCTCATCAGCAGAAAAATCATGGCCCTTTCACTAGTGTAATTTTACTTCATTCTATTGTTTATACAAACTGCATTGAAGAACCAGCTGAAAGAAAGGAGCTTTACAATTATCATGAAATATCGGCGATATCATCTATTCTAAATCAGTTTGTGTCTTCTTTTCCAAGGGCTTTGTATGGTAGAGCAGATGTTGAACCTTGCAGATTACTTTCACCTACCCTTGCTTCACGTAGCTATGTATATTATTTTAATTACCTTCTGTACCTTCAAGGCAATTCCCATTATATTCTTTTATTTTGCTAATGCACCTGCTTAAAGAAAGAAATCTGTAAATGGGACACTCGGAAAGGGTAAAATGGCAGCAAGATTAGACTTCTTGGTGTTGTGTCTTTTGCTATTTCCTTTTTTTCTACTCCCTTCACTGTGACTAAATAATAACTACTGGAAGGAATAATTTTACAAGAGGGATTTATCTGTTATTTTATTTGGTCCCAATACTGCTAATTAACAGCAGATATGAAAGGTCCTGTAAAGGTGTTAAAAATCTAACAAAACCTGTTTGTACCTTCTATTCTTATTCTACAAACAGAATTCATATACTACTATGAAATGGGCTGCTTTAGCCTTAAAGTCATAGAAAAGAAGGATGAATATAGCAGAATAACAACACGATTTATCAGCATGAACAAAATAAATGGACAGTTTTAACTGTATCATTCCAGCAGTCTACACAGCAGTCCTAATGCCTTAACAGAATGTGTGAAAGTAAATGAAATGGCAGCGTGATTACACTGATTAGAGTGGTTGCGGATACGTCAGGCTACATTCATGCTTCAGTGGGGCTGTAATTATACTTCAAAGAAATGCTGTGCGCACGCTGCTCCGTTCTTACGGCGTCCCTGCTGTTTGTTTCCTCTTATTTTGTTCTTAGCATTATGGGCCCTAGTCCTGCAGACGCTTACTCATAGGTGTAACTCTCTTTGTTTCAGTGGTGGGAAACAAATCACCTCTTGTGCATATCAGTAGTATTGGCTATAAACTCTTCCAACTCTTCCATGCTGCTACAGAAGTCCCACCAAATACTAGGGTTTGATATGATTTAATACCATTCCTAATCTCTTACAGAATAAACCTATTGCGCTTTCATTAAATCGGTTGGTAAAGAGTGTAGGGAGTATGGCTGCTCAATATCCAACAGTTCTCTTCTCCACCTTGCCCCTAGGTATTAGTACTGAACCGACGAGACCCAAACTTTTGTGATTTGTCTTTGATTAGTGCTGCCTCATGCTACAAGCAGTACGTCGGGAAGAAAGATGAATTTGTTGCTGTTGTTTCTCCCTTCCCATTGGCAATGCATGGCAGCACCTAGCCTAAAGCTGACCACTGTATTTCATTTAGGAAAAGGGATAGAAAAGCAAAATACATTTTGATGTGCCTGCACTTTGTCTGTTCTTCAAAGGCACTGACATTTTACAGCAGCTTTTTTTCCTTTTTCCCCCTCAGACAACTATGTGAGACCATCCTCTAATTTCTCTTCGGTGGCCTGTGCTTTCCTTCAGATACCTGCTGGCAATGGTGGAGTAGTGTTCCCCTCACTGTCTGGATTTTTTGGGTTTTTGTGTGGTTTCTCACTGTGCCAACCTGTGGTTTGCAGGACTTTCTCTGGATCCCACAGCTGAGCACAGGTCTGAATGCTCTGGGTGTGGACCTCAAGCAAGTCTAGCTCAGCTGCAGGCTCAAAATGTGCTGTAGAGCAAACAACAGTCTGAATCAAAACCAAAGGAGCCACTCATTACAAAAAAAAAAAAAAAAATTATTTGTTCTTAAGCTCTGTTCTCCTTGAGGGTGAAGTGCTACTAGAAAAAATCCCTAAGTGCTAATGTTGTCATAGAGAAAAGGAGGTTGGGACTGCTGAAACCACAAAACAGATGAAGAATCAAATCAAGTAAAACCCAGGATATTGCTGTGAGCTTGTGTCTTTGCAGAGACTCAGGAACCAGAAACAGCAGTTGAGAAACAAGCAATCTGTTTCCAGGGGCAGTAGGGACAACTGCTACTCTGGAGACACTTTGGCCTCTATGCTCCATACCCAGTTCCAGTAACTTCAGAGGGGCTTTACCACTGGCTCACAGAGACTTCGTCCCATTCCCGTGCATGGATGCGTGCACACATTTTTCACCAAACTGCAGCTCAGACAATAAGGACTTCCAGTAGCCTGGGGCGGTGGTCAAACCAGGTGAGCCAAAACCAAGTCTCCACCTTCCTGAGAGTGGAGCTAAGCATGTCTTAGCTGAAAGTTGCTCTCTGCTTGTCAGACACAGTGATATATGAAGGTAATTGCTTCTGTGTGCATTTAATTACAGTATTGTACTTAGCAGGTTGCAGGACCAGATGCAGAGGGTCTTTTCATAGAGCAGAGTCTGATAGGCCGTGAAAACATCTCAAAAAGAAAAGGGCAGAGCAATGTCACATTGTAATGCAGCTTTTTGTGCCTGGAAAAGAAGGTTAATTAGCTGATTGCTCCACTCTTCATCTTCATTTCTTAAGGTGGAAGAAACATGGTAGGAAGGTGACTAATTTATCTTCATGAATTTTTAGAATTAGCAAATAGCACCAAATCTTTCTTCAGCCCAGCATCATGCCTTGGGCTTGATATTGGGGTAGGGACCAATAAGAAAGGGAACAAAGGCTCCACGAAGATCTTCATCCTCTCTGGGGAAAAGGAGAGAGAGAGAGATACAATCTTGGCTAGAGTTCACCATGGCAACTAGAGCAGTCCATCCTGTCATTTCTCCTCACGAGAGAGCAGTGACGATTCTGGGTTAATGCTGCATGCGGGGACTTGTAACTCACCTGTACTTCCTCAGCACCTATTAACCAAGTTCATTTTTCAAAGTATCCCTTAGTGCTTTGTGGCAGCAAATGGCAGTGAGGTTACTCAGATCGGCTTGGATTCAGCGGTGGGTAACTCTTGGAAGGTTTTGAGGGTCAGTCAAGTTCAGAGCTGTTTGACAGGGAAATTGTGTCACTGCCTAATGACAAGCGGGGTGAGGATTTTACACTAGATGAGATGTGGTTTCAGTCCTTTAAGAAAGCTGTGGTCTTGGTAGCTGTGGGAACAGGAGTACAGCAGTGCTCGTGTTGCAAAGCACATCAAACTTAAATTGTTTCTTTGGCTTTAAATAAACAAAGAGGTCTAAACTAACCTTTTTTCCTATTAGGAAGCTTCACATCGTGTTGTGTTCTTTACTTACGTTATTATCCAAATTAAGTATTAGGTCCTAGTATTCACAGTTATTGAAGTTATCTACTAAAGGGATTAAAGAGCATAGTCTTTATAATTGTGCTTGCAGAAGTCAGTACAAATTGCACATTTAATTATTGTGTACTTAAAATCTGATAATCATAGAAAATCAAATACACAGCTTGGTTGATTCAGAAAGTATTTTTAATAGGGCACTATTAAATTATAGAGTTAAACATTATTAGATATATTTATTCATGACAGATAATTTGATATGTAACAAAATAAGCCAATACATGGTGTAACCTCTTGCAGACTAATTTTCATGGATGAGCTCTTGCATATTTAATATCCTTTGAGGATATATTTTAACCTAGACTAATTACTGCTTTCCTCTTATTTCTGTTCAGTTTGACATCGACGTTTGGCTGAAATAAAGCAATATTGTTATTAGTGAGCAAATTAAGTAAATTTAGCTTATTTAATTTAGAGCCATTGTTTATAGTGCAAATGGCCTGATGTAGGCTATGACAACAAGCATTGTACACAACCAAAAAATAGCTCTGGGTGAAAGAAGACTAATACGTTAAAAGCATCTCTATAAAGAAATCTTACTCACATTGCATGGTGAACATCATCAGGAATGTTTTCTAATCCAGGAAGCTGTTTTATAATAGCTGTTTCTCATATCAACCTGGTAAACGTATAAAGAAAAGTAGAGTAAGAAATTAATGGTGATATAAGTTATTCTTACATTATTAAGACAGTTTAGCTTAAAGGACTATCAGTGTAGCTGGGTACCTTGTCAGAAGCTTTCAATAGACAGAATACCTGAGCACTGAGATTTTTTACTTAAAGTAGGTTAATTAATTAATTGAGAACCTGTGTCGTGGCTTTGATATATACATTCATTTTATGTCTGAGAAAATTTTTAATGAGATTATTTAATTTTGTTCTCAGTGACATCTTAATAAAATGCTCTGGTAGGTCAGGTTATACGTTTGTACATTCTGGTATAATGCCAGCAGCGTCAGCTGGTCCCTCAGCCAAACATCTCGCTACATTTTGCTTTTTTGGTTCATCAGTGTTTTAATGTACTAAAGTTTTAATAGGTCTTTCTTGTATGAAAATAATTGACAAAATAATACATACGAAAAATAAAGAGAAAACTTACATTCATGTAACTTTAATTTGCATTTGATTTTAGTTATGATAAATGCTATCAACGGAAAGTTTTCTAGGGGAGCAGTGCAATAAAATAGTTCATCTTTGTCCTGAATCAAGCTTGATTAGTAAAAGCTGAAATTCTCAGTGGTTTTGGTGAGGCTAAGATCCTTTTTTACATGTTGCATCAACTAAAATAAGTAGTGGTTTTGACAACATGCAGATCTCCTATATTTTTCAACCATTCTAATTTTTTCGGAGTTTTTCAACCGTAAATCAACTAAACTTCAAAACAGGAAAACCATTCTTCACTGAAAAGTAAAAACTTTGTTATTTTGGATACTTAAAGCTATTTAGGGGTGGGGTCTTGAAACTTCAGGAATCATCTCAACTGACGCTTTCTCAGAGACTGTTTCATATTTGAAGACCATTTGGAGATTCAAGGCATGTTTTAGAGAATTTCTCACCCAGCTGGTTAGAGGGTTGAGGTTAGTAAGTCACCGTCTGGGAAACAGTCATTGTTTTAAGCAGAGTAATACACAAAATGAAGGCACTGACGGTAACTAGACAATCGCGTCTGCAGGGGTTTGACATTGTGCCTGTATATATCTCTTGACTAACTCCATTTACACTGATGGGTACTAAAGTAGTCAAGTGTGATGAAAAGTCAGCCCTCTGAGCTCTACAGAACTTCAGTGATGATGTCATCATGAACCATGATTTAGGGAAAGTTAACAAAATGACTGATATTACAGCTAGTAGTTTAATTGTGCTTGACGGTAAAAAAATCCTATGAAAGCAGACAGCTTCCTGCTGAAATGAAGTCAGATGAATTTTGGCAGCTCTTAAAGACATACACTTTACCTTTGGAGGTTTCAGAGCAAAGTTCCCAAGGAGTGGAGCCATATACTAATATAAAAGGATATAAAACATAATTTAATTTTGTCGTAATCCTGGCTCAGGCCAGTGTGCTGTTACAAATGTCACTGCCCCAGGTGGGAGTAACCAAACCAGCTTTATGCTGTTTTCACTGATCCAGTCACTAGCATCAGCACTTGTGTAAATCTGCTGCTTGTGTTCAAGTGAAGAATCCTTCCCCATTATCTAGAATGTATTTAATAAAATTTCCCATAACCTTCTGGCTGAGAAGGAGACTTATCTGACATCATTCGTCTGCAGAGGTTACCTGGCAGAAGAGGGGTCTGTGCCTTCAGTGCCTCTCATCCAGAAACACCTGCTGGGTTTCATGTAAACTCTGCTGGCTCAGAGCTGTGAACTCGTACCAACAGCAAATCTTTTTCCCCCTCTACCAGCTACCGAGAAAGTAAAATCGCTTCTAATCAAAAGGACGTCCCTCCCTTTGCAATTGTTTGCTCAACTATTTTTCTGACTGGTCCGCTCGATGGGCAAATGTGCAAGGAGATGGAAAACTTAATCTTTCAACATGAAAGAATACGAGTGCACTGTGAAGAACTGTTTCTAGCTCACTTCTCTCATGTAGATTCACATTGCTGCTAATTTCCTAAAATCAGCTACCAGGTTAGCTTCTAGTTTGCTTGATGATGCATGTCATGGTAGCTGCGAATGCCCAGCAACATGCCAGGGGCATTATAGGATTTACCAAACCAAAGACTTTTCTGTACCTAAATTAAATCACATATTAACAATACGGCAGCTTTTGAAACTTGGTATTGTTCTGTTTTCATTACCTCTATGCCTTGTTCAAGGTGCACACACTATTTCTTCCCACAGTAACTAAGCTAGAAATATACATATTATTCTGTGTGCCTCTTTTGGGACCAGATTAATCAGCCATTGAAGACAGAGAACCAAAGCATATTATCCTTCAGTTTGCTGACACCTTGCATGAAGCAACATCAAAATACGGGGATATTTGGTAGCCTTTTCTTGTGGGTATCTGGCACCTGGTTTTATGAATTAGTATACTCAGCAAGTCATTTTTCCTCAAATCTACTAAAAATAACAACATGAACTCTAAGAGGTTGTCAACATACTACTTCCCAAGGGAGAATTTTGCTCTTCTCTCTCATTTATCTAGGCATGTGTAGAGGCTTTTGACCCATTTAGCATAGATAAATGACCCATGATGTGAAATTTCCCAACAGTTTAATAATGCATTTAACTCAAAGTGACACTTGCTTGCAGCTGCCTTAAAGCAGTTTCCAGGCTATATATGTCTCTTTGAAATGATGTATGACAAGTAGGAAAGCTTCCTTGATAGAACCCCAAATCCCATGGGTGAGTAACAAGAAAATCCTTTTTAGATTGCCAGCAGCAAATTTATACTTCGCAAGTCTTTATTTAATTTTATCTGTTTTTCAATATCATTTACAGTTATGACCATTAATCTAAAGCTCACAGTAACTTCTATACGAATTATTTTTTCCTTAGAGTAATGCATTGTAAAGGCTTTTATTGATCCCATTTTTTTCACAAAATACAAGAAGTAAACCCCTTGTCTTATCACTGAAAATGTTTCTGTAATCCTTGCACTAACTTAGCTGTATCAAAATTCTATTACTGCTGAAACCCAGGTAGTGAAACAGAGAACGGCATTCTGTGTATGCTTAAAATCAGGACACTTTCTTAAGAAAACTCCCTTAAGTATTTGAAGACACAAGTCTGAATGATAGCTCTTAATTTTTACTTGCATAGTTTAAAAGCAGTTGTCATTGAGTGTGTCGAAAGATTTTTATTAAATCTGCTTCTGGTGTAGTGAGCAATTTCCCATGATACGTGTCATATTATTAGCAAGAAAGATTTAAGAAAGCAATAAACATTAAACTTGAGGAGACAAACACTTCTAAGTAGACAATCAAATTTATTATTTAATAATGTTTATTTCTAATACTGAAATGGAAGTCATATAAGCAAAATTGGATCCTGTATCCTGAATCATTTAGCATAGATAAATGGTGTGGGCTCCCCAAAGTCTACAAACAGAAAACCCAGGTTCTGTCAAATAATAATAAAAAAACCCCAAACAAAACCAGAAAAAGAATCTTGTCCACAGGGAAAGGTTAATGTGGGCAGAGGGAGGAGAGAAAGAAAATCCCTGAGACAGCCACAAGCCAGCTGATTAGAACAGAGAGTTCACAGGATGTTTGTTACCCGGAACTCTGATCTTTTCTCAGCTCTGTTGCTTCCTTTTCCCCTCCAACTTTCATCTGTCTTATGTTTCTCAGCCACAGTAACCTTCCCCTTGCTTAGTCTCCCTTGCAGCATCCCCAGACTCATCAATGTCCAAGCTGTTTAGTGATACTTTTTGTTGTGTTTGCACAGCATGCGGGAGAGTTTGGCCCTGACCCACAACTGTAATCCAGGTGTGAAATAATGGAATTTGGAAGTTTATTCCAGTGGCCCTGATGAAGCCTGGAAAAAGCTAGTGGAACAATATCCCCAAGAAGAGCTAGCTCCTGTGTGCAGCACAAAGGCTCTTCCGCTGCTTGCTGCTTTCCTATTCATAGCAGCTTAAGCTCGTCTCCTCTGCTCCATTTCAGTGCAAAGTCAAAGAAGCTAGTTTAAATCACAGAGAGTGTTTTTGATCTCGATCTAAACATGGCTCCTATTTGAGCTCTGCTGGCTATCACGCTGAGAGGCACATGAAGCAGCCTACCTGAAGTTGATTCAGAGAGGGTAGTACACTCAAAAGCGTGCACATGGCTATGTTAGGCCTCTCACAATACTGGCGAAATAAATGGATACAAATTGCCTGAGCTAACTTTACCTGTCTAACCAAAGCCAGGCATCTGTGCCCTTCAGTCTGGGGAAAGGGAATGGCATTCCAGAGAGGACTTCACTCACCCCAGCGCTGGCCATCTGTGTTTGAATGAGATAAGCCAGATTTTGGAGGGTCCTCTCTTTTGCTAGTGACACAAAAGCATCCTGCTGTTGGACCTGTCACTGCTGGCCAAGGTGACTAACACCACCTAGCAAAATGGGGGATTCCTCCCTGAAGCAAATGACCTCTAAAGGGCAAAGAAACCCCATCCCACTGATGGCGCAGCTTATTTTGTTCAGAGAACAAGATAGTGTTTACAACTCTTATTGCCAAAAAAACCTTCATTTGTCGACACGAAATCCATGTTGACTGGAAGAGACTGGCAGAGACTAGTTCTTTCTAGCCTAGACAGGCCTGCATCACCATTAACAGCACTAGCTGCCAGCTCCCTGTGCTTGACTGGCCAGTGGAAGTTGACTGCATCATGCCTCACCTTTGATACAGAGCAATTCTTCCTAGTTGGGGATGAGAACCTCTTTTACAGTGTAAGCTTGGATAAGCCTGCTAAAAGGGTGAAGCTGCCGACTACTCTGTACAAAGATAAGCACAAGAAACAGCAGAAGTGAGGCAGGGAGCCTATATCAAAGTTAATGAAGAAGGCACAGGGTCTAAGGAAAGGAGGAAATTCTTCTAGGAGTTTGGGTTTGTATGAACTTGGAGAGATCAATTTGCTGCTGAACCATTTGAACCGAGCGACAGAGTTCATTTTGAGAAAGGCATACAAACCAAAGCTTGCACAGCTAGTGCCTCAGATCAGAGTGACCTGATGAGCTGTGCTCTGCGAGAGCGTAGCTCTGAGGCTGCAATACACTTACACCTTCAGTGGCAGCATGCAATCTCATTTTGTAACATGTCTGCTTTTGAGAATGCTTGTTTAGAAACTTCCTTCACAGAGGAATTAATTAGAAATAACTTACTTACTAGCAAAGAGACAGATGCCAATTCATCTTTTTTGAAATGTAAAGAAAAGAAGTGATACTTAACACTTCAGCTTCCTCCTTGTAACTCCAGATACTGGATTTATAAATATCAATGCATTTGAAAGACATTATTACCACATTTCTCACAAATAATATCTGGTTTTAAATATTTGTGCCCACACACTTCCCCGAAATAAATAAAATCAACCCTCCCAAAGAATATTTTTTGCAAGCTGCTTCTCTAAAGTGCAAGTTTATTTGATTTAAGCTTCTTTGCCAGTCATTGTTAATGAATAATTATTCAGTATTTCAAACTGAAACAGATAGCTTCATTTAGTATGATTAATGCTGATGTACAACTTCATTTGCATAATTACAAAATATAACAAAATAAATTCAAAATATGAATCTTTGTTACTTGTGTTACCAAAGGCCTGAAAAAAGACGTTATGTTTCAAAATTATCGCAAGACACAGTTATAATACTCTGTGACTGAAACTGAAAGGTAAAATTATTTCTCATCACCATACATTACAAGGCTTTGGCAAAATAAAAGTTGTATCTCTGAGACTGATAGAATTAATCTACTAAAAGTATGTATCTGCTGAAACAGATATTCTTTCCCTACTTTTAACTATTTGGAGCTGTTTTATGTCAGAATTAACTAAGATTCTTCATGGAAACAACATTTGGCCTTTTAGAACGCATGGAGTATTTTTTACTTCTTAAAAGCTTTAACAAGCCTTGGGTTTTCTGCCAGTTTTTGAGTGCTATTTAGTGGTGTAAGGAGAAGACTCACTTTCCATTCTGCATGCCACTTATTTCAGTGGTCTAATGAAGGCGCAGCAGACTCGAGAATGCAGTCCTTGGTACAGTTTACATTTAATAGCCAGTTTCCTTTTTCTGAATTTATGGTTTTGATTTCAGCTAAACTGATGTTACACCAGAGTGGTTACTACTGGAAGTAGCTTCCTGCATCTTGTATTATAGGAGCTGCATTGAAAGCAGGTGTTATTACTCCTACCTCCAACTAAATCAGAGGTAACAGTTAGGTCTCTTCAACAGCGTTTTAGGAGAAAAAGGCTGAGGGAATACTGTCTGGAGAATCAGAGCATCAAGGAGATTCCATGTTCCTGAGGCTGCATGTTTGGCTTTTGCACAGGCAGTTCCTGAAATCAATACAGTCATTTAGCCAGTAATTAGCCAATAATTTTTCTAAGGAAGTAGGAGAAAGAATCTCAAATGGGAGGGGCAACGTGAGCAAATGAATTAATGGCCATGGCAATAGAGAGCAAAAGCAAGCACAGTTCTGAGAAGGCTTGAAAATGTGTAGATGGATAATAAATGTAAGTAGAAAGCAGCCGATTTGTTCCTACCTTGAAAAATTACTAAGTGTCCTTTTACGTTTGCTCTGGTGTAAGTCAGGTAATAGGGAATCTGTTGTATCTTTTCCTGTAGATGAAGTGACATCTCCAGGCTGTCAATTTGCACTTTCCAGTAGCATTTAAAGAGACAGATAACATTATTTTGACTTGCCAACATCCATAGCTCCATAGAGCCACTCTTCTGCAATAAGGAACATTTGATTTTTCCAAGCTATTATGTCTGAATTAATTAGCTGAAATGTTTCAGTAGTTAACATATTGAAGAATTCATGGAGGCAAATTGTGTCAGTCCCTGCATGTACATATGTGACCTCGCATAGGGAGAGAGGGACTCTGCCTTTGTATTACACTATTTGGCAGGGCTTATACACAGTCCTAATCACTGCACCTAGAGAGTAAGGGATTATTCAAGGCTAGTTTAAACTGAAGCACATGACAAACAAAGTAAGATCATACACAGGCTTGTGGATACGGCTCTATGTGCTATTTAGAAGAGAAGATATTAAAGGATATATAAGATATAGCTAACTGAATTGCAGTGGGAAGGGAGAGAATGAAAGTAAGTTGGAATGTGTCTAAATCTGCCTTGCAGTTTGAATACTTTCTCTTATGAAAAGTGAAATAGTGTCGTGGATGCCCACAAGTGCTCAGGACAGTGGATTTGTATCCTAGCAGAGTGCTTCCTAATACCTGTCTTTCACGAAGATAAATTATAGAGCAGGGACTTCACATGAATCCTCAATCTCCAGAAATCTCTCCTTTGAAGTAGATTTAACCAGCACCCAATATTCTAATGACTCTTATTTGTAACATCTGATTAGCACTTTTATGGCTGGCTGGTTGTGACAGGGTAGGTGCAAGCACTGTGAAGAGATTTGTATCAAGGCTTTCATTAAAAACTGAAACTTGCACAGTCTTTTTGGTGGTGAGACAGAGAAACACATACGGAGATGGGGTCCTACAAATGCCATATGGGCTCAGAGCAGGTTAACAAGGGCCAATTAATCCTGTCTTGCTATAGGCATCAAGTCTAGCGAGAGTTTAGCTCAGCTGCCTGCTGAAAAGGAGAACAAAGAAAAAAATCTCCACGTAGCTGGGGACTGGAAACAGCTGGATGGTTATGTGAGCCTCCCGTCAGATGGCTGAGCTCTGGGGAGACAGGCTAAATAACCATTAAATAGAAAATAGGCCTTGGGACTAGTCCTTTAAAAGTATTTGCTGTATGACTGTATTTTTAATTCTTTTGTGTGTTCGTTTTATTCTTATTTTTGAACTCTGATTGCTCAGAAGAGGTGGAACTAAAGAGTGTCTGAGGAGGAAGGCTAGGATACCCTTGTGATGGACGGCGTGATCTATGGTAGCTGCTCACTGGAGACTCTGAGGGAGGGGACTTCACTGGGCTCCGATGGGATGAAAACACAAAAGCGGATTGTGTCACATCATAGCTTCTTTCATGTCAATCTTCCCATAAACACAGGGAATTGAATAATATTCACAGGACTATTGGTTTTCAAATTACAATGCCTTTTTTTTTAAAAAAAAAAGTACTGCTTAAAAAAAACCCCAACCTCCCCAAAATGGGAATCAGAGGAAACAAGTTTCTTTGAATGGCTTAAAAGCTGATGAAGCTGAGCTTTGAAATTTTGGTTTTCAGCTCTTAAATATACCTGTAACTGTTCAGCGTGGGGAATGTAAGTGATCTTGAACTGAATTAAAATTAACAGCAATAAAAAGCATCAAAGTTAAGGAACAGTATCATTCTCTATATGGAGATATTTCATGCAAGTCTGTTGACCTAAAGCTTGCAAACTGTTCACCGGTGATTACGAGACTAAAACCCATTATTAAAAACAGGCTGAAAAATAGTAGCTACCTAAATACATCATCTTTGGTGGAAAAATGAGTGTGATTGTGATGAATGTGTATGGATTTCTAAAGCAAAATAACTTGTATATAATGATAATGCTAGGCTGAAGTTAAGTGATGAGCCAATATGCCCTTTTTTTCTCTACTGAATGCTGCTAATACCTTGAATTCAGTGCTGACAAAAGGAGGGATGGGAAGGGATTATAATGTGACAAATGTGAATGAAAACAGGGAAAGCAATTTTGGAAGCATTTTGAGTCCATATTGGTTTATTGTCAGATCTGACCAGTCCTTCACATCACCTACAAAAGCCAGGATGTGCTAGGAGAGCCGCAGCACAGCCCTTCCTGGCTTTTGGTAACGAAGCCCTAATGACTTAGCGAGCGGATTCAGCAGTTCTGTAATTGAGCTGTGGGTCACACCACATTTCTTGTTGGATTGATCCACCAGCTTCTGACCTGCGGTTACTGGCAGCGGCCACATCCCCAGTCCTAGCTCAATGGCTACTTCTCTACAGAGAGAAAGCGTGGCCATTACTTACATTGAGGCCATGAGGCAGGAGGTAAGAGTTACTTCACCTTGGGTTTGGTACTTGTTGTGTTGTGAGATTCCATTAAGCTCCCACTGACTGTCTTCCATGAAAAGTCATCGCTTCTGTTGAAGCTGAGAGCCTGTCTGTGTAAAATTCTCTTTTGTATTGGATATCTCATAAGCATTATATTTTCTTGGAAAAAAACACAGAAGATATTAAAAAGTCACTTATTTTCTCTTGTGTTTACGAAGCTTAATCATATGCAAGGCAGTGACCTGATATTTACACTAAATTATTTTAAAGAAAAATTTACAACATAAGCAACTGGAAGTAGAGAAACTCAGTTCATTATAGTTCAGAAGCTATTCTAAATATTCCAAGTTCAAAGTGATCTGCAGGCCTCCCTGCACTATTTGCTATCATCCCCAAACTGTGAATGCAGGGACAGGTAGCTATGCCAGTGAGCTCTAGAATAGAATTGCCAGAATATCACCTTTTAGAGGCAGAATGACAAACACCATTAAAGCAGCCCACTCTCAACTTTTCTTTTTTAAGTGCATTTTTTGAGCTCGGGTATTTTGAGCCTGAGCAGGCCCAAAAGGTATGGAGAGTTCCTAATTGGGCATTTGCCTATAAAAACGATTAACTAAACTAAATGTGCATTGAGCCTTTGAGATTAAATTGCAAGTATGGAGATCAAATCTCCACAGGCAAGTTAAAATCTACCAATTATTTAAAGGGTTTAATTAAGTGAAGATCTTCTTGTAGGCTGATTTAAAAGGACATAACCTAACATTTGTAGCCAATAAAATGTAAGGAATAAAAGACTACTTTTCCCATTTATTTCTACCATAAAATGTATGCTGTAAACTATGAGAAACATCTGAAGATATTTCACAAGTAGCACCATCTGTCTTCTTGGCAGACTATGCAGGCAGCGTGGGTGGCTTAGTTACTTGCTCATGAATCTACAGCATCACTTGCTTAGTCTGCTGGATGGGGCTGCCCCTTCCTTGTTTGGCATGATTTCAACATCTCTGTTTTGCTTCCATATAACAATCCTCTTTTTTTTATATGGCTGCTCTGTGCACCTGTATAGACTAGCTGGCAGTTTGCTTAGAGAATGCTTACATATAAAGTGAAGTCCCTCAGGCCTCATAAAGACAATACTTCTTGCATGTGTATATATTTCTATGTAAATCTCTGCAAGTTTTGAAAGTTTATTCGCTTATGCCACTTTCTGAGTACATCAGGATTATAACCTGCACCAGTACAGAAAAGTGTTTCTTCTCCTTTCATCCTGTGGAGAAACTTCTCCCTGAAAATATCTGCATGTTTGCTATTAAGCTCTAATCCAGATCAGTTTTTTCATTACTAAGTTACCTAAGATTTAATCACTCAAATAATTAAAAATTCAAGACAGGCTTAAGACCACTGACTGCAGTAATGTGTGTATATAGCAGAAAGGTTTGTGCCTGAGACATCGCTCAGTGAGCCCTTGAGGAAAAGAATTAAAGCAGAGAAATACTGTATGTCTTAGCAAGAAATGAATGCTGTAAGAGATGTATTCTTATTAAATAAGTTTACTTAGTAGTCAAACTACACAATTCTCAGTGTGTTTTCTTACTTTTGCATGTTGTTTCTGTATAGTATTGTAGTCACTTGGTAACAAAGTTTTAAGCTGTTTATCTTGGCTTTAAAAAAACAGCCCAAACTAGAAAAGACAGTATTATCAGTATATTGATCTGCATATTGAAAAGAATATAAAAGATCTGATGGCACCATTTAACAGACAAAGAACAAATAAGTATTTTCAGGCTGGCTGCTTTTTTTAGTGAATACCAGAAAATAGTAAACAAGGTAGAGCAGAATTACCATGTTTCATAAAAAGAGCTCCATTTTAGCTGGCTTCCATGTTTTGTGGTGGCACGTGCAGTTCCTCCACTGCAAGGATTAGAGACAGTGAGTTAAAGAAAATACATAAATTTACTATTTCTTGAAAGGGCGGCCAAAAGCAATTAGTAATGAGTAAACTGACAAGGGCATGTAGCCTTCAATGTCATAAATATGTGCCAGTAAGAGCTAGTAATTACCCCAAATTCTCATATCTATCTAACAATAGAAAACTTCCACATTTATTAGGAAATTTCTATTTTATTTCTTGCTCATAATGTGAGGTCACTTTCCTGACATTTTTGAAGAAGCAGTAGTTTTTTGATAACTAGGTGACATTTTTCATGGGACCTAGTGGCCTTGTGCACCATGTACATGTGCAAGATGCTATTGTGGTAAGGCCAGTTAATGTCACTTAATTTTTATGTCCTAATGTTTAGGGTATTTGTTTTTCTCTACATACACATTATTAGTCTCTGACCTTGTGTCTTCTAATATGAAAGAAAAGGCTTCTGTTGGCTGCAGTGAGTTTGAAACTGTAACGAGAGAGTACCTGTGTGTGCACTTTTGCATATTGGAGTTCAATCTCTGTCATGGCTGATGAGATACCAAAGTTGAAACTTTGTGTGTATTACTTCTAGTTTCAGGACAAAACACTCCTCAAGCTTCAGCACTTACCTGCAGAACAGAAGAGGGATAACAGCTTTTTTTTTTTTTTTTTTTTTTTTTTTTGTATGTGTCAATATTTTCAGCTAGAAAAAAAAAGTGCTAAAAGTTACATCCCCCGTTGGCAGAAACTTGCTTTTTGGCACACCGCGGCCTTCTT
>Ga0181612_130091_pt1 | contig 19088 bp, 14 predicted proteins | sample HoacroProtozoa21_FD_119630 | JGI IMG/M metagenome (GOLD analysis project Ga0181612, IMG submission 119630) | Hoatzin crop microbial communities from Cojedes, Venezuel. Combined Assembly of Gp0051906, Gp0051904, Gp0051908 | reverse complement strand
CTGTTGCAAAACAAAAGTCTGCCTTCAAAAAAGAGCCTTCAGCACAAGAAGGACATGGAACTGTTGGAGCGGGTCCAAAGGAGGGCCACAAAAATGATCCGAGGGCTGGAGCACCTCTCCTATGAGGAAAGGCGGAGAGAGTTGAGGCTGTTCAGCCTGGAAAAGAGAGGTCTCCAGGGAGACCTTATAGCAGCCTTCCAGTGCTTAAACGGGGCCTGTAAGAAAGACGGGAACAAACTTTTTAGCAGGGTCTGTTGCCCTCTGAGCAACCTGATCCAGTTAAAGGTGTCCCTGCTCATTGCAGGGAGTTGAATGAGATGACCTTTAGAGGTCCCTTCCAACCCAAACTACTCTATGATTCTTCATGTATATGTGTATATATACGTGTGTGTATATGTATGTATGTGTCTATATGTATATGTCTATGCATGTGCATATATTAATGTATATATTTATAGATGTGTGCACATGCATACACTTATACATAAATATGCATGTGTGTGTATATAACATATGTATGTATATATGCATGTATGGCATCTATGGTGGGGTGCCACCATTCGCAGGAGTGTCAGCGAGGTTCCTGCCGTCAGCGAGCCCAGCTCCAGCAAGTGAAACCCGAAACGCAGTCCTCATGCCCCTGAGTGTGGCTTGGCCATGCTGGGAGCTGGGTCCTGCTGGGGCTGTGGAGCAGGGCTGCAGCACACCCCTGGCACAGGGACGCAGTGAGCGCTCTCCCTTCCTCTAGTAAAAGTTGGTTTTACAAACATCTGTGCACATTTGTGGATCTTGGTCCTGGCCTTTGGGTCCTTGCAGTGCAATGCTGCGGTGATATACTGGGGATAAATGGCGGGGCAGTGATCCCCACCATCTGGGATCCAGCGCCAGCAGCCGCAGCCACGCTCACGTTTAGAGCTTGGGAGACTTGAATTGCTCAGAGAATTTGGAAGAGGAATGTTAAGCTGTCGAATCCCTTATGGATACCACAAAACCCTCCAAAACATTTGTTATGGGAATGATTCTACATGAGCAGCCCTCCCTGTCTCTGCAAATGAAAGTCTCCCTATTTTTTAATAACATCAAGCACAGTGAAATAAGAAATCCACTCTCTAGGAGTTAGGGGTGAAACTCAAAGGCTGTTACACGGGCTCAGGCCTGAGTATGAACCAGACAGAGCGGCTGCTGCCCAGCATGAAAGCCGAATGCCGCATGGGCTTACACCCGGCCCTGCTTTCTGGATTTTCAGTCTCATTTCTTTGCAAGAGTGAAATAAATAATCCTGGATATTATGACCCATGGTGTGCTGCCTGATCCTTTCCAGATCAGTCTTGCTATGTGCATGTGGGTGCTAAAATAAATATATAAAAACAGATTTCAAGCAAGACAGAGAGATCACTCTGTGTCACAGGCTGCTCCAGCAGTACTGCCAATCATGACTATTATAGTGGTTCTCCAAGAGCACTTGTTTGGACAAAATATATTCTCAAAATAGATACCTTGAAATACTATTTCATCACGCTGAGAGCTGCTGGAGAATTAGCAAGGGCTAGAAATAATTGGTGGTGCTGGGCTGTGTAAGCACAGCTCTACTAGTCGTTAGCCTGAGTTTCATTGGCCCTGGGATTTTAAAAGAGAGATTAAGAGATACATCTCACAGCTCCCAGATTAGAAGAACTAAGGGTCAGGGCAACCATCTCTTCTGACCTCTGGTGTGTAACCCAGGGCATCCCCAAAATAGCTTTTACCTCAAAGGTGGTATTTCTTTCGAAGAAGCGTTGACACCTGAGATAAAAATAGCCCTGATGGTAAATCCAGCCCTGGCCTCTGCCGACTGCTGCAAAGCAAGCCCTGTGTTAAAAATGAGCTCTCCGCTGAGCGTTTATTTGTTTGCCTTTGGATTTGCTGTAACTTTGTTCTCTGCGCTCAGCAGCTCATTAGCTCTGCTTTATTTCCAACCTAGGTATTTATAGCCCTCTTATCGAGGCGTTCTTTAATCTCCTCTTTGCTGAGCTACCTATACCAGCATCCCCTAATCCTTCGCTATGGGGCAAGTCGTGCCCTCGCCCTCAAGCAGGAGCACACCCCACATCTCCCCATAGCTGCTGGAGTTGTCACTTCCCACGGGACCCGATCATGGCACAGTAAGCACGTCGGAGACGGGTGGTGTGTGACGGTGGCATAGGGGTGTGAGCAGAGAAGCTCCTGGCATGAGCCCCGGCACCAAAAGCCCGCTGGGTCCCGCCTGGGAAGAAGCCACGCCTCTCCTCCCAGGGACCAGGCGCTTCCTTCCCTGGGACAGGGGGCAAAAGCTGTGGGACATGGGATGAGGGAGAAGGCGAGAGATAGACAGAAAGCCACCGTGACTGCAGACAGGCATCACGCCAGGATGAGCCTGATGCTGCCTGACCCCTCTCTGTTTCCGTATGTGCTGGGAGCATTGCGTGTAATGAGTCACTTGCCACACATGTGATGTAACATGACAGTGCTAATAGATCTCATTATTATCCAATTTACTAGGGGAAATTGAGGCATGGAGAGGTGAATATTATGCCTGGGGCCTACTGGGGCTAGATTGCAGGAGTCCTCATGCTGCGGTCCCATGCTCACTTTACTAAGCCGTATAGGAATTAGGTGCAGCTGGCAGAAGGACCCGCAGAGATTGCTGAAGAAAGTCTGGAGGGGGAGGACAAGCTCAACATTCACAGTATGGAGCGGGGTTTGCCTTGCCTGTAGAATTTACATCCTGACACAGCAAATGTTCCCCTTGCCATTTTGAGTGGGGTCCTGTTCAGCTCCTAAGAGCTGCTACAGGCCGCTCTCACCCATTGTGCTTTTCTGTAGCACCTGATGGGTTTGTGGCTTTGACCCCTGGGAGGATCTTTCCTTGTTTCTCCTGGCCAGGCCACCCTCTTGCAGAAGCCAAAGGGCCCATGATGAGGGATTTCCAGTATCCCAGCATCCCTGCTGCAGCTTCATCCCTGCTGCCTCGGGGATGAGTCCTGGGTGCCAGCGGTGCTGGAGCCGAGCCTGGCCCTGTCCCCAGACAGCATTCACAGCAGGACCAGGGCTTGCAGCCCATCCCTGGCCCTCTTTTATTTAACTCTAATTTAGCACCTTCGTGGTGAATACCCTTTGATGGACTTCTGTTTCATGAATTGGCCTGATCCGTTCTTAAATCCATGCAAGCGTTTATCCTTCACGCAACTCCCTGACTCAGCCCCACTCGATGTTCCCTTCCCTATCTCCATCCTGCCTCGGGGTTTATTTCGATCTCAAACACAGTTCAGCCGACGCTTCAGAGACAAATCAGCATTACAAAGCATCCCTCTTGTAGGAGGGACAGTTTTCAGAAAGCTTTTCTTTCCCCACTTAAAAGAAAAAAATATAGAAGAAACAGCCCAGTTTGGTGTCTGCTTTTAGTATTTCCTTATACTTAACACATGTCCCTTGCTATGGAAAAAGAGTAAGAACCACTCCAGGCTTACAGCCCTCTGCGGCATGCCCGAAGGTTTGGAGACACTGATGCTGAAAGCTGGACTTTGCAGCTCAGCTACCTGCCGGCAGCAAGCCTGGGGGCTGGTTTTCCCTCTGATCCTGTCAAGTCCCCTTGTTCCGTAAGCTTGTACCACAACAGGGAGCTGAAACATAAAAGACTGTTTTCTGGGGAAGCCAAGCTGGCCTGAGGTGACCCAGCACCATGGATAGTTGATTGGAGAAGAGAGGGTAAGTAGGTAGAGCATCGTCTCTACTGATCCATCTCATTTCAGACCATTTTTTCCCTCCCAGCACTGAAGCTTGGAGCTGCCTCCCAGCAAAGTGGAGCTCTGAAATCATCTTTGATATTTAAACAACTATTTTCTGTTTTCTGACAGCCACATACTGTTCCAGTGTTCGTGTCGAACAGGCTTTCTGAGTCAGATGCAAAATAAAATGACACATGGTCCCCTCTAATGTTCCCATCAGAGCACGTATGGTCCTGTGATCTCACTGCAGCAATGAAGAAACAGTAAAGGCTCCTGGCCAGGTTTCTGTGCTTCTCTAAACTGCATATGGCCCCAACAGCAGCAGCTTATTTTCATTGCACTGCTCCTGTCTGTAGTATTAAACAAAATGACCCCGAGCCAGAGTGGCTTGGCTGGGCTCATGGCCACGCTGCTAAACACGCCATGTCCCCAAAAGCACGTGGCGGGTCCAAAACTCCCCCTCTGGCTCCAGTGCATCTCCTGGCCGTGCCCAGATCATCTTCTAGACCTGGGCTGCCAAGTTCAACCTGCCAGGATACTTCACCAAGTCCTCCACAAAACCTCAGAGATGCCCCATGTTCGTGGGGGAGAACGTGTCCCCAAGAGGTGTCCTCATGCTTCCCCAAAGCAACTGCCTCCCCAGGCTGCAAAACAGAGGTTAACATCGCCTTTCTCATCCAGCCCATAAGATTTGGAGGAATTCAAACCTACACCCAAACACACTTCATTGGAGTCCGAAGCTGCTGGGACCGAGCGTGATGACAGGGCACTAGGCAGCTGCCGGTGTCACAACGTGCTGCTGTGCGTGTCTGCGTGGGTAATCACTGTGGCTCAGTGCCACGAGCTGTGATTAAGTCATTAGTCAGACTTCAGTCGCGTGAAAATGTTTGAGATTACTAGTCAATCCTGAATTCCTTTTTGGAAGGGTTAAGCAAATCAATACCTAGTGCTGGCTGACAGAAGATTGGAGTATGTCAAACGTAAGACGTGATGCTGTAAAACAGAGTGCAGCTGTTGACCTGATCACCAGATTTCGAAAGGAGCGTGCTAATTCCTCCGTCTCATTACAAACTCAACCTTTGGTTCATTAAAGTCTCAACATTAAATCATGGCAGAAAAAACAAACCACCCTGAGCCTGGCAGCTGGTCCCTCCTTCTCCGTGCCCAGCAGTGGGGATGTGCGCTTGCACCTGCGCTGTGCTTAGGCAGAGTAAAGGGGTGGCTGTGCAATCACTGGCGATCAATCAGGCTGAACGTGTGTGCCGATTAAATTATCTTCTTCCACCAGTTCTTAGAAATGTAATTTGCTTTAAGTTAATAAGCAAACTGTTACCCTCTCAAAGCATATTTGCAGAGATGTAAAATCAAGGGGCACTTCCTAATGACAGAGACGAGGGAGGGAGGGAGCTGTTGCACCAGCATGGTGTTTAGCGAGGAAGCTGCTGGCGGTTGCATCACAGTTGGCCACCCAGATGGACACATATCAATCCTGCTGATGTACCTTGATTAATGATGAGGGACATAACTTGCAGCCCTTTCAGAGGACCTCCCTTGGAAGACAACTGCAAGAGAGGAGCTTAAACAGCATGTGAAACCTCCTTCTGCCCCTCCACTGAGAACAGGATTGCACTCTGGGGGCTCTGGTGTATATTTCATTGCTTTAATTCACACATGGGTCTAGAGGGAAAGTTTTTGCAGTGATTTCCCCCCTAGTTGTACCCCACTAGGTGCAGTCAGCCCTCCACCAGCAGCACCCCAGAGGCATCTCACGGGTGGCTCAGGTGGGAGAAAGTGCTCAGCTGCTGCTCAACATCACAGTGGTCCTCCCATGAACAATGCAAACACACATCTCCGCTTTTCCAGACACCAACCCCAGAAATGAAAGTCTTTTTCTTTAATAGATTATTTTGCAATTGTCTTATTTTCTTCTTCTTCTTTTGTTCTTCTCTAAAGCATGATCTCTGAAGCTGTCAGCTGGAAGGACATCAGCCCTGTGCATTTTCACAGAGAGAAGGATGTGGTAGAATCTCCCCCTCACCCAACCCACGACACAACCAGCAAAATAGAGGAGGCAGGTGTTACTTTGGCAAGGCATATTTAAATGCATAATTAGGCAAAATGAAAACACCATGCGTTGCTCATTAGAGCTGGTATATCAGTCTGGAGGTTGATGTAATAAGAAAATCGGTACATAAACATCAGCTTGTGAGTGCTCCTGGCACCCACAGAGTGGGTTTGTTTCATAGGTGACCTCCACAGACCCATGAGGAAACTGAGGCAGAGAAAAATGAAGGGACTTGGCCCAGAATATCATTAGGCAGCACAGGAGCATGAGTGATGGACACGCTGACGTGGTATCTTACCCATATTTTAAAAGGACTGGCAAGCAGTGGGGACACCCATAGCACCCATCTCCCATCCAGATGATTCAGACTACTCTCTCATACCCTCCTTTGAGAGGAGCAGCTATGTCCCCTTGCCAATTTACTGCTTGAAGACTGGTCCATGCCACATCCAAGTCCACGTTGTCAAACCACTGGTTAGTTGAAGACACAAAGCAGCTTTTGACTCCTCGAATCCCATGAAAACACACAAAACCACAGATGTCTATATATTTTTGTTTGCATTCAACATAGGCAGCCAAAGCTTTGGTTTTTTTTGCTTTTTTCCCCCCCCCTCTGTATGTTGTGGAAAAAATCCTGTGCTTTCTGCCGGAGAACTCACATGCCAGAAAGCCTGTTGTAGCTATGATTTAAGCCACGTGAGCTGTCTGTGTGGTGACAGAGTAGTACTCTTTCCTTGGCTTTCCTACTCAAAAAATATGATTAATGTGGTGTCTTCTGGTTGGTTGAGGGCTGGCAGTCCAAGGAAGAAGTTAAAGGGAAGAAGGCCATTATGGCCTCTGTTAAAACAAGGTTTGTTTAATTATTGCTCGAGGGGGATTTGCAGCCAGGACCTGATTAAAAGCCCCCTGGGGCTAGCCAGCCACAGCCATCTCCAATCTTTCCACCCAATCTGAGGGTGGTGAGATGTCTACAGCAAGGGCCATGGTGGCGTGGCTGGGACTGGACCCACCAGGTCTCTTCTGAGGATCTCCAGTACTACCTGAACAGAGGCTCAGACACCACCGATGATGTGGGTAATGTGTTTGGGGGAGGAATTGAAAGGCTCCTACTGACTGCAGAGGTGTTGGGCAATGAGCTTCAGGGGTCTTATGCCAAACATTTTCCCTGTTTGACTGAAGGGTCCCATGGAACAGGGCCAGCATCAGCTCTTGATCTTTCTTCTCTAGACCAGCCAGTACCTGTTGCACTTGTCCCTTCCTTGGGGTCTGCTTCTGGATTCTACCACTGGTTTGGGATTTCTTTTTGCTTTTAGGGACGCTGCTGGATTTTAGAGTCAGTGCTTGGCCGTTCATTGCCATGTTTCATCTCTGCACTGATGCAGCCGATACCAAATCCCATTGCTTTCACCTATAAGATCCAAAGGCTTCCTGCCGTTGCACTTTAATTTGCATTTACCATCACTGAACCTCATTTGATGCAATCTTGTCCTCTCACCCAGGAAAACTCTTCTTCAGCCTCTCAGTTTTACATAGGCTTGCCTCGGGTGAGTCACTGCAATATTGGTGAGCAAAAAGCCTTGCTCTGAATATTATCCAGATGATGAAGAACACCACGTCCCAGGCTGGTGTCTGCAGGCTCGGGTTATGGCAGCTTGCTGTAGCCCGGAATGAATCACAGCTGTGAAAGCACAGACTAACAGGAGCAGCATCCCACCTTCCTAGCAAACGCTCAGCCCTGCCTGCCCACCATCCTGGGCTCTGGTGGCTCCACCAGGTCCTTCATGATCCTGAGGAAGACGTGACATTGTTCCACCCACTGCTGGTGGTCTTTGCCAGGACCCCATCACCTACTGGGGTCTAATGGCTTGGTGATAAATAAGCCCTAGAACACATTGGCTGTGTCCGTGACAATAAAATAAACTGTGCCAGGGTCTCAGCATCGTTTTGGCCCAGGCCAGTGAGCTCAAACATTGCCCAGGGATGGTTAGGAAATCACGTGAGCTGGGGACCACTCAGACAGGGCAATATGGATGGGACAACCTTGTCTGGGGCTGGAGGAGGCTTTGATAGCAGTAGTATATTGCCAGCGAGCCTCAGGATCAGGAAACCACAGGGACACGATTTATTAATATATCTGTTGTCTTAGAGGCTCGATGATGGTCTGACAGCCACTGGCATAACCCAAGCTCACCCTGCTTACTCCATGCCAGTGACACTGATGTGCCTCAGCAGGAGTGACCAACATGATGCCCACCAAGCCAAAGTTGACAGCCATGGGAAACAAGACTTTCCCAGCAACAAAACTAGGAAATGGGTGGGGAAACACACTAGTTTTTAAAAACTCATACCCCAGTTGTGCAAAAAGGGAAGAGAAATGAAACCCTCTGCTCATGGAGCGCTTGGTGAGTCACTCAGATACTAAGGTGTGGTATCACAGCCTGCAGAGCTCGGCAGGTCCACCCTTGCTTTGCTGCCTCCGTGGCAGGAGCCAAGCAGTTTTTCAGGGCTGGGTGTTGACACTGTTTCTGTCTACGGCCGATCACCCAGGGAAGACAGGCTTGCTCTGGGGCCGCCCAACATCAGCAGCGCAGCAAATCCCAATGGGAGCAAGCCGTGCTCTGACGAGCCTGGCAATGCCAAGACTAGCTGCTGCCCAGGCTCTGGAACTAGCGGAGACTATCACTTATGTTGCTTTGGGGTGGGTCATGCAGATGCATCCAACAGTGTTGTCTTGCACTGCCCAACTTACCAAAGAGAATCACAAAAGTTGCATAAGCAGCACAAGGAATGCTTTGGAGAGGCCAAAAGGAGGATTCTTCTGGCTGTGTGCCTGTAGCAAAGCCGGGCTTTGACCTCTGTGAGGCCAGGAAATGTAGGTGCGGTGTCCACGCCTGGATGTGGCGGCAGGAATTTTCCCTACGTAGCAACAGTTGTTATGTAGTAATAGTACTTGGCAATTTTCAAGGCACTTGAGAAATATTAATTAATCTGCACATCAGCCTTGTCAGGTAGGCAGCTACATATTTTCATCCATCCTTTACAGCTTGGGGAAGCGAGACCGAAAATAATGAAGCAGCTTGTCCATGGTCACAGCAAGAGCACCTGCCAAGACATGGGCAGTGCTCAGTGACTGTGTCAGGACAACAGGGCTGACGCAAAGGAAAACCAGAGGAAAACCAGCACAGCCATAGGTAGTGCATCAGGAGATTCAAAGAAAGCACTTAGTTTTCAATCCAGCAAAGCAAACACCCCATCAGAGGAACTTTTCTGCTGCTCATGCTGGCATTTCACAACTCAGTTTAATTATACTAATCATTTCGATGATGCCTCCTGACATTCACCTTCATTAGCCACTGGCGGCCGTGCTCAGCTGCCTCGACTTCAGAGCTATCAATGTCTGCTTTAAATAACCCATGAGTAAAATCAGTTGGGAGACAGTGTGTCTGGGCTCTCCTCTGGCATAGCCTGCATGGAGGTGGCTGGGAATGCAAGACCAAAGCTAAAAGTGCAGTTTAACCCTGGGTGAACATGGGCATGACCTTTTTCTGGATGTCTTGGGGTGGGGAGAGCCTCTCTATTTGGCAATGAGGGTGATGACAGAGTGGAAGTGGGGAGAGGGCATGATGTGCAGGAGGGACTGGGTGAAGTCAAGAAGCTCTGTCCATGGCACTATCCTCCCAGCTGGCTCAGGGATGGTATCATTACTACACCTCTTGTTGCATAGACACGTAGCTCATGCCATAACCAGGCTTCAGCCAAAGGGTATTTTTGCCCCAGCACCTGTTTTCCCCAAACAAACAGAAATTCAGGTCACATTGGGGATAGTCACATCCTAAAAGCAGGGAGTGTGACAACTGGAAGGGCAAAGCAAAAGATGGGAGGGCATGTGGTGCCACAGCTGCTACTCAAAGCATAGGGCTGCATGGCCAGAGAGCAAATCTGGACCCTATCCCATCCCTATAAGAGCCACTGAGGCCACTGTTGTGGTCATGCTGCCCTTCCCAGCGGCACGCTGTACTTGCCTTAATCCAGGGTGAAATGCAGAGAAATCACTAAATCCCAGGCATATCACAAAGGCAATTAGTTGCTGCAATGCAGCTGCTTTGTTTTTTCCTTCCTTATGGTTTAATGTGTTCTTTACAGCTTGTGATTCCCATTTTACTGGGTATGCTGCTTGGGGAACACAGAAACAAAACTTTCAGTGATGCCATTTGTCAAAGAAGAGGAATCTGAGCTCTGTGAAACAAGACAGAGAGGTGAGACACTCTTGCTTTGTAGTTAAAGATGCTGCAGCAATGCTAAGTGCTGTTTTGTCACTTCTGTCTGAGAGATCCCCATTATAATCCCCGAAAGGCTGAGGAGGATGATGATTTCAGGCTGCTAGCAAGTAATTTCCCCCAATACTAACCACAGTCCAAAAGACTTTTGCTGCAATGTTTCTTTATGAAGGTATTATTTTGCAAACTAATGCCCACAATAAGTGCACTCATGCAGATTTTATTATCAGAGACCAGTCACTCCTTAACTGCTATGGCATGCAAAGCTTGCTTAAAACGTAGGAAGGCACCTGTTTATAATCAAGAATAAATAAAAAGCATAAGGCTTTTATGTTGTAAAAGCGGCATGATTTTAGCATGAGTAGCACTGGTCAAGATATCGGGCATGAATAACACTCCTTGCGCCAGCGGCTCTCCCAAATGCCTGGTGGGATGCTGCATTTATGAACAATGCACTGGGTACGGCACTGCTGCCGGGGAGTTGTGGGACACTTAACTCTCATTTTGTCTTTTGTACTTTTCCATGAGATGACTGATGCTATAAAAAAAAGAAACTAAGGAAGAAGTGAGATGGTTTCACTATGAAGGATGGGATTTAAGTATTCCTGCATTTTGTTCAAGCTTTATAACCAGCATTTTCCTGACTCTGAAAGTGCATGGAAAAAAGGTAATGTTGAAGCTGTGTCCTTTGGGAAAGATATGGCCCAGGGCAGGTCCTGAGTGCTTATCTCTACCTAGAAAATCTTTGCTTTGCATCAAGCTAAATTTCTCAGTGCTGGCTCTGACGTGCTGTATCTGCTGTATATTTTGGCTGGCTTCTCTGTTGTGCGCCTTGGTTTTTGCCGTGACATACAATATGCAATCTCTTAGGAACGCAATGGACTTTTGCACTCTTATCGAGAAGGGTTTTGTCACTGCAAAACCTTCCTGTGTAGCCACAAGAGTGTTTCTGAAGGCTCCTCTTGGGGAGCACACTCCCTCCTTCCCAGAGAGGCCATTCTCTGCCTTTTCCCTGCTGCAAGACCACATGAACACAGTTCCCTCTGCTTCAAAGATGACCTTGGGCTGCTAGAGTAGATACTGCTGGGGACCACGCTGGTGGGCAAAAGCTACCGTATAAATGGACGTGGGCCCCTGGGCCAGGCTGGCCAAGTGAGGAGGCACTTCTGCCCCCAGCAGAGTCCTCCTTCTCAGAGCAACCAGCTTCCTGAGCTTGTTTAAATGCTGTTTCAAAGGCAAGACAAAATGCCCCCAAGTCCTAAACTCATATGAGCCTGCACCCTGTTGCTACTGCCTTTCCCACTCCGCTGCAGTGATGGGCAGGACTGCACTCCACTTTGCACCCTGCCATGCTGTGGGAAGGGGTACCTGATGGATGTGAGGTACACCATGGACCTTAGCCCTTCAGCACTGCCAGTAAAAACCAGCAGTTGTATTGGTGGCAGACTGTGGCAGAGGCGGTGGCAGAGCAGCAGGCATGTGCAGGCATCACTCATAACCGGGTGCTGATAACGACAGATCAGAGAGGAGAAAACTGGATTTCTTTATGACCGCTGGCCAGCAGGTCTGTTTATGCCAGCGCAGGGAGGAGAGGACGTGGCATCCTCCTGGCTTGGCTCTGGCTGGGAAGGATGCGGGAAGGGACCGCCAGAATCGGGCTCAGCCCTCCCCACACGCTGCTGCTTAATCCAGCACCCTCCTCCCAGTTCTGCATCAGAAAAGGGGAAAAAAATGGGAAATAAATAAAGCTGATGGAGGCTTGAAAACCCCTAGTTTCTGTATGTCCCTGAATATATATACAGATTTTGATACAACAGACACACTATTTTTAGTTTCCTTTGGGGTATGTTTGGGAGCAAGCCCTTAACTGTTGCTGTGCTGCTATAGAAACCGTATCCATGTACACTGACATGTTTACAATTGTTTTAAACACCATAAACTTTCAAGGGCAAAGTCGAGCAGCTTATTTCCATTAAAGTCACTGCCCTCGTGTAAGTTTCTTTTACTATTACGTTTATTAATTTAGGACCCTTCTCAGCTTCATCTGGCCCCATGGAACTTTCACTAAACGAAAGGCTCATCTGCTGTCACTGCCACAGCGCTTGGCAAACCTGGAGCAGAGTGGTTGCAAATCCGGCTTCAGGAAGAGAAAATGTTCTTGTAGCTCTCCCTGACCTCAGCTGTAAGAGGGGTGTTTAGCAGATACCAAGGCACTCATGCAAATCTTGGTCTGCAAGCAGAGCCGCCTGCCCACTGCCTCCCTGCACTCCATGCTGGAGCCAGGCAGTCACTACAAAGGGTTGTTCAGCCCTTGTGGCCAGCTCACACCTATCAAGGACAGAAGAACAGTGGCCTCACTTTAAAAAAAAAAAAAAAAAAAAAAAAAATTTAGGCTTCAGGAAGAGAAAAAGCTTTTAAAAATTTATTTTTTAAGATTTGCTAAAGTTAGGCTTCCCCATCTTTTTTTGCTTTGAAGTTGCAGCCTTTCTTGTACAACAAAGATTAGAGAAGTGGAGAGAAAAAGGGGTTTTTTTCCAACATCACAGGTGGGCAGCAGATGTGAGAGAGAGGAATACCACATCCTTTCCCGAATGTGAGACGAGATGTATTATTTAAGCTGGATGAGGAGTGTAGTCCTCCTTGCACTCCTTCAAGTCCCAGCCATCATCTGCAAGGTGAATTGAGCGTGCAAGTGGACATTCCGGTGGAGGATCCGCCTCAAAACGACCATGCCAGGACAAGGCAGCACCATCCATGGCCAGGCAGGGATGGATGGCAGGAGACACCTCGGGGTGGCTCAGCACCCATCAGAGCACACATCCACCCCCTCCCTCCTGAATGCTGTCTGAGCCCCATTGCTTTGCTGTGTCGAGCTCGATACTCCAGCAAAGGGAGACCCTGACAGGCTCTACTACATTGAACTGGTTTTCCCTGTCCAACAGCATCTGCAGCGAAGCCTAAAGCAGGATTTGGCCTCCAGGGTCTGTGTCTGCATTGAGCACTGTCTGTTTTCTGACGTGTGAGCTTTGAAACTGGCCCTGTAAGCTCTGTGAGCACTTTGCTAAGCTTAAGCTGGGTTTCCCTGAGTTGCCCCAGATCAGCAGGAATCAGATCTGCATTGTAGTAGAGGAAACAAATGGGGCTTTGTGTGGAGTTTGTTCCTAACTCAATTTGGTGCCTCCAACATTGGCACCACCTACTTTGCCTCTTTCTTGTGTAAATATGCCTGCACTTACCTGGTTATTATTTGCAGTTTCATCCCTGCCACAATCAATTATCTATGTTTGCTAGGTCATGCAATACGGAACAAAAAACACCACCAAGTAAGTAGCATCTGCAGTAACACACTAACAGGTAAATAGAGGACGTTGTCAATGGTTAGCTGTGGGTGGCCGTTTGCCTGAGCCAGCAGTTTCACATTCAGCATGTCTGCGGAGAGCGAGAAAGTGGCCGTCTGATCTGACACCTACCTTGGTGAAGCATCCTGCACTGTGTTGTCCCATACAGAAAGCCCCAGGTGAACCAGCTGACCCTCATGTGATGCTCATGGGAAAGAGATGGTAGGAGTCATGATGCTCTGGCCCCTGTGAGGTAAAAAACACAGCAGCCAAAACTCAGATCTTGGCCCAACAGATGATTTCTGAGTGGCTGGGTAATGACAGGTTATCTTTTCTTGATGTTCTCACTGCAAAGCAATTAAAAGTTGGCAGACAAAAAAAAAAAACAGAGCTTGTTGTCGAAAGAACATATTTGCCTGCAGCTCGAGTTTGTATCCCACAAAGTCTAGGCTGAGAAGGCTTAGTAAAGCCTTTCACATCATGGGATGTGCCACTAAACTCATCTTGGGAGCTGCTTAGAGGTGGAAATAATGGCATGAAGAAAGGTCCCATCCCCAGCTGTCGCACTGTGGGGGTCCCCTTACTACAGCAAGTCAGGCAATGATCCCAGAGTCACCATAAAGACAAAACCTGTTTCTGCCTCCTCCTTTCAATCCCACTTCCATGGCCCAGTGATAGGTCCTATGTGGCGCTGCACTGCTGCTACGTGAGCAGGGCTCAGTAGCGTTGCAGGCAAAACAGTCTCAACGTGGGGAGTTTTGACTTTATTTTACTGACAGTTAACACAAACTTCTCATCACCCTCTTGGATACAGAACTGTTTGGGTGCTCAAGCATGAACTGGTTGGGTGATCGTACATAAATTAATCTGATGCTTGTGCATGAATTAATTAGATGCCTGTGAGTGAGCTAATCAGGGGCTCATGCGTGAGTTATTTGGGTACACATGCATGAACAGAAAGAGTACTCATGTGTAAATTAATCAGGCACTCATGGGTGCATTAACTGGTTGCCCAGGCATGGATTATCTGGGTTCTTGTGCAGGCACTAACTGGGTGCTCATGTATGCACTGATCAGTTGCTCATGCATGAACCTATTGGGTGCTTCTGTGTGAACTAATTAGTGCCCACAGGTGAATGCAGTAATCCCTGCAGTTCATGCCCAACTCGTTCCTCTCCTTGAAGCTCATCCTTAAAATCTGTTCAAACACAAATCCATTATCAACTCTACTTTCAACATCACCATAATCTTAATACACGTCAATTACAGACACTCTTCCTCCCTGTGGACCAGACGGAGGAATTAAGACTGCAGCAATGTGTACGTATGCTCGCTAACTTTTCACTCCTTGCTCCTGGGAACCAGATTCTAGGGGTCTTCAGCATCACAGCCCGAACTTTTATCTGTTACGAGCTTCACTCCTTGCACTAGGGACTAGATTAGAAGAGTCAACATTATCAGAGTCCAAATATATGGACTTCTGATGACTTTACCCCTTGTCCCTGCAGACCAGGCTGGAGGGGTTAATGTTGTAACAATCTGAATGCAATACTTATTGCAAACTTTATACCTTGCTCCTGCAAAACACTTAGCCGGGAAGACCACAATGGTCTGAACGTATTTCTGTTGCAAACTCCAGTCCTTGCACTTCTTACAAATGTCAGATCTTGTCCCTGCAAGACAAAACTAAAGTCATTATGGCAGCTCAAATACATGCTCATTACAAACGTGTTCCCAAAGCTCTGCTCTCCCAAGTCGCCAACTTAATTTCTCCTGCTCCATCTCCCCTGCTCCGCACTATGGGCTACTCTTTGCCCACCAAGGTCCTCCACTTTGCATGGAGCACTTGTTAACACACCTGCACTCATGTGTAAGTTGTTCAGGTGCTCATGCATAAATTAATCGAGTGCTTAGGCATCAATTATTTTGGATGTGAAATCTTGAATTCACCGGGCACTCACGCACAAGTGAATTGGGTGCTCCTGCGTGGACATAGGACACCCGGTCATTTACACCCGGCGTGAGCAGAGGTTGCACGGCAGCCAGCCTAGCACAACCAATCACATCAGCAGCTGGTCTGCTTTCCAGTTTGGGCTATTTGGCTGCTTCTCCCACCTCCTCACAATGCTGCATCTGCAAGATGAACAGCCCTGGCATCCCACAATCTGCATTTTAGGTCATGCAGTTGATGTTTCACCAGGTGCTTCTGGGCCTCAGCGCTCCTGTAACAATTGTAGACAGGTGAGAGAGGGACAAGAGAAGATTGAGATATCAGATCTTGGGTCATATTTTCCATGGGCACAAGATGTTTGTGAGAAACACCATGCATTTCTAGTCAAACGCAGAGATTTGGCAACCCAGGGCTAGCTCTGGATTCTCTTAGCCATGCTAGTTAGCATTTTGCTTGGCAGATATCAGTGCAGGTGCTCGCCGAGTCATGACATGGCCCCTTGTTGGAAGCACAGGGACATTGAAGCAGTGCCAAGAAGCTGGAAGGGGAAGAGAGCTGGATCTACCCACATTGGGATGCACTGTTCATGCACCGGTTCCTTCTGGAGCCTGTCCTCTGTCCTGGTCCACAGCCAGCTTGCCATCCGAGGAGCCTGACATCCAAGCCACTGTCAGCGACCTGAGGACACCAACTTTTGGTGGCTCCTCAGCTGCTGGCTGTCCAAGAGCAGAAGTGTTGGGGTTGGGATGCAGTATGCTCAAGTCACCACTTGATTTTAAAGGTGAGGAGTTGTCTTGCTGACCCAGAGATGTCCCTGGTGCAGATCTGCTTGGTTTAGGAGGTTGAGGGACACGGACACTTGGTCCCTGAAGAAAAAGCTGGTGTCCTTCCAGAAGGGCAAGCCAGACAGATTACACCAGGTAGTCATTGGTGCCAAGCAAAGTTAAGGCTGCAGGGTGAAAACTCCTTGAGGCTTGGTCTGTATCTTCTTCTGAACTGTGCATGATGCTGAATATGCTGTTCTGGGTGAACAATGCAACACAACAGCTAATTTCCTTAATCCCTCCAGGCCAAGCATGAGTTAAGACCTTCTCCAAAGGGCAGCAGTCAGTCGGCATTGTGACTGGGCATGCGACACAGCCTGCAGATTTGCACGTCTGCAGATGGCACCATTAGGAGACAATCAACCCACCCTATTGCAGATACAAACACAGGGCCTGCATCTGAAAACCAGAATTATTTCAAAGCCAGGATCACCGAGCACAGCAGGAATGTGAAATTATCACCATGGAGAAGTAGCCTTCAGCACAAAGCATCCCAAAATAATTTCTTCGGTGACTCTGAAAATGATTTACAGAAACCGTAAACACATCACACATAAAAACATCTTGTGGCGGGGTTTCTCCATGTGGATACACAGGGATGAATTCCTCAATAGGTGACTTGCTCAGCATCTTGCATGTCCTCATCTCAGCAACATCTACAAAACCTGCTGGCAGAGCGTTCGGGTGTGCTCCTGCCTGATGCCACTGGCACCTTGCATTGTCTGGTGTTGGACAAGCCCTGAGGACTGTCTGGTGCACCATGGAGAGATACGGCCCATCCCTTGCCCTGACCACTGTGCCCTGCACAGAAGAGGCTCTTTCTGCCCAGATACAGGCTCTCGGGGAAAGCTGAGCACTAGGGATGGGTAAGCCATATATCAAATGCCTTTTTCACCGTATTTAAAGAAAACAACTTTAATGGGGAGAGAAAGAGTTATGGTAATAGAGTGAAGTCTGAGGGCAAGCAGGGACCTGCTTCCCCTTGCAAAAGGCTGCAGGAGGGGGTTGCTTTGCCTGAAGACAGGATTAGCTGGCGTTTCAAGAGGAGGTGGCTGAGGGAAGTAGTGGGTAGGAAAATTCACATGCTTCAAGTGCATACTGAAGTTCAGAAATGACTTTCATACACCTCTGAAATATTTCCTGCTTGACAAAGCCACAGCGAGTCCCAGCAATAACCAGAGGAAGAGGCCGGTGCTGCCTTGTGTGGCATCCCTTCAAATAGCTCGGGAGTGCTCTGGGGGAAGGACTTGGAGGTTGCCAGAACAGGTATTTCTTGCTGCACTTTCTTCTTGAAGCAAGAAGACCTCTTCATATGCACAGGTGCACACTAATATCTGGACACCAGGCAGACCTCTTAATATTGCACTCAGAAAAAAACATGGTATGTGTAAAAAGCATGAAAGGGCTTGCAAAGCAGTAGTGGTGGCTGTTTACTTAGAGACTGATGAAAGATAGAAAGTAATAGGGCTGTAAACACCAAAATAATTCACCAGGTGGGAAGAGGAAAACTCAAATACTCTGAAGCAAACTTGGCTGGTGAGGGAGGATTGAAAAGCCCTGTAATAAAACGAGAGACTTAAAAAATGTCTGTAGCCCCAGGCAGATAGTTCCTGTGCAGGCTGGTGCGTCCTGAGGGGCCTTCGCTTCTGGTCCAACACTGAACGTAAAACGCAAGCCGTTGGGCTGATCTCAGCTGCAATAGCAAGAGACATGCTCCAAATAAGTTTCACAAGAAAAGTTACCAGTCACAGGCTCCTTGACACTCTCCATCATTTCACCATGGAGGGGACGTGACTGATTTTCATCCTTTCCCTTAGGGAGGGGGGCGGATTAAGATACACTTTGCACTTGCTCTTACATCTTAACAGCCATTAAATAGATCTGTCCTGCCATGGGCTGCCCACGTGGTCAAAGACAACTCTCCCATTCCCCCTGTTTTTGCTGAAGACTCTGAAATCTTTTCAAAGGAGCATTTCCAGAGGATAGGCTGCCTTTCCTCATTGATTTCAGAGGGTGCATGGGCACATGTCCCCACTTGCCAAAGAGCACAACGCCTGAACTGCTGAACTGGGGATCCACTCAGCAGGACAGGCTTCAAAACATTTTTACGCGAGCTCTGGCAATAAAAGATGCATGTCAGGACAGCAGATAAAACACTTAAAAAGCAGCCAGAGTTGCACTGAGATTGCAGCTGCTGGAGTTTTTTGTACTGGAAAGCAGCAACGTGTGGCTAGGTAAAAAAATCCCCAACTGCAGAAAAACTCTCGGGATGCTGAGAGCCTCTGCTTCCTCCTCTTCCTCTGGTGCTGCAGGAAAAGAATGCACAACCCCCATCTCAGGCTTGGTGTACCTTTTTTGATCCAACAAACACCCATTTTTTTGTTTCAGCTCAGGCACTTCTATGTAACTTGAAGCAAAGTTGTTTCATTGTTTCCAAGTCATTTAACCCCTGATAACCAACTTTCCCCCCATCTTTAGTTAGGGCTGAAGTAATCTTTAAAACCAAAGATCATTTCAAAAGCAAAGATATTTTAAAATATTTTTTTAAATGTTTTATTTATTTAAAAATATTTTAATTTTAGCAATACTTTTTTCAAAATTGTTTTATTATGGAAAACATCAGTATAAGCCTTGCAGCATGAAAAAGGTGACAAAATGACACACTTTGATCATTTGGGGATTTCTTACTGTTTGCATGGAAACTATTTGCTGGCTGTGGTCCTGTTCTACACACAGTTTTATTTCTTGAATACTGAGTTTCATCCTGACTTTATTTTTTCCTGAAACTTTCATTTCAGCCAGCCTCTAACACAGCACCCGCTGTGCCTGTGCAGCACAGATGTCAGGGGGAGGCGTGAGGAGTTTTTGGGGAGCCCTGCACAGCACAGAT
>Ga0181612_144854_pt1 | contig 19091 bp, 16 predicted proteins | sample HoacroProtozoa21_FD_119630 | JGI IMG/M metagenome (GOLD analysis project Ga0181612, IMG submission 119630) | Hoatzin crop microbial communities from Cojedes, Venezuel. Combined Assembly of Gp0051906, Gp0051904, Gp0051908 | reverse complement strand
TGTGAAGCACATCCCCTAGCATGCAGGGCTGATGCATGTGACCAAAAAAACCCACAGGGATGTCTGTATCTTATGGGTGTACCGATGCTTCTGACTGATGACTCCCTGGGGAATGCACTGCTCGAGCACAGACATCAGTGACTTCCCAGGAGGAGCAGTCTATCACCTGGAATTTATCCTTCTTGTCCATGCCTGCGACCTGAATTTGGCTGATGTTTTTTCTTTCTTTAAATATAAGTCTGCAGCGTGAGGGCTGGGTATATGGCACTGGCTGACCAGGGTGGGTGAGGGGAACTTCTGGGGGTGCTTTATTACCCAGTTTATGCACTCTTTCTGCAGCTTTCTGGCAATATCTGCAGGCATTGCTGTAGCTGTCAATGAGAGCTCTACATAATGTGGGAAAGACCACCTTGTTGTATAGAAACAGTCTGTAGATAAGAGCCCGGATCCTCCAGGGTAAACTTGCCCTGTCCTTCAGACAAAGGATGTATCCTTAAGCTGCGTATCTGTGGGAGACTGAACCCAGTGGCCAAAACCAGTCCTGTATTTGCCTGCTGTGCACCTGGCCAAGCTTGTGGAGATCCTGTGTCTGCTGATCACAGACCCTGCAAATGAAAGATCCATAGGGACTCTCACCTGTGCTTTTACACAGAGGGGAAAATGGTTCTGGTTTTCTGGAAAGAAGATTTCCCTAGCACAAATCCTATACCAGTAAGCATTTCTTTTTCACTTGCCCTCATTTCAGGTTGAATATGATTGACCTTCTCCTAGTTTTTGGAGGTATAAGAGTTACATTCAGTATTTGTGCTGTGCCTCTGGTGGGAGAGGGAAGGACCTAGATCTGTTCTGTTGCTGTCTGTGGGGCTTCTTCAGTGTCAGCCACTCAGGGATGTAAAAGCTGCATACATCAGGTTATCCAGAATTTGGCTCATCCTCTTTTGATCTCCTATTTGTGTCTTTTTCTGCGCTCTGGATCTGTTTATGCACCCCAGCCCCTTCGTTTCTTTTTTCTTTTCGCCTTATAACTCTAATCATCCCTTTTAGCTTCTAAAGATACGACAATGTTGTGATAAGGAAAAAGTAATTTTGCAGTTTGACCTAAAAATGGGCATGTTTGGATTCAGTCTGTTCCTGGAATGCAGCTTCAGAATTAGGCACAACTTCCAAAAGTCCAAATCTGGACTTTTCGTGTGCTGTGCAGAGGGCTAGGTAACCCTTGAGAGAGTTTGTGCCTGTCCCTGCCCTGCCACAAATGCTTGGCTCTGGGACTTTGTGTGAGTCCAGGAGAAAATAGGAAGGGTGGGGTAGAGGTCTGATATTCTTATGTTGGCTTTGATGGCTTTAAGGAGTGTCATGGCAACAGAGTTAGCTGGATAATTAATATTGCACACAGGATTATAGTGCAGGCATAGAGGACAGAGCTTTAAGTACACATAATAGCCTCTCTGTACTAGCCTGCTTTCCCAGTTGGATTGGGACTGCTGTGTTGCAGGATCAATAGAGCCATGGGAAAGGTCAGAGGACCTATATTCAGTGCTCTAACCGACCCTATTTCTAGCACAAGGTTTGGCTTGTGGACACAGCTGTCAAGTCTGTTGGAAAGGAGCAGGGCACTGCTATATGCAGTATGTTCTGAGCTCCCAGCCAGCACGAGGAAGAGCGAGGAGTTGAAGCAAACCTGTTCTCTGGGATGTGTCTTGCAAGCCAGGAACTGCAGGTGAGGGGACATGAGCAGGTGGTGGAAGTAAACCTGACATGTTTTTTTGCCTTGCTCATAATCTGAGGGTAGATCTTTAGGAGTTGGGGGAAACACTGGTGGGTAGCAGGATGGGAACACGCGGAAGAGCCCATCCAACAACTGTTCATTCTCCTGGTGGTCTGTGTGGAAGTCCTGCTCCATTCTTGCAGACCAAATCCATGAGCGAGGGCAGGTTCACAACTCCTTCACTTCAGAACAGCATTTTAGAGTCTGCAGACAGCCTGTCTGGGCCGGGCACTGGAGAAGCACATCGAGGGGTGGGGAAGGCAAGCCTGCAAGACTGGGCAAAGCACCCTGCTTTCTTCTGCTCTGGATCCTCCTTCCCAGGCTGGACATAGCAAGCGAGACAAGCCAACTGAATGTGGATCTGCATGCAGGTAGCTGCCCAAGGTCAGCACCTTGCTGATCCAGCTCCTCAGTAGCAGCAGGCTGCCTGCCCATGGTCCCTGGTAGGGGCAGAGCCTAGATGACTTGAGCCACTGATCCACCTCCCAGTATCATGTTCTCTCCACAGCATGGTCCTGTGCCAAGCCACGGTCTGAATGCCCAAGTTCTCCTTTCCTTCTCATCATGCAAGTGCATTGTGTTTGCTGTCACAGTTTGTGTGGCTGTGGCACTCCAAGCAGAGCTGCAGAGGGGTGTTGCTAGCTTCTGGTTCCAAGGGAACTGCTTGACTGTCAGAGTGGTCCTCCATACTGTGCTGGCACCTCTGAAAGGTGAAAGTCCCTTTTGTTGCCCTTGCCTCTCACCTGGACAACTTTGGAGACAAGGTTTGGATGCTTTCCGTGGGCTGGTATGATGCTTGGTGTGCTACTGCCTGTGAAATTCAGTCAGTACTGATAGTGTTAGGAGCACTGGGGCTGACCTCAGTAACGAACTGTACTGGTGGAGCATGTCTCTTGTTCAGACAGTACATTCTGCAATCTGTTTTCAGATCTAGCACCAAAAGGGTACTTGTACCTTTTCCCCTACCTCTGACTCCACATTTATACCATGGTATTGCACCATGGTGAATCTCCCACCTGTGCAGCAATGAACTCAGTGAAACGAATCCCGTAGAAGTAAAAAGACAATTTCGGTCAGATCTTGCTCAGTCCTATGATGCTAGACTGGAATAAATGCACTAAGAGATTGAACCCACTCGTATGTCAGCACAAACATGTCTAAGGCAGTGGAAACTTCAAGCAACTCCCCCAACGTCCCCTGGAACAAGGCAGTTCTTCCAGCAGGTATATGTGCTGGGGGAGAGAGGTGGCATTAAAAAGCCGAAAGTAAATCAGTTCTGGGCCACAGTGTCTGTGTAGGCAGCCTCTGCTGCCCCAACAGCCTCCTGGTTTGCCCTTGTGTTTTGCAGTCCCTGTTGCTCATCCTTGCTCCTGGTCAGCCCATCTGGCCCTCTGGAAGCTTCCTCCAGATGAAGGTGCTCAGTTGCTCTGGAGAAAGCAGCAATTTCAATTCCTTTCCAAAGTAAGAGAGCAGCAGCAAGGATGAGGAAAGAGTTGGATTTCCTGGTAGTGGCCCAGCCAGAGCTTTCAACCGAAGATATGACACACAATACCCATAGTGAAGTGTGAACAAACAAAATGAACAGCAGAGCTGTTCATTAATGCAGTGGCAGTGTAGGTGTTGGCATATATAGGAAAGTCAACCTACTGCTGCTGTGGAAGCCATTAACTTGAATAGCAATGGCCTGTTATAAGTGAAGTGGCACTATGCAGGCCTGAAAGGAGGGATGTTAGCTATTGTAATTGCAACTGCAGTAATGAGGAGCTTGGGAGTGGGGCTGATAAGCAGCTAGATAATAGACTAATGAGCAGTATGGCTATAGTCTGTCAAAGGAGTAGCTAAGGTATCTGCTGGACCCCTATGGTATTGTATGAGAAGGAAGTGTGGACCAGGAAACAGCCAAATATAGTGTTTAAAAGATGTATAGGATGAACTGAGCACTTAATGCTGATAATAATTGGAGCTTGGGGGTGTGCTTAGTGTATGAATAAAGTAATTAACCAATTAAAAATGCACAAGAGACACATGATAGAAAATGATAACCAACAGGAAAATGATTGATGCCCTGTACAGGGAGCTGGAATGCTCAGTGTATGTTATTAAGAGAGAAGCCTGGGTTCTTCAGATACCGGCATGTGTAGACCCACTGGGTGTTCTTTGATCACTGGTCTACAGTGTTGTACTTGCCACCTGCTGTGCTGCCTGTGTGATAAATTGCCTGGAATTAATTCAAATCCCCTGTCTGCAAGAACCAGACTCTGGAAAATGTATGGCATCCATGTTGGCTGGCTTTGAAATGACCAAGCATGTGGCAGGGCCCTGGGGGGCATCTGCTTTCCAGAGAGAGGCGATGCCTGCAAGGAGAAGCGGCCAGCACTGTGTGGCACATCTAGAAGTCCCCACATGCACTGGGGGGAATTAATCTGGTGACATATGATTGAATTCTCCTTTGCTGCTTTGTTTTTCTAAGACCCCAGAAGACGTCAGTACCAGAGATGAAGATTTCAGAATAAGACATTGAAAGTTAGTGAATGCAACAGCGAAGGTGATCTGCATCACTTAAATTTGTGTGCCTTCTGGATGAGCACTGTGACAAAGCTTTTGTTATATGGTCATAATTTTCTTTCTTCTCTAGATCCAGCACACTGAGAAAGCAGCTGCTGTGGTGTGGAGGGAAGTCAGGGCTTATCCTGTGGGCTGTAGGACCCTCCATTTGCTGCAAAACTGGGAAAGTATTAAGGTAGAAGGCAAGTCTTTGTGGGAAGGGAAATACATAAGTGACTGGATGATGCCCTGGAGAACCTCAGATTCTTGCCTCTGGTACAGCACTCCCATCTGATGGCTAGCAAGTCCTGAACACCAGGTATTTCACTGGTGATTTCTAATGTGTTCCTCGTCTCCTGGTATCTGGCTAGAGACCCTACAACTCGAATGGCTTAAGGCTGAGTGGTTGTGCTACAACTGAAGTCAGTGGGAACCTTGCTCTGAACATACAAGATATCCTTGTCTCTTTTTTTGCTGAAAAAAGAAAAGGAAGAAAAACCAACAATAAACAAAATGGGGACCAGGTGTCTCAGAATGGGTATCTAAAACTAATGGATCTATTTAATCTTCATAAACCCCTTCATAGTACAGAATCCTGTGCAAATGATTTCTTGAATGTCTATGAAGCACTCGGGTACTAGAATGATGAGTTTCATAGGAAAGCAGATGAGGACATTAATATTTCTGTGTTTGTTGCGTGACTGGGACAGTGGCAGTAAATAAGGTCATAAGCTGCATACTGAAAAATGAGGGGAAAACAATATGAGGCAGGTGCTTGCTCAGGATTTGCCATTTGTGTGCAGGCAGCCTCCCTCTGAGCTGCTGTTTTGGTAATCTCACTGCTGTTTACATGTGGGTTTGCTCCATGCTGAGGGTATTTATTTGCCTTGAAGGCCAGCAGCCAAATCCTAGTTGGTCCTATGCTACATCCTTGCCACAGAGCTTGTACACCAGAGACAAGCCTCATATACCTGTGAGACATTGGTGGGAGTGGAGGCTGGTGGTGTGGGGATAGGGCAGCCCATGCTCCCCAGCCGAGGTTTCCCAGCAGATGGATGCTTGGCCAGTCTGGAGCCATCATGACCTGCCTTGGTGCTCTTCAACTCCTGCTTACTTTGCAGTAAAGGTGAGTTTTGAGGTGACTCGGCAGAGGATAGAGGGACTTAGGCCAGAGAAACTCATTAAACCTCTTTCCAGTTCTGGGTGAAAGTTGCAGGGCAAATTAAAAACTTGAGCTTTGATGATTTCAGTTTGCCAATATGGAGCATTGCGAGTCTTCAGCATCTCATGTGGTCTGCTGTAACCCAGCTAGTGTTTCCCCTTCCTAGATGGGAGTTGCTGCCAGGGCTCCTCCACTTGGAGAGGTGTAAGCCTCTGACAGGACGATTGAGCAGATGAGTCTGTCATGTTATCTCTGCTACTGAAACGCAGTGGCAACGGCTGTGGTACTGTGCCCATGTCGCACAAACACTGTCTCAAGGGGCGTAGGATCAAAGTACATGTGCTGCACTGCCCCAGTAAACTACAGGGATTTAGCCAGGAGCCCAAATTCTGCTTTTTTTCCTCACATCTCATCAATGACTTTAAATGTCTTGGTATATGCAAAAAGTGTATGTTATACTCCAATAATACATAGGTATATCCTTGCTACTAGAAGTTTTATAGGCCTAATCAATGGCAAGGTGTAATACCTGTTTCTCCTTGAACATGAGCCTCTCGGACTGCTGGAGCTGAGCAGCAGATCTTGCATCCCAGGAGGGAAACAGTTAGCATGCAAACAGAATGAGCTTTCCTGAGAAGCCCCACCAACCTGCCTGTAGAGCAAGGAATAGCCAAGCTGGGATTCCCTCCATCTCTGCATCCACAGGGGAATCGAAGAAATCATCCATCTTATTTTGCTTCTTATCCTTTTTACTCTGCGGGTTTGCTCTGAAAAATCTTACTGTATCTCCTTCCATCTTTCTTTCTCTCTTTACCTTCTTTCACCATGGAGATGGCCAAATTATTGACTCAAGGCTGTTTATCTGAATCTTTCAACTGCTTGAGTCTTCTCACAATATGACTGGAAATATTGAATCATTTTTATGAGTTCATTTCTAACTGTTTTTTAATCAGTTTCCCTGTGCACAGTGGAGCCTGTAGGTTGACCTCAGACCATGCAGAACAGTAAAAGACTGAGTTAAAGGACACTCTACCATAGGGTGTGACATACCAGCTAAAGAATGGGATTCTCCTTGCCTGTATGATTAAATACTCTTAAGTACATCCGCTGCTACTGAGAACACACTTCCTTACTCTGTCACTGAATGAGTTTGGTCCCTGGAATAAATATGCCGAAGCTCTGGACTTGAAATCTGCAGCTTATGAGCATGTTGCAGATATTAGTCACATTGTTTAATGCAATACTGGAAAGCTCTTGGATGCTACAGTGACAAGCACAGTGTGAGCACTTGTACAGACTAGAACAAAAAAGCTTCTTCCTGCAAGCAGTCATGAGCAGGCTTAATGTAATTCAGTTTCTAGCAGAGAGGAAGTCTGCCCGACCCACTCATTTTTTTTTTTTTTCTCTCTCTATTGAATGAGTTAGATATCTATGTTACTGAAGAAAAGTCAAGTCAAATAGAAGAGGTTTACATTTACGTCCTGATTCAGAAAATCACTGGAGAACATACTTAACTTTAAACCTATCACTGGAGTTGAGCAATTGCACAAGTGCTTTGTTTTACAGGGCTTGAGGGCCCAGATCCAAGAAAACAAAGTCTTAGGTACGTGAAGTGGGACTGGGAAAAAGCTTGCACGTCTAACACCAAATAAGGTGTTTCTCAAAATCCTGTTCAAGACACTTCTACCAACTTCAGTTGATACTAAAAATTTCTCTTTTTGCCCCAGCAAAGCCATAAAGCTCTCGAACCCTGCAAAGCTGAGCACCCTGTCACCACCCCACACCAGTTCTATGAGGATCCAGGCAGCATGGCATTCTTTGAATCCCCTTTGGGGCCTGCCCAGGGCATCAGCCCTTGGTGGTGAGGGATGCAGATAGGTGTCACGTCTGGAGGACAGTGGGGTGTGTTGCTAGGGGATCTTCCCTGGCATGTCTGCCAGTGAGTGCAGGACAAGGGCAGAGGGACAGTGCTCTGGGGTATCCACTGCAGTTACAGGCTATGGCTTCATAATGAGTCATGTCGTATGATTATATGAGATAATACAATTGCACTGTTAATGTTAAGAATAACCATAAACGTTCTTGCAAAGGATAATGAGGTCTGAAACATTCTGAAGTGTTTTGTGGGCACCCTGGGGTGGGGTGTTCCACTGCTTGTCTTCCCCTCCCCACCCCCCGCATTGGGATCACCCACTGTGTAGCAAGACAGACACATTAGCTGCTCACAAACAGCTGTTTGAATAGCTGAAACTGAGCCTTTCCATTTAAACCAACCCACATCTATGTTCCTTTCCCATTTTCTGTCCCTTGCCTGCTGCATTCAGCTGCTTCAGCCCAAAGATGGGGCACAGAAAAGACCCTTGCCAGAGCACACCTTGTTTTGCAAGTCCTGAGGCATCTCCCTGTCGGGTACTGCTGTGGAGCACCCAGCCCTTCTGCCCTTGCTCCTTTGCTGCCCTTCATGAGGGGGTACCAGATCCTGAGCATCTCCCATTACAGCTGCATCCCACTCATATACAGGCAGTGTCCAAGCAGTTCCCACGGTGACCAGCTCTGTGAGGAGGAACAGACTAAAAATCTCCATTGAGAAAAATGTCAATATTTACATTCTCCAAGTTAAGTTGTTCTCCTTATGACTTTCTCCCATAAGTGCCTGTTATACAATTTTGAAAAGACACGGACCTAAGAGCAACACAACCAGGAACTGACAGAATTAATAAAAGAGAGACTGAGACTTATGAAAATAAGATGATATTAACAAGATAATTATCTCTCATCAAATTAGTCCAGAGGGAGCAGAGCCAAGCTCCACTCAGTAGCCTGGAAGGAAAGGAACTGGCAGGGGAAGCTATTTGTATAACAACAATAGAAACACTCTGCCCTTCTCTAGGAAAGGGCTTGGAGCAGCGAGACACCACTGTGATAAGCACTTTATAAATGCAGATAGAGGGAACCTTTTGTCTGAGGAGCTCGAAGCAGTTTCCACTGAAGAACCGCAGCTCCGCAGCCTGCTGTGGGAAGCTGGGACCTGGGGAAAGACCACGGCTCCTGAAGGCAGCTGACACAGGAGGGCTTCACCAGTCAGCAGCGCAGCCCATCCACCCTCACCCATTTTTCCCCATGCTGTTGTCTCTCTCTTCTCCTTCCTTGTATTTTTTTTCCTCTGCTTACAGAATTTGTTTCCATCTTGTGCCTATCTGGATTTAACCTGGATTTAGCTTCACTGGAGAGCTCACACTGATTTAATCTCTTTTTTTTGTCTTCCCCTTTTAACAAAACAAAACGACTCAATATAAAAACCTGTGCTAACACACTCTGTCTGATCACAGCGGAGCTGAGCGTGCTGTGGATGATTGTGGGGAAAGCTCTCCCAGTAAACACGGCAGTGAGAGCATGTCCTGCTGCATGGGCTCTCCGTGTGCCTTTCCACTCTGAGCCGCTCTGCCTCCCCAGCAGCAACACCCGTCTCAGCCTCGAAGGCAAGGGGGAGATCTCAGGAGACAGTTCAGAGGATTTTCTATTCCTGCATCCAAGTATTTCCCAGTATTGGACCCTAAATCCAGTGCTCTCGTGGGGGAAAACTCTGAACAGAGCATCCTCCTCTCACCATCAAACAAGCTCTGTCAGACTTCATAAAGCATGCATTTCCCTGTGCTTTCTCAGACTTTCAAAACATAGGCGTGTGTTTGTAATTACGCTGCTGTGGTATATTTTAGGTGTGTTAAGTAACTTCATTTTCATTCTGTGTGGCTGTTTATGTGGTAGCTGTTTCCCTCTAAACGTAAAGCACCTCAAGGCTTTCAGTGTACTCCGTTTCGTAACCTACCTCAAAGCAACTGGCTTTTTCTGCTCCCCTAGATGGCAACTTAAGACAAGTATTTATCCATCCGAGAGCACCGTGTCTCAGGGAACACTAGCTGGGCAGAAAGGCGTGGGAGTTGGAGCAGATGATGGACTGAATTTTGATTAACGCAATATGATGCTGTTGCGAACCAGGCAAATGCCAGGTTGGGCCATGTTGTGGGTGAGCCTTCTACAAGGATTTCTCATTGTTTCCTTCTCTCATGGGAAGGTTAATTCTCTGCCTGTTTTGCTTCACTAGAAATGTCATGGAGCCACAAACCCAATTAGTCTCTTTACTGTGTCTAAACAGGGCCTGGGAAATGCTTCTGAGATCCAGACTCAGGCTCTGCTCCTGCTGTGCATCTGAGAGCTACCCAGGCACCCAAGCCTTGGCTACGGCAGGTAATGGGAGGTATTCGGGATCAGGGACTGGGAGGTCCCATATGGGAGGCAGAGGACATGGTCCCATGGCATGCCCCATCAGGCTTTCTGGCTGCATCTTTGCTGGCAAAACGTCCCCGTGCTCTACTCACCATTTCCTTCATCTTCTGCTCATCCTTGTCCTGTGGTTGCCTCCCCTTCCCTGAGCTGTTGAGCATCCCGCAGGGCAGTCACAGGTGAGTTGCTGGGCTCCGCCTTCTCAGTAGATACTCCAAAAGGTCTTTGAGAATGGGTTGCAGCCAGTTTTATTAGGTGGACTGTGGACTTAGAGAGCAAGAGCCTTGAGGCAGCAAGCTTGGGACAAATGCTTAAAATGGTGAGGTTTGTGTAGGTCCTCACAGGAAAGCCAGGGGCCAGAGGGATCTGCATACCTGCTGAGCAGCAGGACAAGGAGACAGATGGTGAGCAGCCACCTCCATGGGGATGCACAGGCATCACAGTGGGGACAGTGCTACAATGCTGTCCTACAAGATGTTGTATAGATGCAGAAAGGCAGTCCCAGCTCCAAAGTTCTCGCTCCCCAGGAGCCCAGTGCTTGCCATGCTAGCTTGGAGAGGTCACCTCGCTGTGGGGGACTCAGTGTCTGTGCCAGCAGCTGTTGTGACCACAACTGCTCGTGCCAGATACCTGCTCCTTCTCTGCTTGTGCTGGCTGAGAACATCTCATAGCATCCTTTTGCTGCAGAGTGCCCGCCCTAGTAAATAAATGTATTTTGTGGAGCAAATGAAGGAGTAAATGAATGAATGAAGACTTCTGGCTTCTTCTGGCTCTGGAGAAAGCCACGCTCTCCCCATGTGCCAGGCTGCTGAGGTCTGCCAAGTGCAAAGCCATCTGAAAAAAAAAGGGAAAACGACTCAGTGAGCTAGAAAATGCCTGGACTGTTGTGTGAAATTCCTCTGCACCAGCCCTGTCACTCCTCCTCAGCCTTGCACCCAGCTCTGCCTTTGATGGGCATCTCTCGTATTAATTAAAGGTGACAGGGTGCTGGGAAAATAATAGGGTGGGTCTCCTGGAGCCGCACCCCATCCACCTCTCTGGTCTCGGCTGTCCCTTTGCTCCGTCTCCTGGCGAGCTGCCAGACACTTGCCACCGAGATCACAGAAGGGGCAAGAGGCAAAATGTTTGGTGCCACTTCCAATTAGTAAATTATTTTATCTTCTGGTTCCTAGCTCTAAATCTGTTATGGCGGCTGTAAAATGCCTTCCTTGGCTGACTAGATGGATGCACAGGATATTTTTTTAATTTGAAGGAGGAAAAAACATCCTGTTTCTAACCCAAAGTGTCCTCAGTTCTGTTCCCTGTGAGATCTTTAGCCCCCAGCTCTGCTGAAGCGCAGGCAGCAGAGAGCACTGGGAAACCTGCCTGCCGAGGCACGGTTTCTGTGTTAGTGTTACAGCGTGGGTAATGATCCCCTGCAATAATAACTGCCTGCTGGCTCCCCACTGAGAAATCCGACCTGACATGGGGAGCCAGCCTCCTGTGCCAGGGGACCCCCCCAGAGAGCTGGGCTGCGGGAGATGTCTCCTGGCTCTCTCCTCGGGGGAGCAGCAGCCTGTCACGGTGAGTGGATTGTGCACGTCCTGATGGGACGAGGGCTCAGCCCCACGGCACTATCGGTTTGTACCTCCCCTTTGGACCCCCAGGCAGCACCGATCCCAGTCCTCAGAAGAAGAGAGCAGGAGCAGACAAATTGTGAAGACTAGAGGGGTTGCAACCAGAGCCCAAGGATGTGGACTGAGCTGGAAGATGGATGTTGTGCAGCTGGATACGGAGTGGAGCCAGACCCAGCTTTTGGGCTGCAGCCTGCGTGAGGGACTGCAGGTGGGTTTGGCCCCTTCCTTCCCTCCACACCAGCCTCCTAGCATTAGGCCAGCAGAGCTGGGCCCCTCCAACCACTGCCTGCCTGTGTACAGCACTGAATTTCACTCTCCTGCTGTTGCAAATACTGATCTGGCACCTTGACCCTGCAAATGCCTTGACCAGAACTCCACTCCTCCTCAAAATACTCATTTCCCAGCCACCAGGACCACCAGTGTCCAAGCACCATGTGCCAAGCCTGGGTTCAGGATTGCTAAGTGCCTGCAAACCTCAGCTTGCGAGAGCCTGGAGAACAAGTGGCTGTGGAAGAGACCCGGAGGGAAGGACTGAAACTATCATCCATTTTATAAAGAAAGTAAGTTGCTGAAGGTCTCAGAGCACATCCCAGGTGGGTAACACTTCATGCCAGAGACATGACACCTTGGAGAGGCTGCTGAGACTCTGCCATGGGCCCAGAGCCAGGAGTTCTCACCGGAGTTGTGCAGAGGAATTGGGTTCTCTGGAGGAGAGACAAGACTCTGCTCATAACCTTAAACACATTTAAATCAGTGGCAAAGATAAAAGAATACAGCTAAGAGATAAGAACTCAATATATGACAGTAGCACAATCTTCATAGCTGCGGTAGACAAGCAGGAAAAATAGCCATATTCAAACACTTGGAATATTATCTTGAAAAACAGGAAATAATTAGCCCATCAGGAGATAACGCTCACTTTCCTTACCTCAGTTTAGGCACTAGTTTGCAAAGGGCTTTTGGGTCACCTGCAAATAGTGTCTCTCCACCCAAAATGGGGTTTGGTGCATTATGAATGCCGTTGTGCTGTTGGGATCATCTTCTCTTTAAATACTAATCTGAAATTGCCTTAATTTATATGAGGCAAGGTGGTATTATTAGCACAAACTATTCAACACTAAAGAAGGCAAACATACATCTATTCATAGTCTGCAGTCAAACTGGAATTCTTGACGTGGTCTAATTTTGCATTACTGGGTTTTCTCAACACCGGTGTTTGCTGGTCGTCTTCTTCCCCATCCACAGGACTAGAGCCAAGAGGCCTCTACAATCCCTTTGTCTTTCTCTTTTCCTGAGCTTCTAGCTGTGTTGATCAAAGATATTTCTAGCATTGTTTTCTGCTATCTAGGATACCACACCCTAAACAGGTTAGGGTTAGAGCACTGTCCTGTTTACACCTCCATCTGGCATTGGGAGACTGCTCGTGGGAATGGGAGAGTAGCTGCATGGAATATGCACAAGGGTGCGTCCTGTCTCTCGGCTTTGTCACAGGCTGGTACCAGAAAGTGCCGAGGAAGGGTTTGTCAAAAGGGTAAGCCAGCAGTTATGGCTTCCCTGATTATACCCTCCAGCAGCGACAAGCAAGCTTCTGTTTAAAGGCTTCCCAAGCCAGAGATTGCATCTGTTGCTTTGTTTTCAATTCCCCCACAGATCTGTGTGCTGTTGGTTTATGTAACCACTTTCTGGGTTCACCTATGCAGGACCACAAGGTCCTGTAATCCCCAATGCCACACATCAGTGGTATTCTGGGGGCTGTGGAAAAGCTTTTCACGTGCGTGCGTCCTGCTGCTCCGTCGTTTCGTTTGATGTCTCTAGCTCTTCCTTTCTACTTAGCAGGTAAAACCTATTCCCAAGTCATCTTCCACCTCACTTTTAGACAGACCTCCTATGCTCAGCTTCTTCCCTGCAAAGGCCATTTCGTGTCCCCGATTGCTGCCACCTTTCTCCTCTGCACCGCTTCTGCTGCTGAGAAGTGCTCTGGAGATCGGAGCACCAAGACTGCAAGGACTGCTTGGGACGTGAGTGCTGCACAGATTTGCACTAGCAGAGAGGATTGCTTTTTTAATCACCCAGCCTCAGGAATAAATACAACCTTGGCTCAGCCTCTGCTGTTGCCTAACCTGCTGAAGGAGCTTGCTCCACTGTTCTTTTGAGGCCAAATAATAAGAAGCACAACGACCTGCTGTTAGTCGTTTCTTCTTCTCGGTCCAACAGTGGAAGCCTGGGGAGCGGTTTGGGAGGTCTTGTACCCAGCCCTGTGGCCCATCCTGCTGGGAACAACACGCAACAGTGACATGAAAAGCATCACAGTATATAAAGAGGCATAACACAATCCTGCCAGTGAGCACAGTCTTTGTGCTCCGCTGTCTCCTAATGTTTGACTTTGAAATGCTAATGTTCTTTTAAAGTAGGTAATTTTCATGTAACTTCTATCTACAGGACTCAAAGAAAGTGTTTATTACAATCCTGCCTGTCCTGGGGCACAGGTAATGAATTACAGAGCCTTTCCCTGACCAAAATCCAGCCTGGCTCCTCTGCATTAAAGCTGTTCCCAGCCTTACTGGGAACAGGGATGGCTGAGGTTCATGCAGTGCATGACCCAGGAAGGTATCAGGTACAGCTCCTGCATTGTCGCTTCTCCCTGGGACCCTCCACCACACCAAGAGTCCCTGAGCATCCCCAGCATCTGTGCACATCTGGACCACTGAGCACTGGCAGGGGAAGTGGGCTGCCTGCCCTGTCCCGGGTAGTGCAGTGGCTGCCCTTGCCCTTCCTCGCCCTTCAGGCTGACATCCCGCGGTGCTGCAGGGCTGGCCCCGATGTTTTGGGGTGCTGGTGAGAGCCCTGGGAGAGGAGGAACTGATCCAGCCAAAAGATGGGCTTCAGGAGGAGCAGGAGCCCACCCTGACTTGCAGGCTGGGGCTTTCGCTGGGCTGTGCCTGCTGCAAGCTGACAGTGGTGCCACAAGCCCTGGGAGCTGTGGTGCAGTGGTTGTTTCTTTTTGCTTCATTGCAAAAAGCCAGATTTGCATGCCGTATGGCTTGGGAAACCTGGCAGAGTGGCGTCAGCGACTGCATCGCAGCCCTGCCCACCGACGAGTGTGAGCTGCTCGGTTACTGTATAACAGCCACTGCTGCTGTGGGGAAGCTCTGCCATGCCCTGCACTCGAAAGCGGACTCGTCCACCTGTGCAGTAAGCAGTGCTGATCAGAGCATCCCCAGAGCAGCTTGCACAAGCCCAGGTGATATTTTTTACCGACGTCCTAAAAGCCAGCTCCCCATGAGCAGCACACACCGGCCTCATCTGAATATTGCTTTTCCTGGCGGTGTTGGGCATGTCAGGAATGTGTCAGAGCCAGGCCTCTGAGCACGCCGGGTAATGTTTGTCCATAAGCATCTGGAGTCAATCTGTCTAGTAGCTGCTCAGCAAGGCACTTAGTCACCCGGAGAGTGCTTGAAGGGGAGCTTCGGTAGCTGGGGTGGAGCGCAGCTCAGCTCCGTTGGGCTTGGCTGGCTGTGGAGGCACCAGCAAGGCTTGGGACATGCAAAGAGCCAGCCTCAGGCTCCCCGGCAGCGTGGTGGATCAAAAAGAGAGGGAAAATGAGATTTGTAAAGCTGGAGTCCTGGGAGCACCCTGCTTTGAAGGGCCACTCCCAAACCTATGAGACGAATGACGAAAGCCGGTCAGCACGGGGGAGCCCAACGGCAGCCTCCGCAGCGGGCACGAAGGCAAACACTGACGTGCTTCTGACTGGAGATGAGGTCTGCATGCCCAGTCCAGCCGTGCACGGCAAATCCCACAGCGTGGGCCACCTTGCACCTCGTGGGGCTTCGAGGGGAAACGCAGGAGAGAAGCACAGGGGTGTGGGGCTGGGGCTGCCCTCTCCTCCCTGGAGCAGAGCCCATCTCCTGCCCTGTGTCACCGCAGCGTGAGAAGAGCTTTCTAGATGACTTGGCATGCTGTCCCATTAATAATAGAAAGCGGAGCTGCCTGGATTCTGTGTTCTGGTGTGAATTATGCGCACAAAATACAATTTGCTTTGCTAATGGTTTTTTGCCGTTTTGGTGCTGGGGAACTTTTCAGAAATCATTACCATGCGCTCAGCTCTTTATATTTTTCTCTCTCTTCTCAGGCAATTTGTCAGAAGGGATTTTTTGACAATTTCACTGAACCATGCTTGAGAGTGGGTTAACCCCTCAAGAGCTTAGCACATATCCCTCTCCTTTCCATTGGTGCGGACTGGTTTGTTACTGCTGCCTTTATTAGGGGCAGTGGAGAAGGTGGATGCATAGGTGATGGATGGGTAGCTATCTATTCATAGGGCTCCGCATTCAAAATTCTCTTTGACATCCCCTGCACACCCAAATTCTCAGTCCACCAGATAATGAGAGTCTCTCTGTTCCTCAGGGACACCTAAACAGCAGGATAATTGCAGCAATGTTCTTAAGGTTGTCTCCAAAAGCACTGAACTGTGGAGCATCCGGGAGCTGCCAGCACTTCCCAGGCAGGGGCTGGGCTCCTGAGCACCAGTTTCCCCCAGCTCCTTGGGGAGGTTGGCTGTGGGCCACGGAGGGGAGCAGAGCTCCCCAGGTCTCATCCCTAAACCACTTACAGAACATGAGTTTGTCGCTTCCCGTAAGATTTTTAGGAGACGTGGCAAGGCCAGAGTGGCAATGGACCTTCAGACAGCCTAAATGGAAGAGGCTTTTGGCCTATCCCAATCGTTCTGTTTTTCATAAGAGCCTTTTATCCCTTTGGATGACTCCCATTGCTGGCAAGCAGACTTGCAAACCTCACTCAGCCTCTGTCCTATGGCCTCAGACACATTCAGGGGCTTTATTGCTCCATGCAGGAGCAGGCTGTGCCCCTTGGGAACATAACAGACCACTCCATGACGCTGCAGGGTCTGATGGGGATGGAGGTGGCCAGGAATGGAAGGGACTGCTGCAAGTCTTCTGGAGCCTGAGCAGTCCATCCATGGGATGTTGTATCTGCTCTTTGGAGACTCCAAGGCAGAGCAGCTGGAAATGCTGGTACCCTGTGTGCCACAGGTGATTCTCCATCATGGAGGGAAGTAAGGATTTCACCTGTATTAGTCTGCCTGATAATTAAATGGATGTCTTAGCAAACTTTTCTGTCACCCATTGCAAACTGCTGAGGATGCTCTTCCAGAGCTGCAGCTGGTGCTGGTCTCGTGCAGCCGTGCCACCATTGTTTTAGAAAGGCCAGGTCTGTGCCACCACCTCTACTTGTTTACTGAGAGCATGTTGCAGGGAAATGTGTTAAAAAAAGTCCTCGGGCCCTGGCCTACCTCTGTGGGAGCTGTGTTCAAACATGAATTCGCTATACACCTTGCCATATTTATTTGCATCCATACTACCATTGTCAAATTTTGCAAGCTAAGCAGCAGGGCTCAGGTTTTGAATGACAAGAGAGCATCCCTGGGAGGAGGCGGGTCCTGGGGCAGGCAGTGGTCTGCAAAAGGGACGCATCCAGCCTCAGAGCTGCTACGTCTTTAGCTGGCTGCTACATCTTTGACTGTGCTATTTTTAGGTGAGTGTACTCCTTACGTGAGCAGGGCTATTAGCCACTGTGTGGTGGCCAGAGGTCAGGTTGGCAGATTCCCTCCTGCTGCCTGAAATTCCCCTGTCGTGCTAGCTGGCTGTGACATCCATTTTGCTCCCTAAGGCTGTTGCAGAGCCTCTGTAGAAAGAGTTGTCATGCCCTGCCCCACCGCTCCTGCACCAGCTTATGAAGGGCTCCTGCAGGATTAAAGCAATCTTTTGTTATTACTCATTATTCGGATTATTTCTGTCACCTAGTAAGCTTATTTTCAAATAAGAAATAAATAAGGTTAGTTTGGATATTGATTGCTGAAGCCTTCCTGTTGAGCAATGTTTATCGTCTCCAGTGGGTGCTGCCAGGCACAAGGTCTATTAATTGTTTCAGTGATTTCTTCGCTGTTGGGAGCTGGGCTGAGACGTGCTGGTGTGTGTGTTCAACCACTGGGTCTGCTGCAAGGTGAAGCACTGATGTTTGTCCTTGCCAGTCCTTGAAACCCTGTGTCCTGCATGGCTCCTCATGTGTAATTGCTAATGGATCCACCCTGGCCACCACCTCCATAGTGGGTTAATTGCCTGTACTTCTGCTGAGTTGAATACGCTGCACTTACCTGAAGATGCTACGTACTTATTTTACAATATCCTTTTCCTATTACCTATTATAGTATCAAGTGTCCTTCTCATTGTGTACTCCAAAATCTCATACTGTTGGAGATTTAGCCCTTGAAAGCCCCTCTGGTACCTCAGAGGCTGTGCAAAGCCAGTCATATCTGAGGAAGCGCCTGCTGGACTGCAGTGTGAAGGCGAGGGACTTGATATAACGTCAGATAAGACTGCCATCAGTATCACAGCATCGGCAGCTCCCTCAGCTACCTCTGTCCTGCCCTACCATCTCACCAGTTTCCTGTAATAAATAAATTGGTTAAACTCCCTGTGATCACAGCTACATTTATGAAAACCTGCCCAAAACTCACAATTTTCAATCTGTAACCCTATCAGAGCAGTTTTTCTGATATTGCTAAGGACATGAAGCTGGGAGCTTAAATGAGTTGGGAAGCCTATCACTTTGTGAAAGCATCTAAATACCTATAATGTCACTTTGCTAAAGCATCACTTACTGAAGTGAACTAAATCTCTGTGAAGTCAGCTCTTGGAGGACAAATTCTGTGTTTCTTCTTATATGAACTGATTTCTTAGAGATGGTTGATGCTTATTTTTCATCATTTGCTGTGGCCTGTTGAACTTACCACCCTCATGTGTGATCCCTCTGATGAAATGCCAACAGCCTTGTGCAGTTCATGAGCCCAATGGGGTGAGCTGTCCCAAATGGTCTTTGGGAGGTCAGGGACTTGCCTCCTCAAATGGACACTTTGCACCCTGGCAAGGTGAGCATCAATTAGGGCATCCAGCTTGGTGAAAGATTTACCCAAATCAATCGGTCGATCAATTCAGAGGTTTCAAACACACAGTTAAAAGCCAAGCTCCTCTTTAAAACCTATTGAAGTAAGCTGGACTGAATCATTGGAAAATCAGCTGGGCTAAACGAACTTATGAAGCTGGTCAGCACTAGATTTCCTGTGCAGCTCATAATGCCAAAAATATTGATTTTTTTTTTCTCTAAACTTGGAAAAGGAAAATAATTTCAGATGTGTTAAATCTTTAAACTAAACTGAATAAATTCAAGTATCTACCTCAGGTGTTTCTGGAACCAGAGCATTATAGTTGTCTGTAGCCCATAACTAAACTCTCGAATAAGAAGTGGGGGAGGTTGCTGTCAAAGTCATCAATACTTATTGCAGGTATCCCTTTGCCACCTCCGCCCTGGAGGACACAAAGCACCACAGCATGCTCCAGGCTGTCTTCAAACAAAAAGCAATCTTCTGACCCATTTTCACATCCTTTTGGGTCAGTGCATCTCTCGATTATGCCACAAGTATTGTGGGTGGGAGAAAGACACAAAGATTCTGCTTTTTTTCCTGCAAAACACAGTTCTCATTTTTCATACTGCAAAGACATACTTGCAGTTGCATCCTCAGTCTGCAGAACAGTTTCTTAGCAAAAAGCTGAGGTGGTGCTCATATTCCTGGAAACTAGACTGCATTCCATCCTTAGCCTGAACCGTTGGGACACGGGGTTAAGAGGCCCTCCTTGTCTGCAGCTCG
>Ga0181612_129127_pt1 | contig 19092 bp, 9 predicted proteins | sample HoacroProtozoa21_FD_119630 | JGI IMG/M metagenome (GOLD analysis project Ga0181612, IMG submission 119630) | Hoatzin crop microbial communities from Cojedes, Venezuel. Combined Assembly of Gp0051906, Gp0051904, Gp0051908 | reverse complement strand
TTTGGACCACCCTGCAAGTTACTAACAATTTCTTTTCCTCAGCAAGGTTCGGCTACTAGAGCTTATATCTGACAAAGGCCTTGAACTTCTTTGCATGGTGTCCTGATAGCAAAGAGGACTGTCTAGATAGGATAGAAACTGAATAGAGATATAGGTCATACTCTGATCACCATTAAAATATTCTCTATTTTCCCCATAATATTCCTTCATCTAAGGGAATGTGCAATGGGCTGGGAACAGGGGGATCATTAATTTTAGACTTACTTCTACTTAAGCACTGGTGCTACAGATTAAATGATTTTTGAAGTAATGATTAAGTAATAATCTCTCTTACAAACTATGTTTTGTGTTGCATTGGGAAACTAGGCATTATGAATAGAACTATGCCTCCACTACAATAACCAAAAATCTGAGGCAACTGGGACTATCTTTCAGAAAGGAATTGCAAACATAAGCATTTAGATCTTTTGTCCACAAAATGGAGCCATTCATTATTTCAGGATCTTCTTCATTCTTCATAACAGTTGAAACACACAACATAAAAATCTTCTAACATCACAGATACTATCATCGATAATACATGCATTGAGAGGCTTAAACACATTCTGAACCTTCTTGAAAAACAATTCATACACAACAGCATTTTTTTTCTTTTTTTTTGAAAAAAAGCAAACTAAATTGCAGTACAGCTCCTTATATCCAGATGCCTTTTACTATGTTTTCTTATGGACAAATCTAATGGCAGAATCTGGTGCACAGTTGTAAACTTTTCTAGGGAAAGTATTCCCTCCAAATATTGCATGCCATGAACTTTCTGCTATTAGTATTAAAGACAAATTTTAGCTGCTTACAATAGTGAGGGACTGGTCTATAAGTCTGCAAAGTGGCATGCACACCTATGGTGCTATATAAGTACATAAATAATAATTGTAATTAATGTGTCTCAGCTTCCTGATCTGGAAAGGATTAATTAGTTGAGGAGGATTAATTAGATATTGTTAGCACAGTACTTTGAAGATGTAAAGTGCTATATATATAAGTGCTAAGTACTACTGCACCGTGATTTTCATGTTCTTTGTGCTATACTTAGTAGCTTACAAGTTCTAAGATTTCATTTGATGGAATATTTGTGAAACTGGATGAGTCTGTTTTCGAGACTTTTAGTCCACTTAGTTATATTTGCATATAGTTTAACGTTAAAGCCTTGTGTAAACAGACCTGCTTCAGTTTATAATTGTTAAAACCACCAGGGTCACATTGGCAACAAAATATTTTATAGGCTTCATGGTTGCAGACATCTGGTGTACAGTTTTATAAAAATAAATACTACTTTGATGAAACTTGAACTTCTACAAACTAAATAAAGTAGTGCTAAAGAGAATTCCCAAAGGGAGGGCAATGTAGGTTTGAGTTGCAGGAGGTTTCGGAGACTCCCAAGTGTTGTCCCAGTAAGTACTAGATCACACTTTCCAGTCACCTTAAGAAAATGCCTGTTTTCTTTTAGTTACATGACATTCGCTACATCAAAATATATGACAAGAGAATTAACATACAAGTGAAGAGAGATCTGAAACTCTAGAAGTAAAACTAGGAAGTTCAGCTAAAGGTTCTGTAAAACATGAATTACCTTTTGCAACATGCTGTGAAGCAAGATGACTCATTTCAGCCCTATTTTACAAATTTGGGATAAGGATATAAGATCATTATGTGAATTCCTATTTCCTTAAGTTAAATTACGTTACATTAGATGAGATATTCAACTGTAAAACCATATAATTCTTCCTTCTGCAGTTGCACATAGTCCTGCAAATTAACACAGTCACCACTCTCCAAAAGGCTGTATCAGAAGAAGGACAGAAATCATTTCCACCAAGTGCTATACTTACAATCCAGATCTGGAAACTCAGTACGTCTCCCTTATCCTGCTACTTATGTTGATGGGGAAAGACAACCTGGGAAAGTGCTGAGTGATTTACTAAGTCAGTGGGAAACAATGATGCCAAACTAATTGCAACAGACAAAAGGGTTTCCTTGGTACCGTCGAAAGAGCAGAGAGTATAGTAGAACTCTATTCATGGTGTGTAGATCACATCAGTGAATGTTAAAGGTAAAGCCAGTGGAAAATAACATTTGCCTTCCATTTGGCAACCTAGAAATGCCATGCAGCAATTAATGAATACCTTGATTCAAGGCTATTAACACCCTGTACTAAAGCTTGAGTAAAACATCTTAAAGCATAGGCATAATGAGGCATCTGGTCTCAAAAAGCTATCAAGAAGCCCTTTGTGACCAACAGGACAATGTTTCCCAAGGGCAATCCATCCCGCCCTAAAGCCAGTAGGATGAGATGTTTCTTCAAGGTACTTGCCTCTCTCCCCTAACTGGAGATGTCTAGGATAAACAGCCAGAGCAGATGTTTGTATTTTACATAGACAAAGTTGTGCAGGTGAACTTTACACAGATATAACTATGCCTCGTGTTGGTGGCATAACTGCTAGACTTCCTTTAGGGGAATTGCAGTGAGTCAAGTAATTAAAGAAACTTTCCATCTCTTGCCCATACAGGTTGCTGATATTTGGTGCAGACAAACTTTGCTGATTACCCTAGCTGGGTAAAAAACTCACTTAGTTCCTTCAGTCAGCACAATATAATTTTCTTGGTCTTCCTACATGGCCACAGCCTTGGCTCCAGCTATATCACTTCATGAATAGGTTAGCTACTTCTGCTACTAAACCAGAAGGAACCGTGACTATACTTATAAAACACTTCAGCCAGGGCCTGTGGCTGTCTGTATAAAATGGTGCAATGTAACTATATATGAGAAAAAAGTCTGCTTAAATATGCAAAATATGGGTCTAGTAGTCACTCAGCTGCTAACTGATGTACTTCCTCAAGTGATTTCTAAATTTGTTGTTGTAAACATGCCCCTTAGGGACTGAAAAGGACTCATGAAAAGGATGAAAAAGCAACTAATTGAAATTTCCAACTCAAAAGTTAGAAGTGAATCACAGTTGCCAAGAAAAGTTATTCCTTCTCTTTCTTGCTCTGTTAGACTCTGAGAGTATTCTGATTACATTTTTGTGATGGCTGAAAAAAAACTGTGTAGACTTCTCAGTCCTATTCCCTGTTATCCATGCAATAAGAACACCAACACAGATGTGGTTTTCCTGGTTGGAATTAGATTACATCTTTTTTCATTAAGGATCAGGGAACAGGGACTTGAATTCTCCAGTGTCTGATGAAGTATGCCGGATCAGTGTATTTTTCGGTGGGCGAGACAGTCACAGTAACTGTCCGTATACTTTTTTCTGTGTTCATTAAGAATGGAACTCAAATGCTGCTTAATTTGATGATGTGTAAGGCCACATTTCTACACCCCTTCTAGAAGCTCTTTGTATGTCACTAACTTTTGGCACACAATGGAAAGTTTGAGGAGACATCATCAGTGCTCATATCATAGGATCCAAGGGGTGTCGCCTTAGAAAAAGTGTGAGATTTGAAGTGAGACCTTCTCTCAGAAGCACAAATTAGCAGTTCTTTCCTCTGACTGGTGTTTGACAATGTTCACCACAAATTTACCAGGTTTTGGATATTCCTTTCCGTATTTCTCTGTCCTTCACGTGGGCAACAGCCTTCTCAGAGGACCTTGATGCTGCAGTTGTCCATCTTGCTGCTGAGCTTTTGTTGATGTTCTCAGTTGGCCAAGTGATGCAGGACACCAATGGCAGCTCTCTCAGGAGGCTCAGCCTGTGACTAAACTGCATTAAATAATGAATAATAAAGCATTAACTGCAATTGCTGTTTTTAACCTTCCTTAATTGAGGAACATCCGTTTAAATAATTACCTTTTTACAAACATGATTTCATCACATCTATTATCTCCATAGTTATTTCAGTGTTCAGTGGTTTGCTTTTATTTTACTTTAGATAATTTCTGGACCTCCATCTCAAGAGACCAGTATTGCAAATGACACCTCCCTACTTAAGTCTAGTAGCTTTTCCTTGGCCTCTGTCTTGAGTTTTTCAGTTTCCACCTCAATATATTTGTTTTTAATATTTTATAGTTCTTCCAATTACTCACACATGCTCATCCCTCGTACAGCGGTGCTGACATGTCTTTGCTTTGAAGCATCAGTAAGTTAATTAGGGAGATGGAAACACTGTTCAATCTGGTCTCAGTATCTGGTCTCAGTATGATACACTTTGGTTTCAAAGAGTCATGTAGAAATTATCTTATCTTTCATGATATGATCATTGTGATTTATTTCAAGTTTTACCCATTGGCGGATGTATATGTGGGTGGCAATACAGCTCACACTAACTTCTGGGGAAGAAGATTTTTAGGTGCACAGAGCCTATTCATGGCCTTGTGTGAAAGGAAGAAGCACAGGACTCTAGGAGGCAGGAAAATGTCCTCTTCCTGCATGGATATGTCACTGCATCCTTCATGTAGTCTAGCTCACATAGAAACCTTCATTGATTACTAGTCAGTAATTATAATAACCATAATTACCTAATTGGTAAGAGTATCATCGTCTTCTGTTTAAAGATTTGCATAGCTTTTAAGTTCCTGTGTGGGCTGTATTTAAAAATCAGTCATGAAATATGCAAATTCACAGGACATTTGCTTCAGGATGTCTTGAAATGAATTGCAAAACTGTAAAACTTAATCCTCAAACAAAGGCATGGAAACAATAAAAGCCAGCCTTCATTGAAATAGTGTTTGACATTTTTTTGTCAGCATATCCTAAATCTGTGGACCAACTGGCCACTTGAGGACAGGGTCAAAGTGAACACCCATCTGGCGTGGGAGAGCACCGCCACTTCACCAGTGCCAGCTTGTACCAAAATTTGACTTGTGCAGTGAAGGGAGAAAACGTCTCTCATCATCATCTCAGACCAGATACTTATGCAGTAAGTTGCACCTTGCAAACAATAGCCACCATGTTCAAGTTGTACTTTCAACTTGATTTCCAGCTAGTTTTGAATCCATGACAGATACCAAGCACATTTGAGAGATGGTTAGGATCTAATGTAAACAAATGTCATGAACATAGGCAGCTGAACAAAAGGAAACATTATAAATACTGCTGCTAAAGAACAGACTTCAGCATGAACTCAACCTTTATGAAAATGAAAGATCCTTTGTAGGAGAGGGGTATTGCTAACATCCTAACACTTTGGAGAAGCACAAGGCAAAAATATGTGGGAAAACAGGTTTTCTTTGCACCAGAGAGTGTGAAATTACTTTTTATTCCTCCCTTTTCATCAACCAGTTACAATGAATGTAACCAGTTCACCCCTTCTGGGGAAGGCAAATGCTAATACCCCCTTTAAGAGAAACAGATATGGAAGCAGAGAGATGATGTTATTTAAAAAAAACAAAATCCTGAACACTAGGTTATGACTGAGATGATCTCCAGGTATGGGGCCAGCTCCTTTTATTGGCAGTGCTAAAAGAGGTAGATTACTATAGAGCATGTGTCCTAGACATCATTTCCCTTTTCCTTCCCTAGTCAACAGTGCATCTGTTACCAGTTTGGGAGGATGCTGTACTGAGAAGCTGAAGAATCAGGACACTATTCACTGGTATTCCAAAACCACTCAAACCAGTCGTGTCCTTTTTGTACCTGTAGGCCCACAAACATTTCCAAAATTTACCTTCTTGACAGTACTTATTAAGTATGTGTTAGTGGTTGAACAATGCTATGGCTTCATTGCAAGCCAACATTTGATTACAGTTATATGAACCCTTATGTTGAGATTCATCCTTACCAAACATAGGCCCTAAAATACAGGCTTTAGTCTGAACTTATAATTTCTGCTGTCATCAATGCAAAGTGACAGACACTTCTGAAAGGTCATTCAATTTCATCATCCTAGGAAGGGATAAATCATACTATCTCAGAGGTTCCTATCTCTGTTCACTATGTGGTAGAAACTTAGCAGACTGGCTTAGCTGGGCATCTAACTTTTTTGTTGGTTATGAAATGCACAGTGTGTCTAATTAAATCAGCAATATTTTTGATATTTTTTCCCAGCAGTTCTACAAGCAGAAGAAATTCTCCATTAAGTGTGTAAGTCCCCAGAAAGCAGAAAGAGTGAGGGAGCTTTCTCTAGAGACAACCTCTGCTTGTGACCTAGCAGAAGAATAGTCTGAATTTCCCAGTCTGAACTTCCCAAAATGGTATGAAGAGGGTGCAGAAATAGAGTTACTCTATCTTTACAACACAAAAAATAGAAACCAATGCCTCCCCTTTGCTAAGTGTGGAAGCCATTCTAATTTTTTGTCATTTCTAATAACATAAGGTTTTCCCAAACACAAATGTTTTCCCTCAAAAATAATAAGGTCTCAAGAGATAACAAAAGAATATGCTGTTCCTTGTTTACTTTGCCATATAGGTTCCAGAATGAGTGCATGTATTTCAGTGGTTTCCCATGCAATAAAATACTTTGTGTGCCCATATCCCCTTAAGATTTAGGACCCTATTTCAAATTGTTAAATTGCCCAGGAAGGTGATACCACATATGGAGACTTTAATTCTTTCTATAATGAAGAAAGGGAACTAGTGTATTTAATTTTGGAATCATATTTTAGTGAGAGCAACAAGGTTTCTATTGACCCAGTAGATTCTTGTCATACCTAATTTACTGATCCAGAGTTTTGTAAAAGCAAACATATATAAATGTATAAGCTTCATCTATAATTGGGAAGCATAGATAAAAATAATTTGACATTGAAATTTACACTTAAGAAGTAGTGCACTTCTTTGCAATCAATTTTTCATTATGTTTTGGAGATCAATAGCTACAAATAAGATATAAAAACTGTATTATTGATGTGGCGCATGTCAGTATAAAATGCGCAATTTTCTATAGCATTTCAGTGGAGCAAAATTGTATTATACCATTTCCAACATTATACATATTGGTCTGTAGAGAATGATTATTAAAATCAATGTACAGTAAACTACACTTAGGGATCTTTTGTAAAATAGAGAAAGGTCAGAAAATTTATGAAGTTTTAAAAAAAAAGACAAAAGCAACTTCGTGTGTAAATACTGTTCTAAACGCCTTTTAGGTAAGGGAACTGTCCAACTCACACGATTAGGAAAGGAATGTATGGTCTCATTTGTTGGCTAGAGTGCCAACCTAGACTAAGCTGCCGGTGATTCAGGCTCTACTTAAGGGTAATGCTTTTGCCTGAAAGCTGTGACATAGATCAGATGGAGCATGATAAACTGCCACCTCTGAATACAAAGATGTATTGGTGATACAGTACAGCAGTTATGTCCACCTGCCTCAAACTGCAGTCATGTTATCACTGTTGGTCTAAGATGCAGGTCTTGAAAGAAGCACAGAGATACTATGGTTAAGTGCAAGTCGTAGGCAGAGCCTTGACTCAGCTCAGGACAGGTCACTGTCCTGGAACAACCAAAGTGAAATTAGAATCAAGGATAGAACATCCAGTGCCAATGTCTCTTTAATCCAAACTTTAATCCAACTAACACGTTATATTGCCTTCCTGATTCAGGGTGTCATTGCAGTCACTGATGTCTTCCCATCACAAGACAGATGCAGAAAGAGATGAATCTGGTATTGTTGAATAAAAGACACGATAACTACAATAACAATTTTTTTTTCTCTTCTTCTCAGAGAATGATAAAACAATTTGGAAAGAGAAATGGTTTAACTTCAGAAAAACAACTGGTGAACCTTTTCAAGTGTGAAGACTGTGGAAGTGATGCTGGGAAATTTGGAATCATTTTTGGTAAAGGAACCATAGAGGTTTTGAAAGGCAAGACATAGGAGGAATAATAAAATATATGGAAGAAAATCTGACCTCGGATAAAATAGTGAAGAATCATTTCTGTGGATTGCATTGAACTATATTCAAAGGCAAAGAGAATAACTATTCATTTCATAAAGAAAAACTTTCACGTGTACCTAGTTTCCAGTGAAAATACTCTTTAGGATTAAAATGTTTTGGAGAAGCAGTTGCGTTCATCTTTGTTATTTCTTTCCTCTCTTTCCCACCTCTCAGACATATTCCAGAGTACATAACAAATATTATACTGAGCAATTAATGAACAGCTTTAGCATTTACTAGATCAACAAATTTAGTAGTAAATATGTAGACTGCTTCTCTCTGGCAGTTCACCATGTCATAACCATAATTGTGTTGACTTAACCAATATAATACTTGATGACATTCTAAATACAGTTTTCTTTCTTTTTCCAATAGACTGCTTTCCAAGGACATCGGAAAGAAGGATACTACAAAAATAGACCAACTGAGGAAAACAGAAACTCTGTTTAAAATAGATCATTCTTTTGGACCTCATTCATTTCTCCAAAGTATTCTTTAAGAGAAGGTAAATCAAACACAAAATGTGTGGGTTCAAAGACAAAAGTTCTTCATGGAGATGACGATGCTTAGATTTATGAGAAGGTTACCCATAGGTATACTTCCTTCCAATTCTAGTGGCTCCTGACTGAGAGTCAAAATATCTCTCATTTTCATTTCAGTGTCAGTAAAGAGGTAAGACTGATTATTCAGGTGATCAGTATGAACTCTTCTGTGCTGCTGTCAAAATTGACTACTACATGCCCTGTGAATCCTGGAGTTCATCCTTTCTATTGAATTAACTGTCTCCTTGTGATATTCAGACAAAAAATGAGTCTAACCTGTACACTGACAATACATGTTAGTTAACACACTAAAAACCATACCTCTGTTCAACATGAGCAGTGGTTTGGCCCCAGTTTAGGCTTAGAGAAAAATCTGAAGGAGCTGGCATACAATACAGGGCTCTATTATTAAAATTTCTACAAACAGTTTTAGAAATGTTGCTGTGTTGACCGATTTAGACAAACTGGATAAATATTTGTTAGACATTACAGAGCCATCATTACCATAACATTGGTAAATAGCCTCATTTTAATGCACTTGAAAATGTTGCCTTGTACATTGATTGAGGAACTAACAAGAACATTTGAAACAAAGCACAGATCGACATCACAGCGATTTTCATTAAAAGTGAGATGATTTGTTTAGATGTGCCACTGTGAATGTTAAAAAGCGACTCAGAAGAACTGAACATAAATTTTACTATCATCTTGCAGTAGGTTTACCTGCTAAAGTGTTAGGATTTTTAAATGCTCAGCCTACGCACCGCATGAAAACTGAATGCTCAGCTAACTCCTATTCCTCCAATCCTGCCTGCTTTCAAAGCTCATTTACAGTCTCCTCCTTCTTCCAGTATACAATCTTCCCTCTACTGTTTTCATTCCTTCTCTCCTTTTAAATTTCTTTATTGTCTTCTACTGCATCTTTTCTCCAAAGATTTTGAAAGCTATGTTCTATTTCCAAAATCCTTTGCTTCTAACCCTTTTGCACACTTCCTTTCCTTTGTTTTTTGCCCCTCAGCCATTTCTTGTTGGTTCACAGTGTTTATTCTCAACATAAGAACTCCAAAGTTACAAAAGCAAGGAACTCTACATGCATGATTAAAGGTGGACGTGGCATCATCATGCTTCCCAAGGATAAAAAGCACCAGTGAAGACTGTGGGTCCACTGGAGTCAGTGGGAGCTTTGCCATAATTTTCAATAAGACTATGGTTTCACTTGGTATGATAATCAGTCTGACTAAAGTCAAGATCCTTGCTGTTTTGATCACAACTAATCATTTTCTGTCATACTAGATGATAAACTTTTTTTATCTGAATATCTCAGCACAATAAATAAATAAATAATATTTAGTTTCATTTTCAGTTCTAAAAGGCTTCCCATATTTGTTTCCAGTAAATTATACAAAATATTGGTATTGTGCTTAGCTGCAAACACAAAACCTTCCTTTTCTATAAAGTCACTTTTTCAGCTCATTTCTCTTTTGTTAACACAAGATATTTCAAAAAGTTCATTTGCTGCAGCCAAAATTAAAGGATATTTTACAACTCTTATTTTTACGTGATTCCAAAAAACTTCTCTTTCAAGAGAAGATAAAAGGAAAGCAGACATGCTAGATAGGAAGCACAATGTATAAGCAGGTCTACATGAAAAATTTCTCAGTACTTGCTGAATCTTTTCCTTTCCTCACAGTCAACATCTTTTGTCATAGTCGTGAGAAACTTAGGAACCATTGTAGATGACTCAAAATTGCGTCTTTCAGTGCCTGTATTTTCTAGATCTGCCTACCAATGAAAGCAGATAGTTATGTCTATGTATATAATATATCACACCACCTGGGTGATATGATTGCAAATTCTAGTACCCATAGAATATGATGTATATTTTTCACTATGTTGTTATTCACAAGGTTTAGCAAGTAAGAATTTCCTTCACGAAATCGATACGTCCTTGTATGTGGAACTAAACTTCTAAACTTGCTTTTTCAAAAAGTATGTTTTCTATCTATCTGAGTCAAAGGAAAGAATTATTCTTTCTCTTTGGTTATGTTAGAAAATATCTGACTAATAACACAAAGCTGCATACAAACACAAGAGATGATAAAATGCCAAGTGTTTGCAGTAGAGTCAGGTTCCAGGAAAATGTGTATTTCACTAGGATGGAGGAAAACTAGCAAACACAGAGTGGAGTCTTTGATTCAACTGTAGATCTCACACAGTCTTTAAAAAACTTCTGTGTTAAAAACACATTTTATAAATGTTAATGACTTATTTTCCTTTGCCAGTTTGATGTGATTAGCTATAATGCATTTGCAGATTGCCACTGAATGGCAGAAATCTGCTGACCCTTGGGGTAAACAGAACAGCCATTACTCTAATATGTAATGATCCAAACCATAACTGGTTTATTCCTTTATTTCTACTAAAGCACACTCTGTGTATTTTGTTCCTTCTCAATATACTAAAATTGCACCTGTTTCATTACATTGTTATTGAATTGGATGTCTTTTCACTGGTTAAAACTCTCTTCCACTTAATATGGAGTCTGTGTGAGACGTTCAGCGCCCTTGCAAACCAGACTGACAATTGTTGTTCCGGACTTGACCAAAGGATGGCCAGGCAGAGGAGCTGCATCAGTTCCACTGAAATAGCTTTTAAGCAGTATAAGTTTAACATTATCACTTTTATGAGCAGGCAAAATATAGATATAGATGTATGTTACTCCTCTGTTCCTTTCCTTCTGTCTTACAGGGCATGCTAAAGGCTGGTGGAGATATGCAGATGCACAAAGGTCCGTTCACTGCTCAGGTCCTGTTTTGCAATTTTGAAAGTCTTGTTCATTCCTCCCCAAAACAAGGCGGAGTCTGTCTCCCTCATCTTTCACTTCATTCTGATTTTTACTTCACTGGAGTAAAATAAGAGTAATGCCATTAAAGCAAATGGATTCTGGTTAAAACTCGTACTAGTGCAAATCTTTGGGACTTCATCAAACTGTGCCTGCCCCTTTAGGACAGGAGTTGAGAGCAAAGGTTCAGTTCTACCATTACTCCTTCCTGGTTACCAGCAACTGGTTCAAGTCTCAAGCACAAGAGTAGGGCTATTTTAGTTGCTGGCCATTAATGTACTCTGGTACTGGAGTATTGCGTTTCTCTTGGTCACACCCCACACAGTCAAATTAGACTGTAGTATTTCTTTGGGCAACATGGAAGACATAGCCTTTTCATGACTGTAAGAAAACCAGGGCTGCAGGATCTGTGTCATGATGCTAGAGAGCGGAGATTCACGCAGATGCATAGCAAGTATAAATCCTTTCTGTTACACCGGATGAAATGTAACTTCAGTGGTAGTACAAGCTCAGAACTGACATTCTGTTCAACGGGATAGTGAGCAAAGGCTTTACATCTCAGGACTTCTGCTCTGTATTCATCAAGCATAGCCTAAGACCGGTCCCAAAGTTCAATTTTAAATACAAGGGACCAAACACTGTTTTCATTTACACCAGCGTAAATGTGAGCACTTTGGTGGTCTCAGCTGCGTAACTTAAGAAGCAGTGCTGGAATAAATGGGATCAGCACTTACCAGAATGGAGCCACTTCTCCCAGCATTTCAGCAGCAACTGCTTTAAAATCTGTGAAGTTACACCAGTCTAAAGCCCACAGAACAAAAAGCATAATCAGCCCCTTATTGCTCATAACAATTTTCAAATGCATTCCTAAACTTTGTGTAGGGTCTCTCAATGCCAGTATAGCTTGTCAACAACATTTTGGGACATATGTAACAACAAATGTTTAAACAGGTCTTTCCATACAACAGAGGCATTAAAAAACCAGTATGTCCTTGCAAAAATTCTCTCCTTCATTTTGAATCCAAGAATCTTAATCCTCCTTTCAGAGCAGGGGAAATCAGAAAAACTCAGCTGATGTCAAAGAGGTTACACTGAGGTAAATCTTATGTAGTCTACCAAACAAATAAAATTCAGAAGGTCTGTGATCTTCCCATGTGATCTGTATTACTATCTGACATGTTCATGTTGGAAAGAAAGTGAAAATCCTTATACACCCCAAGATGGACTGCATTCTGAGTTTCAAAATGCAGTTTCAAAAAGATAATTAACCATTTTCTTTGGAAAGCAACTAAAATATCCGGTGGCATATTTATGACTCAATTAAACATTTAAAATATTGAACAAGCTTAGTAATTATATTTTTGGTTTAAACACTGAATATGGCTATGTCAGAAAATACCTGCAGTCTCTATAGATTCCTGACAGGATTTGTTTTTCAGTTTTGGTGAAAAAGCTATTCTTTGTAAAATATTCCCACACATGCCTAAGTTTATTTCTCAAAGCAATACCACAAAGGATATGACCTCTTTACTCCTAGTAACCTTTCATGGTGCTGAATTGACTTGGACATTGGTGCCAGTCAACACAGCTTGATTTGCTATGGTAAGAATAAGATTATATCTAACAGACTATGTCATTTCCAGGTTCAATAGGCACAGATTTAAAACTAGTCCTCTCTTTGACCCTCTGGATTCTCTTGAACTATTGCACCTTCTTTGACAATGTTTGTGAATGAATGAATTCATGACGACTCAAGGTTATTTTAATGATAATGGTAATGCGCTCACAAAGGAAAAAGGAAAAGTCTAGTAGTACTGGCACTAGTGCTTCTTCACCACAGCCGACTTCCTTTTTGACAGACTGACTGTGGAGTGAATTCCTGTTTATGGTCAAAGGCTGAAAGCTGTTGTGTGTCTGCAGCAGCGCCGCTGCTACTGATCTGTGAACATGACATGCCTCATAATATTGCATTGCCATGGCAACAACAAACACGGGGCAAAATTCTATTAGCTGGAGTGACTCACTGAGTCAAACAGATAATGTGATGGGCCTGGCCAACTGCCCAACAAAGGCTTATGTGAAAGTTGTGATGAATTAACTTCGCCTTGTTATGTCTGTTTTTTGTATAAATTCTCTTCTCGCTAGTTATTAAGTCCTCATATTTCTGGTGGTTGCTCAATATATACATATCACTGGGAAATACTTCAGCAGCAATTAGCCAGTCTGATGCCTAATATAGGGCTTATGCTGCTTTGTTTTAGAGACACATTTTTTCCTTTTCTTCCTTTTTCTTAATTTCTCTGCAGGTGATTTATATGAAAAGACAAGTGCATTGTTTCCCTGAAAAAAAGACCCCAGTCCCCTCCAAAATATTTGACAGTGTCTGAGAGGTGGGTGTGGCTTGGCACAGCTCTGCGTTTGCTTATGTATTCATATGAGCTTCTTTTTTAAATAGATGTTCCACAGGGCTGCTCTCTAATCTGTAGGAGAGAGTAGAAAACCTGTACCAGGCATCATCTATATCTCACTTCTAGTATTTTAGATCACTGCCACTTCATTAACCACAACTGAAATGAGGGGGGGGCCAGATTATGTTCTCTATCATCACCATACAAGTCAGAAGTGGTATCTCTGAATTCCAGTCATTTCAGGGGACCGACTAATAAGCAGCAGTAATCCAGGTATCTGCCCATGGACCTTCACCGTCACTTCTAACGTGAAAATATCAAAGCAATAGAGTCAAGTTGCAACTGGCAGTCACCAAAAAGGAAGCTTTACCCAGAAAATAGGTGACTGGCCCTGCCTCCCCACAGCATCCCTGGCGCAACCCCCTCTGCAGAGAAGTTCCCATATGAAAGGGCAAAAGGTCAAAGCAGACTTTAAGGTCACAAAGTGAAGAAAATCAATATAAGAGACCAAAAGACAGCAGGGGGCACTAAGTACTTGCAGCCCTTCATCCCTGGAAGAGAAATCCCAAATAAAGGACCCCAAAATATGGAGCTTTAGTGCTTCAGCACCAGGTCTGAACGGGACAGCTTGCAATTGTGGTACATATGGAGCAGGGTACTAACCCAAAAGAAAAAAAGTCCACTAAAACTAAGAATACATTAGTTTTCATGCTCAAGGACCATGCTTTCCTCCTTTGTGGCAGAAAAAAACCCTGCAGAAAAGGACAAAAGAGAAGAAATGCAACTGTCTTTAAGTCATCATCCTGAGATTACTGTGTTTAGGGTTTGGGGTGATCTCCCATTTCTGACACGTTCACACACACACACACACACACACATATATACACCATGAGGTCAGACTGTGAGACTCCCTGCATTTGGAGGACATGAACACACAAGATTGTACTTCTGGCCAAATTTATCATTCTCCTTTTTTTTTTTTTTCCCTTTTGTTCTGTGTCCTAGAGATGCCTCATTAGGTCATACTGCTAGGATTTTCCTGAGGCACAGTTAAGGCTGCCTCAAGACCTCCTATGCAGACAGATTTCCAAGCTTGTATGGAGAGCTATGAGAAAGTTAATGTAGACATGGGCATAGTTAAACCTACCACGAATTTTCTGGAATGAAGTCTGGTCTGCTGGCTTCTCCATGCTGCTCTCTTCCTGACAAGAGGAGATGCAAAAAGAAAAGGTGGTGTGACCTTGGAAAATAGCATTGCCTTATTGACAAAATGGTGAGATCTACATATCCAAGGCTACTTTTAGTATGCAGACGGTATGATATTTTCTGGTTTTAGGCTAAGGGCCTGAACTGTACCTGTGACACACTTACCTGAAGGCTTCAGCTTTAGTTATCGTTATCTCCTGATCTATTTGTGAATTTAAGGGAAAACCCAAAGAGACTAACCCACACTTTTTTTTCACCATTCTTACCAGAGACTTCTTGCTCCAAGGCCATAACTTGTTTGACCTAGAAACTGCCTTCAAGAAAAAAATATCCAATCTTGATTTAAAAACTTAATGTGACAGAGAATGCATGACTTCCCTAAGCAAGATGTTTAATTACTTTCTTCTAGAAATAAGCACTTCCCAGGTCTATAAAGTTCCTTCTAAAACTGTACCACTCCCCAAGCAGTGTAATTTAAAATAGCCATTTTATCTGACCTGTTGAATAATTTGCTTGAAAATGTCCTTTCTGCCTTACGGCTCAGAGTCTGAGAAATATATCACAGCTATTTCACAAACATAGATTACATTAAATTATAACTATTTTTTCCTATTAAAAACAACTATATAACTTCAACTTCACTCCAAGCTGTTAGATAATGATCTTATCTAGGTCACAAACGTGCTGAAATAAAGTAGCCAGAGAAGAGTTTGTTTGAACTGCTCCTTCTTCCTCTAGGCTGAGAGATAAATGCATAAAAAGGAAAGTTCCAGCAACTCTAATAGGGAGTCTCTCCCTTCCATCCCCACCTGCAGGCTCACTGGGGAATTTACAAGTGATCCTAAAGATGTGTCTTCCTAGGTTAAAAGCACCCCAGCAGAGGAAAGTTAATAATTGAGACCTTGATCATTCTATTCAGAGACCTACAACAGCATCAGGCAGTGTTCTTAGCTGTGGTGGGGATTTTTTTAAACATAATTAATACACTTTTCACACATCTTAAATATTGGTTTAGCTAGTCCCTTATTTCACTTAGTCCCAGAATCACAGAAGCTACTGCTACAATGCAACAAGAGGCTAAGAGCTCAGTGCTTTCAGCAGACCCCATTAATTGTGGGGACTGTTTTAAATCCAGAATTCTCTGCCTGCCTCTGCTGCCATCCTGGTCCTGCTCTTCTGAAAGCATTGCTGACATTTAATTAAGTTGATACAGAGAAGACAGCTTCCATTGCTGTCCTAGGAAGCTACAGATGCCGGACAGTAGTTTGGCTACCTGGATGGAAAACCTATCTGGTTACCTTACAGAAGCTATTAAATATATTTAAAGATATTTTTTTTATCTAATAAAATATAATCCGGATTTTAAAAAACCCAAACAACTTTTTAAAAAATCTGAGATATTTCCCTTTAAAAATAACCATCTAATGAAAACAAAAACATAGCCATAGTATCCGACTATTTGCTAATCAGTCAATGATTGTCAAGATTGAGAATATAAGAGGTAAGTACAGGTAGGTAGCCCATACTAACCAGAAGTAACCAGAGGCACTGCTGTCACAGAATCACCACCAGACTTTGTCATTGTTGAGTGATCAAATGCCAAAACCCTGTATTTATACAGTGAATTTAGGGTTTCTTCTTTCCAAAACCAGATTAGGAGCAGCGTGGGGTTTTTTTATGTAGCTTTTAGTTATTTAAACTTGCTGAATGTGAATCAGCTTCAGCCTTGAGCTCTTTTTGTTCTCTATTGTCTTTTGGGTCTTCTGGAGTCCTTAGAGAAGGCAGTTGGGATTGACTCGAGGAATGCTGCTACAACAGGTGTCATGCCACTCCTCCACAGCAAAGTTTGTATTTTGCAGGAGGAAGGCCACAGTGCACCATACCTGGAAGGACTGGGACTGGAATCTTTTTGGGTTTTGACAGATACCGTGTTTTGTGAGATATACATGGTGATGGAGAGGGAGTCGCAAATTTACCACCTTTTTCTTGTATAATTGGAGATACTGCTTTGCTGAAGAGCATGTAAGTATAACCAGGGTGTGTTGCAAAGTTACACCGAAACACAGCTACAAGATGCACAAGTAAGCAGAATGGAAGGGGGAGAAAGCATCTTCCTTAGAGATCCTCCTCCAAGCATCTCACTAGACCTGTGCTGGCAGGCAGAGGAGCAGCAGCTACCACTCTGGTGGTGTTGTCAGCACAATGTCCAGTGTCACTTGGGTTTGCTCCAGCAAATTAATGGCTCCCGAGGCACAGCTGCAGCAGTCTAGCGCTGGTTCAGATCCTGGCCCTGTTGTGGGACAGCATTATCACCCTCTTCTTTTGTTGGCTGCAGGCAAGTCATCCTGCCCGGATTTTTCTTTTGCCCAGGGCTGGTAAATACAAAGCTGAATGCCTGCTGGCTCCATACGTGCCACTGCGTTCGACCATGCGCAGCTGCCTACCGAAGGGTGCAGGAGGCCGGGAGGTCAGCTCTGAATAGCAGCTTCAAATAGTTTAAATAAGCTAAGTACTTCAACACTTTAGTATTTATCCCATTTTCAGTCCAAACACCCTCGCTTGAACTTCTCAGTTGGCTTATTTATGTTTTTATCATTTTTTCTTCTTTGCTCTTGGAATCAAACCAAGAGAGAGAAAGATTTATGAAAAAGTGTGAAAAAAAGCTATTGTTAATTTGTCTAACCAGGCAAAAAAATGTCAGGAAACAGATTTTTTTTTTTATACAAAGTTTTCAGTCCTGCCTATGTAGGAATGTTAGGGCAGTTTTTGAATAAGCTTCTGAATGCCTGAGACTTGTTTGAATACAATGTGAATGCTAAACTACATGCATTTCGCCCATCAGTAGGTGAGAAGGATCTAAAAGAGAATAATTCAAAGCATAATTAAGAAACAAAAAGTTTCTGTTAATCAGTTTGCCTTCCCCTCACCCCAGGTTACATTTTTCCTAGCTGTTAATTAAGCTCTGCCAAAGTTACTAATCTTGATGAACTTTCAGTAGTAGGGAAGCATAAGGTTACTGGTTATGTTTTTTCATCTATACCGTCTGAATATGCTCAGACAAGTTCATTACTTCTCATCATTTTCTGCTTCTTGTTTGGATGCACACACATCCCTGGAAATTAATTATGCTGGAAGATAGCAAAACATTGGGCTGAAGTACATTGGTTTGGTATGTTATATAGAATGTCAACAAATCAGATTTACATGCAGCAAAACATGCCTAGAGCAATGTTTTAATATACTCCTTTTTTCTGAATTTCACAAATCGTATGTTTTCCATTTTTTAATTAATAAATTATCAGGGATGCTCATGAAAGTCGGCAAGTAATAACATTGCCCAAAACTAGACACAGTGTTGATTAGACATAGCTCCTATTTCTCATGCAAGTCTGTCAGACAATGCACCTGATACTGAAGGGAGCCTGGCCCTCGGAAGTTGTGCTGGGGCAGATGCACGGCTGAGCTGAACTGTAACAGATTATGCAATCCTTCAGCGTATTTTAAACAGCTGGTATGGGGCAGAAGCTGTCTTTTCTTTGACGGTTCAGTCCCTTTTAGGATCCCAATTTGTGCCTGGGACTACTACGTGACACAAGAGCAACATCAACAAAGCAGCTGCCTAAAAAGCAATCAAACTTGTATAATTTAAGCAATGTTCTGACCCAGTTCTCAGAGATAAGCTGTTATCACACTAAACCCTGGTGCCAGCCCAATTTCAGAAAATTTCCATCTTCTCTATTTTTAGTTTAAATATAGTTAGAAAGATGAGTTTATTTTAAAATAAATACATCTGAAATATATAAATAGAGCAAAGAAGGCGCTGCGCCCAGAATAGCTTTACCATGCTTGCAAAGTTACATTTTCATTTTAATGAAAAAATAACATTAAATAGATGGTAACATTTGCTTGTTGGGAGATGAGAACAATAATACCACAACATTGTATTATTCAGTGGTAGTAAAAGGAGATTGCCTCCTTGGCTGTCTGGTGTGGTGTCTATTCTGACATCACCAACAAATCAGAGAGGCCATTGTAGAAGATTGTGAGATGTTTTCAGATGCAGTAGTCAGGCAAGTCAAGTCACTGCCATGTGTCCAATGCTAGATTTTTCCTTGACACAAAACATAATGAAGAGGACTCAGCAATATACCTAGACTAGGAATAAGGTATATTGCTGAGTCCTCTTCATTATGTTTTGTGTCAAGGAAAAATAATGAAGAGGAC
>Ga0181612_165702_pt1 | contig 19099 bp, 3 predicted proteins | sample HoacroProtozoa21_FD_119630 | JGI IMG/M metagenome (GOLD analysis project Ga0181612, IMG submission 119630) | Hoatzin crop microbial communities from Cojedes, Venezuel. Combined Assembly of Gp0051906, Gp0051904, Gp0051908 | reverse complement strand
TTTAATTCAAAATTGTATCTCACAATTCAGGTGTTGGTGCTGACAACACTATGACTACACAAGATGTTATCAAAGGTGTGAAAAAAGTTATATTTGTTCACTAACTTCCTTCACTTCTAATATTCCTAACAGGCCTAGTCAGCCCCACACATGCGTGCTTGTTATGTCCATTTGCCCTTCACGTGGTTTCCCACACATCAAGCCAGACTATGAGCCTCAGGAGGGAGTTAGCTGCTCCTCCAAGCTGCTATGAGTCACTGTGATGTCTGCTGCGTAGGCCAAATTAAGCCTGAATTTCTTGCTTCCACTAGACAGGAAGAACAATGAGGAAAAACATGGCAAGGAGGTGAGAAAAGATCAAAAAGCCAGGAATCCTCTCCCTCATTATCCCTACCTTCCTGTCATAGCTGTCATAGTGCATGGTGATGATGGAAATAAATCAAAGACTGGGCAGAATTGTGAGAAAGAGTACAGTATTCCAACTTTCAAATATTCAGTGTCACTTTAAATACTAATCTCTCATGACAAATTAAAAAAATCTATGCCACCTCATAAAATAAGTACATATTCTTGTACCCTGTTAGAAGTATAAAGACTTACTTATCGGATTTATCCTTGGATGTGATCACACTTGTCACAGATGTATTTTGTTTAAACCTAAAATACAGCTGGGGTAAATGAATACTTACCTAGCATTTCAGCCAATTATTATTGTTTGTACACAGATTCCTATTGTTTTAGTAGATGAAACCCTTAATCACAGAAATTAGAACACTAACATAAATCGTTGACTAAAGGTTAAAACAAGTCACTTCAGCATTTTTTATGTTACACATAACCATCTATTCAGGCACTACAGTGGAGGAAGGCTAGAATCACAGACATCCCTGCCACACAAAATTTTTGAACTCTACTGTGAAATCAAGATTTTTTTCATTTGATCTTAGCTGTCAGGACAAGACACTGGGGTACGAAATTTGGTTTCAGGCTGAGACTGGTTGAGACCAGTCAGTTTAATGGTGATCACTAACCTGCTTTATATTATACTTTTAAGAAGCCCAGTTTGTGGACAAGGAGTTCCTAAGGTACTGGTGGCTGGGAGGAAACTTTGGACAGGAAGGGGCATGAGGGGAAATGCCAGTATGCACATGCACTTTGAAGGTACCAACCACTGTCAGAGAGGAGATACTGAGTTTAGAAGTAATGCTGTGTTGCCACTTTCATATTCATTAAAGAAACAACAAACCCCGCGCCCCCCCCCCAATAAGACCAACACTGAATACAAACTCTGTTTTTGTAATGATATCAGCACTACTCGTGAACAGTACCTTCCTTCACTTTCAGGAAACCACATAAATTCATTTCTGCGCATAGTGCTATAAACAGTCACCCTAGTACTCATAAAAGCAGATGTAACTGATCCATCACATGCAACTTACAACTGCTTGCAGTGTCCTTGCTGCCACAACTGCTTTCTGGGCACCCATGAGCAGCTGAAAGAAACACAAACCTGCTAATCACTGAGGTACTCCTATAACTCTACTGCACTCAACATATGTTGCAAATACAGTCCTTGCCTATTTGCTTTAAAAGCACCGCTTCTGTCTCATCCCAGCTGAATCACCAGCAGTTTGTTTTCCTTCAAATCCCTCTGCCTGCCAGACACTGGAGTGACTAATGAACTGCAGAATCTGGTCTGTATAAAAATTTGACTGAGCAAACTAACCATCAGCATGTTGATGACACTGCCACCCAAAATATCACAGTAAAAAAAGAGTAACAATTTACATGGGCTCTGAGCCAGTCTGTCCTTCCTATTCAAATTTCAGAAAAGCATGACCTAATTTCTCCACAAGCAGTAGAATTTGGAGCTTTTGTTCATTCAGTTTCCTTTATTTCAGCATATGTTTTTGCCACAGATGACTACAGTCATTAGGAGAAAAAATATTTATTTGGGTAAAACTAAATACAGCAAGCATATAGCCTATAATAAGAATCTAAGAGTAACAGAAAGAGTCTGTAGCACTCCTTTTCAACAGCTGAATACCTGTCCTGGTCATCTAGTGATAAGATTCCCACACCCCAGACCAGTCCAACACACTGTAAATTCAATTCTGTTTATATTAGAAGCATGTTCTTTCTGTCAAAACCAAATTTTCTGAATCTTCCAGCAACTTCTATGCCTGCAGTATCACGCACATTTTACTAAAAATGAAGATTAAGACAGAGAAAACTGAGGACAGAGGGAGAACAAAGTAATACAGTAGTAACACAAAGCAGTATATCGACTACTCCTATTCATTTTTTCTCATACACAAGGCCTAATGGATACCCACTGGCATTGGAAAGAACCATACAGCACTACGCTGCACAGTTTCTCATAGCAAGGTAGTATGAAAGACTGTGGTTTAATTCCACTTAATCCTTTCTAGGTGGTATTTTCTAAAATTTCCAGGTACATGAAGAACAGATGATCTATTGCTTTTCATTTTGATATTTGAGACAATTCCACAGTTTATGATTAATTTCTGAATAACAAGGACCTCCCGTTTTATATTTAAGCATAGAAATCTGAAACAAAGTTGCAATGGCTGAAATAATCACTTTTCCCCTTGTAACATAACATAGTTATCCCAGCATTTGAACATAACTATGTTATGTAAATATTTATCTAAGTAACAAAAAATTATGAGATATTTTTCCGTGGAAAGCTTATCTATCTAGTTAACACTGCACTTCAGCCATACTCTCTCATACATTTGTACAGGACAATATACATGGCTAGCTATAAAAATGATCTGAGCGGATATGCATATTGCTCTGTTTATACAAAGGTTGCAGTAACGGTATTAATTACTTTTATTCTGGATACTACCTGAAGAAAATCTGCAGCCAGACAGGTCAGTGCCCTCCACATTCATAGGCAATGGAAAAAGCAGTCAGCTTTCCATTTTTTCACTATTCTGTTACTCATTTGAACAGAATCCCACCAGAAATGGGATTATCCCATGAATGGTTATCCCATGGATGACCTAATTTATCAGAAAATGCACTTCTCTCCTCATGAATTTGTACAGACAAGCATTTAGATTTCAACACAGATTTAGCCATTTACATTTAAAAATCAGATACTTTACAAGCAGCAGTAAACAACACATCCAAAACATAAGGTCTTTTTTTTCCAGATAAGAAAATACTGTGACTTATCACCATCTCTGTATTAAACAAGACTACAAATGTCAGAAATTAATTTCTCCAAAGGCTTCACCGCTTTGTTTTACCTGCTTCTGTGTACTTTAATCCTACTTTTACTTCTTCGTGCTTTGCTTTTGGTGGCGGCCAGACAGTCTGGAGTCTCCCTGGAGTCTTGTCGTCTTGCTCTGAGGGACTCAGGTCAGGCTGTTAAAAATTATGCAAGAAAAAATTAAAGTCTGCAGTATCAATTTATTCCAAAGCAGCAACTGCCATGCTCAGCTCTACATGGGTACTTCAGAACGGTTATCTGCCTCGTTCTACTGATCGAAACAGTGCTCAGTTGCTTGGAAGGGATACAAAGAAATCAGTGTAGAAAAATAATTTTGAGGAGGAAAATAACATTACGCATGTGACATACGACAATGATTTGCTGACACTGTTCACATCAGTGTGGAAAGCTGTCTGCTCTTTGGTGAACCATACAGATGGTCAAGAACATGAGGCTTTTTTTTCCCTGTATCATTTTTTCAGAGTGAAAAGACCCATCTGTGCTCCTCTTACACGTAAACATTAGTGGGATTCACCTACGACATCATTTGACAGCATAATTTTCTGGAAGCACAGCTAGTTTATGAAATTCTTGCCCCACCCCCAGCAGCTTGCTCAGTCCACATACCACGTAACACTGCCACATCAAAGCGCTGCTGCGGCTGTTAATGGGACTGCCCTGTCAACTGGAATGCTAAAATAACCCTGTAAAAAGGGGAAAATACCCCCACTAAACAAACATTTTTTCAGACATTTACCATTCTGGGTTGGTTTTTTTTTACACCTCTAACCTTTCTGTAATCTGGTGTACAACATGCAGCTATGAGTAATTGCATACACACAATTGCAGCAACAGCAAAACCCCGTGTGAAAGGTGCCCCCTAAATGGCCCACATGAGCAAGGAGAAAGGAAAAGCAAGACCCTTTTACTCTGACTTTGCCCTGAGAAAATGAACACTTGTACTAGACCGGACGTTAATCTGACACTTATGAAAGCCACTCCCGCTGACTCCTGTGCCTCCTCCCTCACCATGTGCGATGACAGCGTCCCAAAGAGGTTTGCTGGAAGCCACACAAATGCTTACGCCAGCACAGCACAGGGAATGGTGTAAGCAGGAAGGAGCAAGCCAGGAATGGGAAGGGCGCGCACAGCCTGCAATTGCTGTACATGCCATGGCCAACGAGTACCTCTTTTCTCCTCCCCATAGGTAATTTAATACAAACTGGTATTATCGGTCTACCCAGGTGTCAGTCAAGATTTCAAAAACGTTTTTAATTTTATATAAGAATAAAAAATTCAAAGACAGGACAACCAACACAGCAAATTAACTTCAGAATCTTCAGGTTTAGGGTCCAAACCTGCAAATTTAATTATTCAGATAATTCCCCATTTAGCCAACAAGAACAATCTTCTGGACTGATTGTACCTGCCACAGATCTAGCTGTAAGAATTTTGGGTTGGGGAAACCCCAACCCAAGGGTTACTTGCTTAATTAAAGAGTTGAAATCACACTCCAATTCATTTATCATTATGGTTCCATGAAAACTTAGCATAGTTGGTTTTTTTTTTTAATTTCTTAAAAATATACTAACTAAATCTCCATATGCCTAAGAATATTAACTTTGCAAATGCTTATATTAATCCATAGCTGGAGTCACCTAATTGGAATCACTAAGTTATACTCGGATAAGGTTAAATGTTTATCAATATTTGCAAAGCCAGATACACGCATGCAAATAAGAAAAAGATTACTTTAAATTCTATGTCTTGGACAAACTGAGTCGACAATCATCCATAACTTCCTGTATCAGCTCTTACCATAACATTATTCCTAAAGGTAAAATGAAATATTATTTTAAAAATAAAAAGCTCAATGAAAGAACACAGGGTAAGATTGAGAAACTATTAAATAATACTACAGTAAATATTTGCAGTACCATACTGATTTAAAGCCACACTTAATATATAGGAAACTGTTTTGTAGTGATCTTTTAGAACTAGAAACTGATTTTTAAGTTCTCACTTCTAATTGAAAGACTGTGATTATCACCAGTTCTCACTGAATTCTGCTACAACTGCAGATGATCAAGAATTATAACAAATTAGGCCCAAGATGTCTTCAGTTGGGAATCCAAAATTTGAGATTGCCAAAAGAAGAGGACAAGTCTGACATTTTGACCTTAAGTCCCCACCAAAAATTTTTAAATAAGAAATTATTTTTTATCCATCTACTTCCAGATCTTACGAAGAAAAAATACTCCAACCTACAGATTTGTCTGATGGTCCATCCCCAGGTTTTGATTTTGACCTTTCAAATACAGCTTTCAAGGACTCTTTTTCATTTCTCATTTTGCGTTTTATGGCTTCCAGCTCTGAAGTATCTGCAGTTGTTTCTTTTTTGGGAGGCCGTGTGAATAAAGCTTTGAAGACATCCAGTGCAGATTCAGCAGGGCTTGATTTTATTTCCTCAGAGGGAAATCGTGGTTCTGTTTTGCTGGAGGCTTTGTTCTCTTGAGCTTCATCACTGTCCTCGGTCTCCCCAGATCCCTCACCAGAGTCCTCGGTTTTATCTTCATTCTTGGAGACGTCTATGTTTAACAAGTGCGAGAGTTGTTCCAGGAAAGTAGGACTTGCTTTAGGTTCAGCTGATCTGTTTTTAGTGGTCAAACCTGATGTAATACTGGGTTTCTTAACAGGCTGTCGCAATTTAAGCAGAGCTAAATCATTCTCCCTTGGTTTTATTTCTGTAACAGTTTCCCCACCCTCTGTGGTTAGTCCCTTTTTCCTCACACGTAGTCCACTAAAGAAAGCAGGCAGCTGGAAAGTTTTTTCAGCCAGCGCTGTTTTTTGGAGCGATGTATTATCGACTGAAGGTCTTTGTTCTTCATCTGGAAGTTCTTGAGGGCATTCCCCCGCAGCAAGCAAGCGACTGAACTGCTCATCCATTAATATTTTCTCTTTTCCATTGGAGTCATGCTCCATAATACCATCCAGCTTTTTTAGGAGCCGCTTAGAAATTGGTGGGTGTAACTCAATGTCATCTGTACCCACAGTGTCATCACTGTTGCTGTGCCCTTCTGATTCTGACTCTTCCTTATTTTGATTGTTATCGCCCGAAGCCTCAGCAGACAAAGCAGCATTATTTATCCCAGATTCGCCTGCATTGTTTTCATCGGTGTCTAGGTCCTTACTCTCCGTGTCCGATTCTGTGTCACTTGTTGTATGAACTAAAGTACCTTGTACGAGAATAGCATCCTTGTCATCATTGTCAGAGTCAGACAAAGAAGTCTGTACAAACCTTAAATGGTGAAGAAGTAATTCATTTTGTTCAGCTAACTCCAGTTCCAGGTCAGTTTGCCTGCCAGACATTGGGTCAGTTTGGCCACTGGCACTATTCATGCCGTGCTGATTTTCTGAGTCGTCATTACAATCATTATCATTCTTCTCATGCCAGGTGTTAGCATGAGTATTTATATTGCCGTGCAAAGGTTGAAATGCTTTCAGCACTGTTTCTTCTTTGGAAGCTGTAGATTCAAATTTAGTTGTAAATCCAAAAACTGTTTTCATAGAAAATGTAGTGAAAAGGTCAGGTTCGCTTTCTGATGCATTCTCCAGGTCTGAAAGTTCACTACAGCCAGGCACCGCATTTTCTTCTTCCATGTTGCGTGAAGTACAGAATCGGTTTGCTGCTAGCAGTGCTACTAACTGCTAAACAAGTATTTGCTACATGCATTCAGACAGCACACTGAGCCCACTCCAGGCAGGGCAGCAGGCAGCCTCCCCCAGGCCACCCTCCCCTCCTTCCGCTTCCAGCCCCGCAGCCCGCAGCCAACGTGTCCGTCAGGTCTCCAAAATCTCCCTCAGGAGCAGCAAAAAGACCCACCGTAAAACAAGTTCTCGGCAGCGTCGGTAACTTTTTCCTTCACACAAAGGGCTTTTTGTCACAGCAAATATGCCAGCGCACTAATCTCGGCTGAAAATTCGACCAATGGTTACTGCTGGGACTCCTGCAATCCTACTGGCTGCACACAACTTCCTACATGCTAAGAAGTGCCAAGCAGCTACACAAACAAGGCTCCTGAACAGAACTGCGCGCAGTTGTAGCTTGCTACTTCCTTATCCCAGGACGCGAGCTGTGAGTGGTTTTCAGCAGAAAATTCCTGACGGATTCTTTCGCGTAGTCTTTCCACTTTGATAAAGATCTTCTTTTGTAAATCCATAATCACCAAAAAATGTCAAATGGAAACCCAAAGTAAGGAATGTGAAGTTTCCAGTGCCACTGCCTGGAGCCTGTGCAGAGTCCCCCGTTCCCAGCCAGCCAGAGCAAACTCGGGTGAGCGCCCTTGAAGCTGAAGAAAGCAGAAAAAAAAAAAAAAAGGCTCTCTTTGGATTTGCCACAGGTTTCATCTGGAATGCAGATTTCAGCCTCCAGGGCCATGAACAAAAACCAACAGGACTGGTTTCATATTACTACTGTCCTAACTCTGCACAGCTATTTCTATGAACTGTACACAGGTACTTATCAAAGGCTTTCACCACACCCAGTGACTGGGAGCTGTTTGGGTGGGCAGGGTGAGCCGCCAGCACTCAGGAATGCCAAGTTAACTGTTTAGAAATCAGGCAGGCTGTCCAGCTGTGCGGCACCCAAGCTTGGATTATTTCAAACCACAACAATCTCTGCTGACATATTTCTTGATAAGTTTCATCTATACATATTGCCACAGTAATGCTGTATGTGTGAGATTTGTTTTAGTTAATATTGGCGAAAATATTTGAAGGAAATCTTCAAGACTATAACTCAATATTAACAGAAGCTGTCAGGGATAATAAATATTTTTTTCAGAACACACATATAAAGTACAAACTACTCCTCAGCACCTTTGATAATTGGAAAATCAGTATCATTTAGGTCAGGTTCCAGCCAGAAGTCTTCACTTTTGTTCCTTTTCTTATTTTTGGAACTACAGAGACTGCAAATCTGCAGGAATTTATATTCTTCTTATTCCCTGGCCTTTAAGAAATTTATTTAGTGAAATTTCCATCTTGGTACCTTAGAAATTCAAAGATAGTATTCTTTTTATGCATTCAAGTTAGTAGGTCATTCTACAGTCAGCCATTCAGCTGTGATGAGTAATCTTAAACAAGCAACATGGGCAAAGCTGTCCTTCACAGGGAAATCAGCTGCAGATCACACCACTGTGTCAAATCACTGAAAACTGTTACTGAAAAGCTGAATATTACAGACAACAAGTAACACCAAAGTATTACAACACATTGAACTTTTGGTTTAATGTTTAAAAATTTAGACAGTACAAAAAGCATGTGTTTACCTTTTCAATATACTATAAAAGATCACAAAGTCAACAGCAAAAGTCATTGGTATCTACCGCAGGAGGAAGAAAGTTTCCCGAAAATCAGATTGTAATACTAAGGGCTTAGATGAAGCTTACAGACACCTCTTCAATTACAGGGTTCCATGCATTCCTCTAGACAAAGGGCACTGGAATCATTCCCATCTTTATCTGTGATTTAACATAGCACAATGTCTCCTGCCTTACTGCCTGCCATTTCCTGTAGTAAGCTCTGGACTTGCTTCCCCGCTACGCTTAATCACCAGGTGCCAAGGACAGAAATGACTGACAGGTCATGGTTCCCCTGGTTCTCTAAGCTTAATATAGATTAATATCATAAAAGGAAGCTCTGCATAAGGAAAGAGACACATAGTCTTTACCACTCGCTATGCCAACCTATTCGTATAATCCCCGGGTTAAGAAGACAAGTGGAAGGCAGCTACTTTGGCACTGGTGATTTCCCTGAAGACAAGATTTCTTGAAGGCAAATCTACAGCAATTCTAAATTTCATGTTAGGACAAAATAACAATGGCAAAGTGACCCTATTGAACCAAAGTTTTCTACATTTAAATTTACATCTGTTTTTACGTTCAACCACAGGACTACTTGTTCGTTGCCCTGATAATTTCTATGGTTCTGCCTTGCTTACTTATTTATGTACCTATTTATTTGGGGTTTGGTTAACTTATGATGCATAAACATTCAATTGTATTTTTCAACAACAGTTTTGTTGGTCACTAACAAAAAATATACCTATATGAAAAACTTCATGGTACCTTTTAAACTAAAGATACCTATTCCGATTATGCCAAAATATTACTTTATCTGTTTATATTAATGACAACCCACACTTAGAATAAAACTTCTGTGTAATAATCGAGGGTCACCAAGCTGTAACAGTTCTATGAATATTGTACATAGGCAGGTTACTGAAAATAGTCACTATCTAACTATTTAAGATTTTAATAGCACATACGAAAAGTTTAGTGTAAAACTGGAGTTAAAAGCAGGAAAACCATACGTTATTTTTAAACAACATCTCAACAAAATTTACAAGACTATGATCAAATTCGTAGTGAAAAGGATAGTGCTTTGAGTATTAGGCCAAAGTTATGCAATGTATCGAGATGCTAGAAAACCCAGAGTTGAACACTGAATAATTAAAGCTCCAAAAGTAGAAATATACCTCATAAAGCCAGAGGTAAATCTCACAAGCCTGAAGAAAATGATACTGCTTTATATGTACCTCTTCTCTTGATAACAAACTCTAGGAAGTGAGAAGAAACTTTCAAGCTTTTTGAGCATTAGTATGAACAGAGGAACTCATCTCTGTATATGCCCCTGAAGAAATGATCAAAAAGTGGAAGTCAGCCAGTATCCCAAATTCAGCATGAAGTCCATAAACCCCCAGCCTCAAATAACATTTTCGTAAGGACTTTTTTCTCACAGTCTGATGATCACCCCAGTGGATGTTCCCCTGTTGAGACACTGGGCAATTGATAATGAAATACACATTGGTACTTACCCAATAGAGTGTTTCTGGGCAAAATACATACACAATATATGCCCTTGATATTTTTACACAAGAAGGAGATCATCATACTGTGATGTGCAAATGAGACAGAGCCAGCTTGTTGGCAGAAGTGTTTTAATACTGTGTGGATCTACCTCATAAGGAAAGTCTCTATGAATGGGCTGTAACGCTGCATCTGAAGGAAGAAACAACTTCAAAATCTCTTCCAAAAATTAGTTATGATAATGTTACAAGTCTCTTAATAAAACTGACAACTCTCTGGTGCCTCAGAAAAGGCCCTAAAACCTGTCACAGCAACTTTCAGGGCAGTCAACGCACTAATTATACAAAAGGACAACCATTCCTTACAGTTTAAAGCACATCTAATAATCCACACCCTTTCTGACCTACATTTCATCACAGACAGAAGTCACACCTACAGCTCGGTCCAGTTCTGTTCTTGAGGTGTCTAAGAGCTCCCCTGAAGTAGGTTTTAAAACTAGCTTTGAAGAAAACATGCAATAAGTCAGAATAAAGTAACCTAATTTCTATCAGTATCATATGGCAGGGCTCACGTTTCCTGATGCCATATCTGTTCAGACTGCCTTTTCAGATCGCTGTAATAGCAAACTAGAGAAACATGAACACTGTATGAAGACACATTCCTCAAAACAGCCAAGTAGCTAAACTGTATAGAAAACAAACTTTCTACTGTTTTTTCAACATAAAGAGCCTCAAACTCAGAAAATTTTGCACCATTTCTTGAAAATAATCATAGAATCAAATACGCACGAATTGTGTCAGGCTGCAGAAGAGCCACGTGAAGCAGCAGGCTGTGGTTGTGGCTCAGGCAGTTTGAATTTATCTGAAGCTCAGCTGACACAGTTCTGCCCTCTGCCCTGTCCCCAGCCCAACCTTAGTGTGCTGCCTGATAACGATCTTAACATTCTCCTTCTCTCCTGTCAGTCTCTCCTGCTGTTTATCTCATTTTATACTTGGTATTTTAACTCTTTAAATGCTTTAAAGTAGAAAAGGCAGAGAAAATGCAAGGAAACCTACAAGTCCTGGATTTTCATAATTATTCTCAGCCTTGTTACCTCGCTACAGACCATTATGTGAGCAATTTTCCTGAGGTTTGAAAATCTGGGTATCACCAACTTAATCACTTTAAATGTAAGTCAATAAGTTTAGATGTAGCAACAGAAACATTGACATGATAATTCTTATAAAAATTCAGCATTACATGATGTTAACAGAATGAGTGGACACCAGACACATTTGTTGTAGGGGGCTGTAGAAATGCAATGTGGTTTTTAACATCTTCATCAAAACTCTGCTTGACATTGTGATATGGACTACTTCAGAGAATATGAAAGAAGATCATAATAATTATATGGTCATAAAACCAGAAAGCACATTAAGGAAGCCAGTTTACTGTTTTGAAGGAGTGCATATTGTATCAATAAATGTATGGAAGAGTTAGCATGTAAAACCCATCACATGAAAAAACAATGGTAGTTCTGAGGTAGAACTTGTGGAAGAGGTGTATTGGCTGATGTCCTGGTTAAAACGAGCAGACATACAAGTAACAAAGACGGGAACAAGATCACTGTAAGCTGTGTATGTAAATTGAGTAAGATCTTTGTGTATTAAGTACTTAGTGTAACAAAGAATGGAGATGAATATTTAATCTTTTCCCTTTGTGCTTTCCTTTTCTAGATTGCTCTCTTTTCACCTTCTTTTCATTTCAACGGGCCTTTTGCTCCCCATCTACAGTATGATATAACAGTTAAAGATTAAACAAAAAACTTTATAAAATAAAATCCACATAGTCATGTCAAATAATTTACCAGAAATTCTTAGAGTAATTATTAGCTATTATTAGTTATTTTAGCTGCATTTTACATCTCATTTATGTGCTTTCTTATCTGAGATGAAGTGCTGTATAAAGAATAGGGTGGAGTTGCATTTCTGTTTTGTTTCATTATCTTCCATATCTCGATACCTCCTCTGTGCTGGATTGTGAATGAGAACCCAGCATGCTTCAATTGAGATTTAAAATCTAACGCAGGATTTTTTTTCAGGCTTCTGACACAGATTGTGCATTTGAAATTCCTGTCATTCACTCTCTTCTTCATCTACTTTATCTGCCTCATTCAAACTAGTAGAAACCTACAAACGTCTTTTCAAGAACATAAGCAAATACTAGTATCTCTATATGTGCACATATACAAATATATTATGCATTTAGGTAAGGATGCTCCTAATCCACAGAAAGCAGAGCTATTCAGTAAGAAGCTTTGTTTTTCACATTGTCACTATTATGAACATAACTGCATTTTAAAACAGTAGTGCCTAACTTTTTGATCAGTCAGGCTAAAGTTTTTCTTCCAATAGCAGGAACAGGCCATAGATCACATGACAATGTAGTGCGACTGTGAGTCAATAAATTGGTCCACTTCAGTTGCAATTTCCTGGAAACATCATCTTTGTTTCAGAGTTGCCCTTCAGACATTTGACTACAGATGTCTTGCTGTCTGGTCGGAGGAGTGCAGGGCAGGCAATATCTGGGAACGGATTGCTGTCACCAGAGCAACTCAAGCAGCTTATTTCTGGCCATTAACTTTCTTACAGGCTGCTTACAGCAGTGCTGCAGTCCAAATGGATTCTGATGGCAGCACCAGCTGCAGCCTTCTCACTATTCTTCTTGCAGCTCCTCCTCCAGTTGCATGTCACACAAGTGGACATGGACTCATCTTGAAGAAGAAACATTGTCTTTGAGATGCAACTGCTCTGCAAGTAATTAATTTCAGAGTTCTATTCCAAAAGACTTGCAAGAAAGAGAGTCACAGGGAGTGAGCTGCAGGATAAAGTGTCCTGGTGGGTCACTAACAGCCCATCAGCCCATGCCGCCCTTTTTTATAGAAATGGAGAATTCTGTTCTGAATCTCTTGGAAATAGTGGAATAAATATTCTTCCTTGTAAACTAAAAGAAACTGAAATCATTCCCTTTTTTGTAACACAGTTAATTAGATATGTAGATGGAAAATGCTGTTTAAAGAAGATTAACAAAAATGGAAACAAACTGCTTACTAATCTTAGACGTCTCTTATTTTACTCAAATTATTGCTCTTTAATGGCATTTAATTTGGAACTTCTGCTCTATACGAGGACTTTGTAAATGCAGACAAAGTATCCTCACGGACTGCATTCTTCCTGCTGTAGCATATCTTTATAGCAGTGATAACAACTGTCACAGGTCTTTTCAGTCCAGTTATTTGTTTTCATCTCAACATTTTATTACAAGGATAAACCTGTACCTTCAAAGTACTACAACAACCTTCTAATAAATTATTTCAGGAAAAGGAGGTTAAGACAAGAAATCAATTTTGTAACTAGCTTAAGAGAATAGCAACAGTGAGTGTAAGCATCATTAAAAGCATTTTAAATGTACGTCTAAGTCAATTCTGTTATTCCTACCAATAGATGTCACTGTTACACAAATTTGTGTTAGTGTTTGCACAAACTGTGTTACGTAGTCTAGTCTTTAATGTGTGTTCTTTCAACCATTCCATCCTTTCCATGTTTCTTTCCTGTTCTACTACATTCCGTTCCCTTCTCCCTCCAACTTGAAAACTACTGCCAAAACGTGTCTGCCTGTAAGCTGGTACTGCTCATCCTGGGAGCATGTGAGCATTTCCAGCTAGATAAGGCTCAGTGATGTTGAGCAAGTCTCACATTCTGATTAACTCCGGTTGCCATCTGAAGCTTCAGTGTCTTACATCCCACGAAGTTTAGAAACTTTTCCTGTCAAATTCATGGCCAGTCTGACTCCAGTGCCAGTTCAGCTGCTCCAAAACTCTAAGAAGCAATAGCATGGCTCCCAGCAGTCCTGGGTTGTGCATATGCATGCCAATACACACACACACGCGTGCACATGTGCATGGGTGCACACACTCACACACGTACACGCACGCACTACTTGCTGACTTGAATCTTTCTGGTACCTATTCTTATCCTTGTTATCTCCTAGTTGTTAGCTCCTGCAATCCATTTCCAGGAAAACAACTAATTTAAACCAAACATCCATCATGGTTTTAGAAATGACACATCATGTATCTTAATCTCTTTATATAATTTTAAAACTTTCCTGTACGTATTGCTCAGGCTTCGCTGCACACAGGCATATGGACTCACAAACCATCTGGAAAACTGTATCCCACCCAAAACGTTGCAGTTTGTCAGATATTTTGGAACCTGGTTTTAGACATACCAGAAATAAATGCATACCAGCAATGTAACCATATATAATTAATGCTTGTTGAAACCCAGTATAGAATGAATAGAGTCCTACTCACATTCAGTTCCAGGCTCAAATGCAACACATTTCTGTTGATCTTCTCCTTCTCACTTGAATGAGCAAATGGGTTTGAGTGCCCCACTCTGCGATCCAAGACCCAGGTATCTTCATCTCTGTTCACCACATCCAAATTATTCAGCCTTTCAGTGAAATCATCCTTTAAAGTAGACTCTGCTGGAATGCCAAAGTGAAATGAAATTAAATTAAATTAAATTAAATTAAATGAAGTAAAATAAAATAATTGTATGTATCTGCAGATGATCCCTGCATATAGAATGTTCTGTACCTTTTTGAAATTCCAGTACATGCTACCAACACATGCACTTACAGTGCTCTTATTTGTTTAAAACAAAACAAAATGGCATAAATTGGATACATACTTTATTTTCACTCAGAAACAAATGTTTTTGCACTTAATTTTTGTGGGGCAGATCTAGCAAAGAAAGTGGGCTGCCTGTCTTTCTCCTACACACAGACACACCTGGTGTATAAGGTGCTTGAGTTTTCACCTCCTCTGCCAAGGCCCTCTTACTTGGCCTCCTGAATGTGCTTGTTACACACACATATTTCAGAGGTGGCTGTGAAGTATAAAATTAAGCTAAGAAAGCTCAACAGACTGATTGGACGAGCTTTTTGACATTGGCTAAACACAGCCTTCGCGGGGACTGTGCCAATCCACATTAGTCCCTTACACCAAATGTGTAAAAAGCAGTTCTTTCAATTAGAAGTCATACTTAACACTGTACCTTGCTCCAGTAACCTTAAACGCAGTGTCAACCTAGTTTTGGAATGGTTTAGTTACAAACAAACATTATGAATTTAGTGGGAGAGGTAAGAGCAAAACCTGAGTCTAGAGTACACACCTCCATGTCATGCACTACAACCACCCAACACTCTCCCTCCTGTTCAAAGCAGCACTGGTTTATTGGTCCCCCAAAACAGTAGTAAGTCTTTTTCTGCATGATAGCCTCTAATTTAGCAATGAGAAAACCAATGAATTCCATAAAGTTGGTGCGTTCTTTAAAGTGTAATGTCTGACATGATACAGGATATATATACCTCTTCTTTTATTCCCTAGGATGTAAACCCTCTTTTATCCATCTTGGAACATTCTAGTGCACAATTCAGATACTAGCACAATTTCTGGCTGCTACATAGGATAGCTTAGCACTACACAAGCAACTGTACTTAGAATTTTGTAATTTATTTTTAATTTTTTTGCATTTTCACTAATATTAAAAGACCACGTTATAAAAGAGGCACTAGGATTGGAAATTGTAAGCCTGTTCGCCCAAATACAGGCAGATTTTCAAACTTTCTGAAAGCTTATAGCTCCAAATAATTTAGGTGTCACACTGTATCAATAAGCATAGTGAAGTAAAATACTTGGTAAGATGGGCAACAATCCAAAGTACAAATCAGTTATTATTGTTTGAATAAACTCATCTTTCTTCTTACTCACACAAAGTCTCATAAAGAGATCCTATCAAAAGACAGCATTGCTGAAAAAGAAGTACTACACATACCTTACACTTTTTGAAATTATGCACTGCATATAAGATGAAAGTGCATCAAGATATTCAAACATAAGACAGCGTATTTTAGGACATACTCAAGTGCAGATGTGCCATCTTTAAGGTCAGGCATCTAAAGAGAGACTTGCTTTCTGACTTTCCAATTATTACTTAATGTTCTGTTATCTATGGGTTTACCCCGCTAGCTGGTGACCCCATTCTTCCCTGAACCAGTTCTCACCTGTATGTGCCGTTACCATACAACCACTTCTATGCTAGGGGACCCATCCACCTCAGCAGACAGTGGAATATGAAAGAATTTTAACCATCCTTCTAACTGTTCTATTTTAAGTAAATTCTTAAATACTGTGCCATATTTTTCCCTTAAGTTCATCATTCTGTCAGCTCTGACAGATGGATTTTACTGCTACTTACACTTCTCCAGGAAACAATTTTTTTTTAATTGGCAACCCAGTGTAATCCACCAAGAGGAAATTTAGATTGTTCCTATAATTTCAGAGACTGTGGTTGAATTAGGCTTATTTGTTACATAAATTTATAACGAATGTTTCACAATATCTGAATGTGTGTTTAAAAAGAGGTCATATATGTCTTATGCATGTATATGCAAACACACATATATATCCATGCACTCACAGGCTAAATTTAGGAAGTTTTAAAATGCATATGCTTATCCTTCAGCCAACTTCGCTGATTTAACAACATCTTTTTTTTTTTTTTTTTTTCCTATGAATAAAAGGCTTCCAAGGGAGTCCAACTGCTACTCAAATTGTCTTCCAGGTTTTACAGTTTATACCAGCTAGGTAGTGCCTCCTATGAACACTGTATGCAGAAATAAGACTGCCCAAATGCAGATTTGCTGCCATCTATCGTTCCAAGGGAATAGAAGACAGAGCAAAGTAAATGCAGGAAGACTGAGTACTTAATGCTTCCTTGGCAATTTTTACCACGCAGACTTTGCTTTTTTATCTCGTCACTTTTTTATCTCGTCAAATTTACAGGTAAGACAAATGAGACACTGAAACCTCAGGGATACAAAAAGGGTCATATCATCAGACTGTGATAATAAATAGTATATCCATGATCTTCTAAACCCTCTAGTCCTACGCTGAACCTACTTAATTATAAGGGAATTACACCTGGCTTTTTTTTTGTAGAAATGACACATTCTTGTCATACGAAGTCTTTTAAACACAATCTCTTAAATTAGCATACAGGCATATCAGATAACATGTAACACATTTCTATTAAGTTACCATTGTGGAATCCACAGTTCTGGTTTCTAGAGGACTTAGTATGTTTTCTCTGGGCAGTCTCACTCTATAGAAAGCCTATTTGTACTTTCTCAGCTGTCTTGGAAAAAGAATCTGGGGGAAAAAAATCAGCTTCCCAAACTTATTTTTGTTAGTCCAAGGAATTAGGATGAGTCATAATATCCATTCCCTATGGGAACATGGTTTGCTTAACCACAACACACGTAAGTCAGAGAGCAATGTTTACAATGTGTCTTTTTAGCTTTTGTTCCCTGATCACTGGTCATCCTATCTTTCAATCGCACTCCATTCTGTCTAGATTGCTTTGTCATATCACACATGACAAAAATGCAATGAATACTTTTTTTGTATGGTGATTCCTATGTAATGTACAATTCTATTGCCTGTTTGATTAAATGTTATAAACACTCTCATATGTGAAGCATGAATGAAGAAAACCTTACGTTAATTAGATACATGTGTTCACTGCTTGCCTCTTGGAAGGAGTGAAAAGAAGGTAAATAAAACTTAAGTATTTGTACATCATTTGAGAATGAGTCTTAGAATGCCAAGTTTTGTGGACCTTGAAGATTTTGGGGGCCTTAAATTTTAGAATCAAATAAAATAAATAACCAAATAGATTTTCTCAGCAAATGGACCACAACATCGAAACAGTCTCAACGGCAAGTTGCTTATTTAAAGGCATCATTTCGACAGCAGAGCTGAACACTCTGAATACCAGAACTGCATTCAGAGCACTTACAGTATTACTAACTGAAGACAATGATATTACTGTAGGGATTTAGCTGTTGCAAGACCTTACACCAGCAAGTCACAGCATGTTAAACAATCTTTGGTATACTTCCTTGCCCAAATAGATTCAACTTCACCAATGTTACTGAAAGCATTAGTGGAATGTGAATGTAACCTCAGCTGAAAAGCCAACATTTTTTTTTTTAATATGGAAATCCAAAATACGCAGATCCTACCAAAACTACTTTTTGCTGTGCGCACCTCAAATTTTATGATTCTAACCCTATTGCCTGACCTTTTTCTTTCCAAATTAAGAACCAAGCAGTAAATGCTTCCTGATTTTTCCTGTTCAAAATTTCTCTTTTCTTGCTGTTGCTACAGACACCAATTTAATAAAACTCAATTTAAAAATAACATTGGAAGAAGTTTCATAAGTTTCAGATTCTGCAGGTAGATGATACTGCACATGCCATCTGCGGTATCTCAGATCTGTTGGTACATAAAGACATTAATTCTGTATAAACACATAAGTTCTGCCCCCAATATTCCAATGTATGTAGCTGACACAGAGGACAATAAGATTTGCTCTTCTGGAGTTAAACTCTGTTTTGAGGTTGAAGAAATAGGAATAAGTAGGGAGAAAAATAAGAAAAGCTGAAAGCTAATTAAAAAATCTAAATGGAGCCCTTCTCCTTCCCTTTTAATTTTCCAGATGTTCTTTATGGGAAGGAAGCAAATAGAAGGAACCTGTTTGCTCTGCTAGAAACTTGAGAGAAGACTGAAAAGAAATCTGAGCATCAATACAGCTCTTTCTAGTGTATTGGATAGACTGTAAAGCAGTATGCAGCTTTCTGCACAGAAAATGGAACATTGTGCACTAGGTAGACTAATAAATCCTCTTAAGAAAATCTGTAGTAAAGTGCAAGACTTGGGAATGAAGCCATACGCAACTTTTTGTCATTTCCCCCCCCCCCCCCCCCCCCCGTGTTCATGTGTTTTTTTTTTATCTTTTTTGGGTAGGTGTTTGTGGTTGCGAGATCTCTGCAGAAGTACGCATTTTCGGAAGCGCGCTGCTCTACCCCCACCGCG
>Ga0181612_114254_pt1 | contig 19099 bp, 17 predicted proteins | sample HoacroProtozoa21_FD_119630 | JGI IMG/M metagenome (GOLD analysis project Ga0181612, IMG submission 119630) | Hoatzin crop microbial communities from Cojedes, Venezuel. Combined Assembly of Gp0051906, Gp0051904, Gp0051908 | reverse complement strand
TGTGCCGGACCCGATCCAGGTTTTCCTGAATATACGGTGCTACCGTTTCCAGGCAGTACACATATCCGGTGTTGTCCTCAATATAGATATCTCCGAGGACATCCCGCTCCAGCCCCAGGTGGATCAGAGCGCCGAGGAAGTCCCGGTGCGTCAGGTCATCCGAAAACTTCGGGTTTTTGGGCGCGATTTCCAGTAAGCGGATTGGCCAGGGCTCGGAATAGCCCAGACTCTCCTCGTCTCCAATGCGCAGCACGACCCGTTCGCAGTCTTCCTGCCCGCCAAACAACTCGTAAGGAAACGGAGGATTCTCCTGCACGAACCGGTGGAAGTCATCCTGCTCCGCCAGGCCCAAAAACCGGGAAAAGGCATATCGGTTTTGGTCATACCGATGGAGAAGGTCCGAAAATGTTCCGGCCATATCAGTCTTGGTCCAGATCAAAGGTGTAGTCCATGTGGACGTGGCCTTCCAAGTCCTTCCACTGGAAGTATCCGTCTTCCAGTGTCATGTATCCGTGCCAGCTGTCCTCCTTGGGAAGGGCAACTGAGCCCGGGTTCATGTAGGTGTAGTATTCGTGCTCCACGCACTTCGGAACGTGGAAATGGCCGTTCAGGAGCACGTCGCCAATATTCATCGGTGGCTGGTTTTTCTCGTTATAGATGTGGCCGTGGGTCACAAAGAGGATGTGCTTCCTCCCGAGTTCCAGAATGGCATACTCCGCCATAACGGGGAAGGTCAGGACCATCTGGTCCACCTCGGCCTCACAGTTGCCGCGGACACAGAGGATGTCCGCCCGCCGGGCGTTGAGCAGGTCGATGACCTCCTTGGGGTCGTATTCATCCGGCAAATCATTGCGCGGTCCGTGGTACAGAAGGTCCCCGAGAAGCAGGAGGCGGTCCGCACCCTCGGCGTCATAGGCCTCAAGGAGTTTGCGGCACCAGTACGCGGAGCCGTGGATATCCGATGCAATCAGCCATTTCATGGTCATGTTCCCTTTCCGGTATCGAAGTTTTCTTTCCATACTATACCATAAAACAACCCCCCTGGGGGCTTGTGGCCGTCATTTGTTCGTGCGAAAATGGGTTGAACGATGAAAGGAGAACGACTCTATGCATATCCCTGACAATTACCTTAGCCCTTCCACCTGCGCGGTCATGGCTGTAGCCATGGTCCCCGTCTGGACGGCTGCCGTCAAGCATGTCAAAAAAGAATTGCCGAAAGAGAAGTTGCCGCAGCTCGGCGTGTTTGCCGCACTCTCCTTTCTCCTGATGATGTTGAACCTTCCCCTGCCCGGCGGCACAACCGGGCACGCTGTAGGAGGGACCCTGGCAGCCATCATACTGGGTCCATGGGCCTCGTGTCTCTGTATTTCCGCCACCCTGATCCTGCAGGCCCTGCTCTTCGGAGACGGCGGCGTTCTGGCCATCGGAGCCAACTGCTTTAACATGGCCTTTATCCTGCCGTTTGTGGGATACTCCGTTTACAAGCTGATTCGGGATCACACCTCTTCGGAGGCCGGTGAATATGTGGGTGCCGCAGTCGGCTCCTATGTGGGCCTCAACGTGGCCGCTCTGTTCACGGCTGTCGAATTTGGCATTCAGCCGTACCTGTTCACTGATGCGTCCGGACAAGCGCTGTACTGTCCCTATCCGCTGTCCGTCTCCATTCCAGCCATGCTGATCCCGCACCTTCTGGTGGCCGGTGTGGCGGAAGCCCTGTTCACGGTTCTGATTTATGCCTTTATCCGGAAGACGTCTCCGGACCTGATCTCCGACCATTCCGGCAAAAAGACCCACGCCATCTGGGGCCTGGTCCTGGCGCTGATTGCCCTGACTCCGCTCGGCCTTCTGGCCACGGGAACCGCCTGGGGCGAATGGGGCACCGAGGAAGTGGCTGAACTGGTCGACTACACGCCCTCCGGCATGCTGTCCGGGTTCTCCTTTGAGACCCTGATTCCGGACTACTCCCTGTCGGGTGTTCCGGAAGTGGCCGGGTACCTGATCTCTGCCGTACTTGGCGTGGCCATTCTGGTCATTCTCTTTAAAGTGATCGGCTCCCTTCTGCCGGAGCAGAAAACGACCCAACAAAAGTTTTCATAAAAATCTTTCCAACCCAACTTCCCTCGAAAAACGGCTATCGTCCGATAGCCGTTTTTCAGCATCCCGGAAAGGAGGTGGCCCCATGAAGCCCGTTCCGGATTGGATGACCCAACAGGAACCCTATACCCCGCCGGCCGGCAAAGACCGGTTTCTGGACAAAAGCATTCGTGGCTTTCTGTCTCTGCTCAGCCGGATTCGGCAACAGGGACAGCACGAGCACGACCTGCTCTGGGTCTCTCCGTTTTTCAAACTTCTGGGCGTGGTGCTCTGGATCGTCCTGGTGTCCGCCTCCCGCAGTTTCACCTTCGTCTACGCCATGCTGGCGTTTGTGGCAGTCCTGTTGGCGCTGTTGCCCGGCACAGATATCCGGCGGATCCTCAAACTGGCCATCCCCATCCCCCTGCTGACGTACCTGATTCTGGTGCCTTCTGCGCTGACGGGGAACCGGTACGCTATTACGATGATTCCCCTCAAGGTGCTGATCAGCCTGACGGCCGTGGGGATCCTGTCCGCCTCCACCCGCTGGGACCATCTGATCTCTGCGCTGCGGCGGCTTCGAATTCCCAGTCTTCTGGTGTTCACCTTTGACATCATGGTCAAGTACCTGATCATTCTGGGCGAGCATGCCCTGACCCTTCTGTACGCCCTGAAGCTGCGCTCCGTGGGAACCAACCACAAAAAGTATGGCTCCCTGGCCGGCGTGGGCGGCATGCTGTTTTTGAAATCCAGTGAGCTCTCCAAAGAGATGGTCTTCGCCATGGAGTGCCGCGGCTTTGACGGGGAATACCCGGTGACAGACCGGTTCCGATTCACCTGGAAAGACGCCCTGTTCCTGTTGCTGAACGCCGCATGGATCGCCCTGTTCTTCTACCTGCAAACCCATACCGCATAAGGAGTTTTCCTATGATCGAGTTACAACACGTATTCTATTCCTACGAGGGCGCCCCCGCGCTCCGGGACATCTCCCTGGCCATCCAGCCGGGTGACGCGGTCTGCCTCCTTGGCCCCAATGGCAGTGGCAAGTCCACCCTGCTCCGGTTGCTCAGCGGACTGCTCGAGCCGCAGGAAGGAAGTTATCGGTTCGACGGCGAGGAAGTGACCCGCAAGGCGTTGAAAAACGCGGAGTTTTCCAAGCGGTTTCACCAGAGAGTCGGATTTGTCTTCCAGGACTCCGACACCCAGCTCTTCTGCCCCACGGTGTTTGATGAAGTGGCCTTCGGTCCCCGTCAGATGGGACTGTCCGAAGAAGATGTGGAGCAGAGGGTCTCCGACTGTCTGGCCCTGCTGGAGTTGACGGACTTCCGTAGCCGCCAGCCCTACCACCTCTCCGGCGGCGAAAAGAAAAAGGTGGCCATTGCGGCCACCCTGGCGTTGAACCCCGAAGTGTTGATTCTGGACGAGCCCATGAACGGGCTGGACCCGAAGACGACCCGGTTCATGACGGAGTTTCTGATCCAGCTCAACCGGGCCGGGAAGACGATCATTACGTCCACCCATCACCTGTCTCTGGCACGGCGAATTTCCACCCGCGCCATCCTGTTTGAGTCCGGCCACCATGTGGCGGCGGACTGCTCCACCTATGATCTTCTGGCCAACCGGGAGCTTCTGCTGGACGTCGGCCTTCTGGACAACGGCGAAGGCCCTGCGCTGACTCAGGACCCGTCCCGGATGGAGGGACCCTCCACGTCGTAAATGTCCGCGAAGGACATGCGAAGATTGACGATTTGAAGGATGCGCTGGTCACAGTCGATTTTTGCCACCATTCCGGTGACCCGCAGGGACTCCCCGTTGTGATACCAGGTGACGGTGACCATGTCCTGCTTCCGGATCTGCCGGAATTTGCGGTCCAGAAGTTCCAGCATGTCCTCGGACAGTTCGGCGCGCGGAACTACGACCTTCTCCTTTTTTCGCAGTTCCTCTTCGTATCCTTTCAGTGCGGCAAACGGCATAAACTGCTTGGCCCGCTGGACCCGGCTCATTTTGGCCCGCATGGCCGCACCTCCTTTCCGTTCAGGCCCGATGGCCTCCGATCTGCCCGTTACGCTCCCGCGTGCGGGCGTTTTCTTTTAGGTCCATCCCCTTGAAGATGGCATTCTTTCCGTAGCGGTCCCGGATGGTCAGGATGGCGGTCTGCCGGGCGCGCTCCCGCTCCAGTTCCCGCGGGTCCTCAAACAGACTGTACTGTGTGCAGAGCTCCGCTTCCACCTGGTTGTAACAGAGGCCGATCCGGCGGATGGGCGCGCCGGGGCGCATGATGCGGCGGTAGACCGCCTCCGTGCAGGCCTGCAGCCGGCGGACGGAACTGGTAGGGGCCCCGGTCTTTTCCGTACCGCGGACCGACCCCAGCCCGGAGGCCCGGGAGAAGCCCAGGTACAGCGTGACCGACGATGTGACCAGCTGGTTGCTCAGGAGGTCCAGGGTGAGTTCGTCCGTCATCTCCTTCGCCAGGAGGAGGCCGTCCTCATAGTGGTAGTCCCAGGGCAGGACCTGGCCGCTGGAGAGGGAATTGCTTTGGGGGCGGAACTGTTTGATGTCTGCCATGGTTGTAGATTCCCGGCCCCAGGCGTGGTCGATCAGGAGCTCCGCATCCACACCGAACTGGCGGTACAGGAAGTCCTCATCCGTGTGGGCCAGCTGGCCCATGGTGTGGATGCCGTACCGCGCCAGATGCGAAGCCGTACCGCCGCCGATCCGCCAGAAATCCGTCAGCGGCGTGTGGTCCCACAACGTCTTCTGATACCGGGACTCGGTGAGCACCCCAATGTGCTCCGGCACATGCTTGGCGGTGATATCCAGCGCAATTTTGGTCAGGTACAGGTTGGTGCCGATTCCGCAGGTGGCGGTAATGCCGGTGGTGTCATAGACGTCCTGCATGATTCGGATGGCCAGTTCTTTGGCGTTCATGCCATATAGTTTCAGATAGTGTGTGACGTCCAGAAACGCTTCGTCCACGGAGTAGACATGGATGTCCTCCCGGGCCACATAACGAAGATAAACTTCGTATATGCGGGCCGAGTACTCCAGATAGAGGTGCATGCGGGGCACCGCCATGATGTAGTCGATATTCGGCGGGATTTCAAACACCCGGCAGCGGTTGGGCACGCCCAGCGCCTTGATGGCCGGCGAGGCCGCCAGGCAGATGGTGCGGTCCGTACGATCCGGGTCCGCCACTACCAGGTTGACCTTGAAGGGGTCCAGCCCCCGTTCCACGCACTCCACGGAGGCGTAAAAAGACTTCAGGTCAATGCAGAGATAGACCCGAAGTGGTTCTGAGGTTGTTTCGGGCATACGGATGCTTCCCTTCCGTTTTGGTTTGCCCATTGTCGATTTTCATTATAATATCAGAACATTTGTTCTGTCAACCGTTCATTTGGTCATCTTTCGGACTTTGTTTTTGTACAGTTGTACTAGAATTGTGCTCTTTTCGCCCCCTATTCTTTCTGTTATAATTAAATTTGTTGATTATTCCATTGGAAGAAAAAGAGGAGATGAATGTATGGATATGTCAATGTTTTCCACAGTGGACCTCGTTCTGCTGGGAATCGTTGTTCTATGTGTGATTGCCGCAATTGTGACCATTCTTGTGGGCATCATCCGTGGCATCATCAACTTGACTAAAAAAGGAAAGGATGAACCCGTCACTATGAAAACAGAAGAGACCAAAGCAGCAGTTGCCGAAACCGGCGAAGCCACTGCAGAGGAAGCCGACAGCTTCGGCGCCAAAGGAGCCCTGAAATGGTTCCTGTACGGCCTGCCCATGGGCGTTGCCCACATTATCCCGGGTGTTTCCGGCGGTACGCTGGCCCTGATCCTGGGCTACTTTGAAGAGTACATTGACGCCATCAAGAACCTCTTCAAGACCCCGAAAAAGAGCCTGAAACGGCTCCTGCCCCTGATCCTCGGTGTCGGCATTGCCATGTTCGGCCTGTCCCAGATCATCGACCCGTGCCTCGAGAAGTTCCTCTTCCCGACCATCATGCTGTTCGTCGGTGCCATCCTTGGCGGCCTGCCTCTTCTGATCAAGGACCTCAAGGGCTCCAAGACCACCGGCAAAGACATCTTCTACTGCCTGCTGGCAGCCGGTGTCACCATCGGCATGTTGCTCCTGTCCATGACCTCCAGCAGCGTTACAGACACGCATCTGACCGTTGGCAAGTGGCTCCTGATCTGGTTCTGCAGCGCCATCTCCGGTGCCATCATGGTGGTCCCGGGCGTCTCCGGTTCCGCGTTCCTGATGACCGTCGGCATGTACGGCATCATCTTCGGCTTCGGCATGGCCAACATGTTTGCCGGCGGCGCGCCGACTCTGGTCTTCCTGGCCTATCTGCTCGGCGTTGCGGTTGGCATCTTCGCCATCTCCAAACCGATCGACATCGTCCTCAAGAAGCATAAGCACGTGGCCTACTGGGCCATCATTGGCTTCCTGGTGGCCTCCGCAGTCGTCATCGTCCTGCAGAACTTCTTCATGATGGACGTGGTTCAGGCCAACGGCATCGACAAGATCCGCGTCTGGGCCAAGGCCAGCGAAATCCTTGGACCGAACGGCACCAATCCGACCTCTGCTCTGCAGTATGTCGTGGGCATTGTCCTCTGTGCCCTGGGCTTCCTGGGTTCCTGGAAGATGACCAAAGACTGATTCCAAACTATAAAAATAACCGGAAACTGCTTCGGCAGTTTCCGGTTTCTTTTTTTAGTTCAACACAATGTCTGCACGGCTGCCGCCGACCTTGGCTTTGGTGACCACGATCTGCGGTCCAATCTCCGTCCGGAGTTCCGCCACATGGGAGATGATTCCCACCAGGCGGTTGCTCTCCGCCAGTTCCCGCAGAGCCTTCATGGCCTGCGCCAGCGTGTCCTCGTCCAGGGAGCCAAAGCCCTCATCGACGAACATGGTGTCCAGTTGGACGCCGCCGGCGTTCTCCTGGATGACGTCCGCCAGGCCAAGAGCCAGAGACAGAGAGGCCAGGAACGATTCCCCGCCGGACAGCGTGTGGACCGGACGGGTCGTGGTGTTGTAGTGGTCCAGAACGTCCAAATCCAGTCCTGTCTGCGTATTCAGACGGGTCCCCGCCGCGTGGATGTCCCGGCGGACCAGCTCGTACTGGCCGGAGGTCATCGTCATCAGGCGGATATTGGCCTTGGACAGGATCCGGGTGAACATGTGCATCTGGATGTAGGTCTCCAGTTTCACCTTGGCCTTTCCGGAGAGGTCGCCGTTTGCGGTGTCACTGAGTTCTTTCATCCAGGTCAGGCGTTGTTCGGTCTCTACCAGTTCGGCGCGTGTGACCGTCAGGGAATCCTGGGCCAGCTGGTTGACCCGCTGCCGCAGGGCAAGTTCTTTGATGCGGGACTCCAGCGCCTGCTTGTCTTCCGCGTGCCGTTTGGACTCGGCCAGCTGCAGGGCGGAGGCCGAGGGGTCAAAGCCCTCCAGCGTCTTCTCCAGGGACTCCAGCTCACCGCTCATGGTGGCTTTCTTCGTCCGGAGGTCTGCGAGCTGTTTCTCCGCATCGGCCAGGGCCTTTTGGAAGCTCTTCAGCCGCTCCTTGCGCTCGGCAATATGCTGTTCCGCCTCCGGGCGGGACGGGAACGGCACAGTCTTCCGCAGCTTCTCGACCTCTTTTTCCAGGGCCGCCTGCTGCTCCTGTTCCCGGACACAGAGTTCCTGCTTTTGCTGGAACTCGGCCTGCAGGGTGGTCTGTTCCTGCTCTGCTTTTGCAATGCGTTCCGGCAGCACTTCGAATTCCCGGAGGGACTTCTGCAGGGACTCGACCTCATTGTGAAGCGCGGTTCCCTGATCCCAGGCTTTGGCTTTCTCCCCGGCTACGGTCTCCTCGTATTCGTCCGGCAGCGTCCGGTTGGAACTGCGGGTCAGCGAAGAGGCCCCCAGGAGTTTCTGGCCGTTTTTCATCAGGGCGCCCAGCAGGATTTTCAGCTGCCCGCTGAGTTCAGCACACGACTTATCCAGCTCGTCAACGATCTCCCGCTGGGCTTCCCAGGCCTGCTTGGCCCGGTCCACCTTATCCCGGTCCGGCGCGTCTCCGGACAGCGGAGCCAGCGTGGGATGCGTAAAGGCGCCACAGACCGGACACGGCTGTCCGGGGCGCAGGTCCTTGGCCAGAAGGCCGGCCTGAGCATGGATGTAACTGTCGTCCAGAGTATTCCATTCCGCTTTCAGTTCCCGGTCGATCTCGGCCTCTTTCAGATACGAGGTATTGGCGGTCGTATACTCCCGGTCCAGCCGGCGGTACCGCTTCGCATCTTCTTCCAGCGCCTCCAGAGCCTGGTATCGGTCTTCGCTGGCCTGGAGCTCGTTCTTTTTGCGGTTAAACTGGTCCTTGACAGACGCGAAGTTACTCTGCAGATCCCGGTCCGATTTCAGCTGGTTTGCCAGGTCCTCCTGCCGCTGTTTCAAATCGTTCAGTTCCCGTTCGCGGTCCTGCACGTTGGCCTTGGCCGTCTCGTTCTTTTTGCGGACCTCTTCCAGAGCGTCATAGTCCTTCAGGCCGTCCTCTTCGGACACGATATCCTGCTCCAGCTTTTTGACCATGGATTCCTTGGCCCGTTCGCCCTCCAGGGCAAGTTCGGCCGCAGTCAGCTGCGGCTGCAGCTTCTGGACGTCTTCCCGTACCCGTTTCAGGCGGTCATTCTGTTTGCTGAGTTCGGCGGCCCGGCCCACTTCTTTGGCCAGTTTATCGATTTTCTCCTGCAGTCCGTCCACCTCTGTCTGGAGACGTTCCTGCTCCTCCGCATCCCGCTCCAGGATGGCGGAAAGGAGTTCCATCATCTCCTCGGTCTGCGTCTCGGTGGCAAAGCCCTCATGCAGCTGGAAGCGGGCCTTCTCCGCCTCATCCGGGGTCTGGATGGACTCCACCTGCTGCTGAAACCGGGACTTCTTCTCCCGGTACTGTCCGTTCAGTCGGGAGACCTCCTGCTTCAGAGTCTCCTGCAGAAGATCATAACGTTCGGTATGGAAGATTTCCCGGAAGATCTTGATGCGTTCGTCCGTTTTGGACAACAGCAGCTTCAGGAAATCCCCTTGGGCAATCATGGCAATCTGCAAAAACTGGTTGCGGTCCAGACCGATCAGTTCCGTAATCGCCCTGGTCACTTCCGTCGTCTTGGAAATCGGCGGGCGGCCGTCCGGAAACGTCAGCGTGGCGTTGGCCGATTCGGTCGTCATGCCCTCTCCGGATTTCTTCGGGCGTTCGTACGCCGGGTTGCGGCGCACGGTATATTCCTGGTCCCGGTACCGGAACGTCAGTTCTACGAACGTCGGCGTGTCCTCCGCGGCATATTTGCTGCGGAAGGAGTTGGTCGTCCGGTTGGCGCCGCTGGCCTCGTCGTACAGGGCGTAGGTGATGGCGTCGAAAATCGTCGTCTTTCCCGCACCGGTGTCTCCGGTGATCAGGTAGAGGCCCTGACTGCCCAGCCGGGTGAAGTCGATCACGGTCTCACCGGCATAGGGACCGAACGCCGACATCGTCAGTTTCAAAGGTCTCATGCGTGTTCCTCCCAGATCGTCTCCATCACTTGCTTCACATAGGCTTTCTGATCCTCGGTCATGGCCGCGTTGTTCTGCAGCTCATACAGTTCTTCAAACAGTTCGGCCGGCGTCTTGTCGTCCACGTGGGCAGCCTCGTCTATAACCTGGTTCTCCCGCGTGCGGGCGTTGTCGTATTCCAGGCTCATGATGTTGGGATAAATGGTCCGCAGTTTGTTCATGACGTCCGGGATCTCGTGTTCGTCCGTCAGGACAATGTGGACGTAGTCGTTCGTATTGGTGCCGGCGTAGTTCGGCCGCGCCGTAATGTCGTTGTAAGTGCCGCGGATCTCCCGCAGGTCCCGCAGGGGCTTGAGTTCGTACTGCGAGACACGGATTGCCCGCCCCTTCTTCTGTAGTTCCACAATGGTCATGCCCTTGACGTCGTTCTTTTCGGAGAATGAGTACTTGAGCGGCGTCCCGGAATACCGGATGGTCTCTGCTCCGGCCCTCTGGGGGCGATGAAGGTGTCCCAATGCCGTGTAGTCAAAGACGTCAAAAACGGTCGAAGAGATCTGGTCGATTCCACCCACCGACAGGTCCTCCGAATCCGAAGTCGCCGAACCGGCAACAAACTGATGGGCCATCAGGACATTGCGCTCCTTGGAATCAATATTCATTTCCCGGATGACGTGTTCCACCGCGTCCTGGTAACTGTTGATTTCCGCGTCCGGATAGACCGCGCGGACCATAGCAGGCCGCAGGTACGGCAGCATGTAGACATTCACATAACCAAAGTGGTCCTGAACGCGGATCGGCTGCGGAGCGCCCTGGAAGACGTCCGCAATATAGACGTTGGCCTGCTCCATCAGACTGGAGCCAAAGGACAATCGTTCGGCCGAATCGTGGTTGCCGGCAATGACAAACGTGCTGACCCCGCGGCGGCTCAGATCCCGAAGGAACTGGTCGAAGAGGTGGATGGCCTCCTCCGGCGGAACCGGCTTGTCATAGATGTCCCCACAGAGCAGCACGGCCTCCGGTTTTTTGATATCGACCTGCATGATGACTTCTTTCAGGATATACGCCTGGTCTTCCAGCATGGAAATGCCGTTCACCCGTTTTCCCAGGTGCAGATCGGCAAGGTGGAACAATTTCATGGTGGAAACCTCTTTCCGATAATAATACAGAGTAAATTATGCCAATAAAATATGTCGGTACCGTTACAAGTTCTTAAACCTTCTCCCGATTCGGTTGACAGCGGGAAAGTTCTAATGCTAGGATGAATGCGACAATAATTACCTTGGGGTGAAATGACATGAGCAAAAGCAAACGGAAAACCCGGAATCCCGTGGTGATCACCATCATCATTCTGATTCTGGTTGTCGCCCTGTTCTTCCTCTTCTTTGTCCACAAGGCGGACAACTCGAGTGCGGACACCATCTCCGTCACCTCCACCACCGCCTATTACGATACCGACCTCATGGCCCTGGCGCAGGACGAAGACGGCGTCTGGCACGCCTGGTATGACGGCCACGTAGCCACCGACTTCACCGGTCTCATGGACAACGAGCACGGCACCTGGTACGTGGAAAACGGTGACATCAACTTCGACTACACCGGCACCTTCGAATGGCGTGGGGAAACCTACAATATCGTAAACGGCCAGGTCCAGTGATCCAACCAAGTAAAACAACAAAAAATCCCGGCACACCAACTGGTGTGCCGGGAACTTTTTGTTTGATTTTACAGAAGCGACGGCAGGAAGTAGTCAAACATCCAACCAATCGAGGTGTCACTCAACGTGGTGCTTTCGTCATCCGACAGAGAGACGAGCGAAGCGGAGTCTGCCGGAGAGGAACCGGTGATCAGAGAGGTAATGGAGCTCTTCTTCTCACAGTAGTTAAGGGCGACCCAGCCGGACGTGCCGTTGTACGAGGTCTTACCCCAGGCGCCGTCGACCTTGGTCACGTTGATGGTGGTGCCGGACGGAATGGAGCCGACTTTGCCATAGCTGGTGCCAGGACCGGAACGCATGTTCAGGGCCGAGCTTCCGGTGGAGACCACGTATTTACCCGTGGAGTAACCGGTGCTGCTGGAACTGCTGGAATACGCGCTGCCCAGGATGTAGATGTAGCCCTGGAACGAGCCGGCGTAAGCGCTTTCGCTGCCGACGGTAACCGTCGTGGTGTCCCAGTACGTGCCACTGGAGTGAGATTCGGAGATCGTCACTTCGCTGCCGTCGATGGCTTCGACGACGCCCACATGGTGGGACCAGCAGGCAATGGCGCCCAGTTTCGGCGTGCTGCCGTACGGATACGCGCCCGTGCTCTGGTTGTTGGAGTACCAGGTGCCGGCGTTGGCTTCCGGAAGATCCGGCTGAGAGCCTAAGATCTCATACGCTCTGCCCCATGCGTAGCAGGTGCAGTTCGGCATTCCGTAGCCGTCGTTATAATAAACGTTTTTGGTGGTGTAGTAGGGGTTGTTCGACGCCGGTGCAGACGTTCTGGGAGAGAAACTTGCCGCCTGCGCACGGTTGGCGTAGAGCGCCGAACCGAGAATGGAGAAAGTGGTCAGTACGCAAAGTACTGCAATAATAAACTTACGAGTCCGATTCTTTCTACCTTCAGTATTCGTTGCTAAGTTTTGAATCATAGTCACCGTTCCTGTCAGTTTTGGGTAATCGTTCGTTTGTGTAATTCGAAAAATTGCCTCGTGGGTCCTTGTGAAAAGTTACAAAGGAATTACAAAACATTACAGAAATTAAAATGCTCACTCGAGTAATTATACTATATTTTGTTACTTTTGCAAAGAAAAATTACCATGAATTTTCCCATTTTCCACAAAGAACCACGTAGCTATGCGGTTTTTGGCAAAAAATTAATTTTGATACAAAAACGAGACTTGGTTACAAAGCGGTTAAACTGTAACAAAGGCCGGTCAAACGACCGGCCTGTTTTGGTTGTTTTGCTGATTTGTTCGCACAAATCAGGCTTTGTGCCATTTGACGCCCTGAGGCGTATCCTCCAGCACAATGCCGCGGGCCTTGAGGTCATCCCGAATCTGGTCCGCCGTAGCATAGTCCTTGGCGGCGCGGGCTTTGTTGCGCTCCTCGATCAGACGGTTGATCTCATCGTCCAGGGTCTCCTCTTTGCGGTTGTAACAGATGCCGAGCACACCGGTGAGTTCGTCGAACTCTTCGATGGCAAATTCAGCCAGGCACTCCGAGGCCTTGCCGTTCAGGACCTGCGTGTTGATGTCCCGGACCAGTTCGAAGATGGCGGCCACCGCATCCGCGGTGTTCAGGTCATCCTCCATGGCGGCCACAAACTTCTCCCGGTGAGCGTCCAGCGTCTTCTTTAATTCGAAGTCACAGGAGCGCTCGTCGAGCTCCGCATTGTCCTTGGCGAACTGCAGGTTCTCCCGGCAGGTGTACAGACGTTCCAGGGACGCCTGGCACTGCTTGATGACGTCCAGGCTGTAGTTGATAGGCGTCCGGTAATGAGACGAGATCATGAGGTAACGGATGGGCTCATAGCCAAACTTTTCCGCCACGTCCCGAACGGTGAAGAAGTTGCCCAGGGATTTGCTCATCTTCACGTTGTCCACGTTGATGTAGCCGTTGTGCATCCAGTAGTTGGCAAACGCGCAGTCGTTGGCGCATTCGCTCTGGGCAATCTCATTTTCATGGTGCGGGAAGATCAGGTCCTGGCCGCCGCAGTGGATGTCGATGGTCGGTCCCAGGTGCTTGCGGTTCATGGCCGAGCACTCAATGTGCCAGCCCGGACGGCCTTTTCCCCACGGGGACTCCCAGTAGGGTTCGCCGGGTTTGGCAGCCTTCCACAGCGCAAAGTCCATGGGGTCCTGCTTGACCTCACCCACCATGATGCGGGCACCGGCTTCCAGGTCCTCCAGAGGCTGGTGGGACAGCTTGCCGTATTCCGGGTCGGAGTTCGTTTTGAAGTAGACGTCTCCGTTTTCGGCCACATAGGCGTGACCCTTTTCGATCAGGACTTCGATGATGTCGAAGATCTCGTCCATGGACTCCGTGGCCTTGGGCTGGATGTCCGCCGGGCGGACGTTCATGCCGTTGGCGTCCGTCCAGTACTCTTCAATGTACTTGGCGGCCACGGTCTTGTAGTCCGTCCCCTCTTCGTTGGCGCGCTTGATGATCTTGTCATCAATGTCCGTGAAGTTCTGGACGAACGTGACCTTGTTGCCCTGGTATTCCAGATACCGGCGCAGAACGTCAAAGACGCAGAGCGGCCGGGCGTTGCCAATGTGGATAAAGTTGTACACGGTCGGCCCGCAGCAGTAAATCTTGTATTCGCCCGGAGTAATGGGCACGAGTTCTTCCTTTTTGCGGGTCAGGGTATTGTAAACTTTCATGGAAAGCCCTTCCTTTTATAAGGTTATCTAACAATTATTATTAATAATAATCAAAATCCGCCCATTGTCAAATCATTTCGAGAAGTCGATGATCTTCGCGCCCTGCGCAATATAGACGATTCCCGAAATCACCGTCAGCACTGCCGTAATGCCAAACAGAATGTTGGCGAGCAACGCCAGAGGGAATGTCGCGGGCAGCAGGCCGAAATCCTGCTGCAGGGAGAGCAGCAGCATAACGAGGACGGTGAAGCCCATCATGCAGGCGGTCTTCACCTTGCCCCACATGTTGGCGGGAATGACCACACCCTGGGACGATGCCACCAGACGGATGGAACTGACGCCGAATTCCCGGAATAAAATCAGGAAGACGATCCAGACGTTGCAGTAGCCCATGGTCATCATGCCAAGGAAGGCTGCGGTGGTCAGCATCTTGTCCGCCAGCGGGTCGGTGAACTTTCCGAAGTTGGTCACAATGCCCTGTGCCCGGGCGATCTTTCCGTCAAACAGATCCGTCAGCGCGGCCACGATGTAAATGATCATGGCCAGAAGATAGTGGTACGGGAAGGTCACCGTAAAGACCAGCAAAAAAATCGGGGTCAGGATAATGCGGGTCAGGGTCAGTTTGTTTGGGGTATTCATTCAAAGTTCCTCCAGAGAGAAAGTATTAGAAGGCCTGACCGGTCAGGTCGTATTCGTCGATTCCGAAGATATCCACGTCGATAAACGAGCCGGCGTCCACTTCGTGGCTGCAGGTGAAGGACACCAGACCATCCACTTCCGGAACCGACCGGTAGGTCCGGCCGATATAGCTGTCGGAGTATTTATCATACCCGTCCACCAGGACTTCCATGGTCTGGCCCAGATACTTCTTGTTGTTCTCCACAGCGATATCGTGCTGCAGTTCCATAATAAGTTCCTGACGATGCTTGCGGACCTCTTCGTCCACCTGGCCGTCCATGGTGGCGGCCGCGGTCCCTTCTTCCGGGGAGAACGCGAAGCAGCCCAGGTTGTCGAACTTCTGCTCCTTCACGAAGGCGGCCAGCGTTTCGAACTGCTCCTCGGTTTCGCCCGGGAAGCCGGTCATGATGGTCGTCCGCAGGCAGACGTCCGGCAGCTTGGCGCGGATCTTGGCAATCAGTTCCGCATACTTGTCCCCGTTCCCTACGCGGTGCATGGCGCGCAGGATGTCTGCGTCCGCATGCTGCAGCGGGATATCCAGGTAGTTGCAGAGCTTCTCCTCCGACGCCATGACGTCCAGGAGTTCGTCCGTAATGCGTTCCGGATAACAGTACAGGAACCGGATCCAATGGAGATTCTCGATTTCGCAGAGAGACCGGAGCAGTTCCGGCAGCTTCAGTTCACCATAAAGGTCCTTGCCATAGAGGCCGGTGTCCTGGGCTATCAGGATGAGCTCCTTGACGCCGCCCGCGGCCAGGGTACGCGCCTCCTCCAGGATGCTTTCCATGGGGCGGCTGCGGTACTTGCCGCGGATGGACGGGATGGCGCAGAAGGCGCAGTTGTTGGAGCAGCCCTCGGCAATTTTCAGATAGGCCCAGTAGTCCGGCGTGGTCAGGACGCGTTCGCCCTCCAGCGGGAGGTCCAGCTTGTCCGGGTACGGTTCGGCAATGTCCTCCTCGTCCAGGACGTTGTCCACGACCTTGACGATATCGGCATTCTTGCCGAGGCCGACCACGGCGTCCACTTCGGGCATCTCCGCCAGGATCTCATCCTTGTAGCGCTCGGCCAGGCAGCCGGTGACGATGATTTTCTTGATGTCCCCGTCTTCTTTGTAGCCAGCCATCTCCAGGATGCTGTCGATTGCTTCGCGCTTGGCATCTTCAATAAATCCGCAGGTGTTGATGATGACCGCGTCACAGCCGACGACGTCATCCATGACCTCATAGCCGGCCTTGGACAGCTTGGACAGCATCAGTTCTGCGTCCACCTGGTTCTTGGAGCAGCCCAGGGAGACCAGACCCACCTTCGGGTACCATTCTTTCTTGCGTTTCTTAAACAGTGCCATAATCCAACAAAACCTCTTTACCAAAAATCAGCTGCGCTCCACAAAGCCTTTCAGGAACGCAAATACCTTTTCATTGTTCTCCGCGCATTGACCCTTGTCCTGCCAGTTGAACATAAAGCAGTGGTTCTGCAGCGGATTGGTGCTGTGGTATTCCTCATAGGGGACGCCATACTGATCATACAGCTTCAGAAGCTGCTGCGTCTGACCAAAGCACAATGCGTCATACTTCGCGTAGGACAGGAAGTTCTCCTTCGGGAAGTTCGCGTTGACGTAGTTGATCGGGCTGCACAGCAGGTGATCCGGGTGGTCGTCAAAGCCCCGTTTCCAGGATCCCATGATGTCCTTGGCCAGGATGCCGGACACCAGTCCGATGACCGGGGTGTGGAGCATCTTGTGCAGGTCATAGATTCCGCAGTTCAGGTACGAGCCGGCAAAGGTCAGGCCGATGTCCCCGATGCCCAGTTCCGCGCGCAGGTCCGGGTCGGACACAAGGTCCATCAGGTACAGCGCGCAATAGCCGCCCGAGGAGTCCCCGCCGACCATGACGCGGTTCAAATCGAAGTTGTATTCCGACGCGTTGGCGGCGACCCAGTTGAGGCCGTCACAGAGCATGGCCATGGCTTCCCGGAACTTGTATTTCGGGGCCAGACCGTAGTCCACGTTGACCACGCAGATCCCGGTCTTCGCCATCCAGGTGGCCATGCCGCGGCGGCAGTACTTTCCGCCGGCGTCAAACCCGCCGCCATGGATGTAGAAGAGGACCGGCTGTGGTCCCTCCGCCTGCTTGCGGTAGATGTCCAGTTTGCAGACTTTCTTCCACTTCTTGTTGGTGGTGTAGCAAATATCTTTTTCCACGGAGATTTCATTTTCCGTGTCATACAGCATATCCTGCTTGTTCTGCGGAGCATCCAGAAGGATGTCCACCGCGTGGAACACCAGGTAACCGGGTGCCAATTTTGCCTGCAATGTAGTCATACAGTACTCCCCTTTCATTTCACAGCCCATGAAATCTTTTAAATTATACTACTTAAACTTAAAAGGGAACATAAAAAACCGAAAAAAGCAAAGAAAAATCCAATGTAAAGCAAATAAGCTTTACATTGGATATATTCATTCGTCCAGCGCGCGGGAGATGTCACTGTACGTGTAGCCCAGCCGCTGCAGCGCGTTGATGGTGCGGCGCTTCTGGGCCGGGTCCGAGAGGTCCCGCGTGCGGTACTTGGTTCGGAGGAGTTCCCGGATGGATTCGACCGGGTCGATGGAGAGGTCCTCCACGACGAGGGAGACGATGTCCCGCCGGACGCCCTTTTGCAGGAGCGCGGTCCGGACGCCGCGGGCACTCAGGTGCTTGTTCCGCACAAGTTCCGCTGCGTAGGTGCGGGCGTAGCGTTCGTCGTCCAGAAGGCCGAGGTCCTCCAGTTTGTCACAGACGGCGGCCGCCTGCGCGCGCAGGGAGTCGAGGTCCGCCTTCTGGGAAGCTAATTCTTCCGAACTGAAGCTGGCGTCCGTGACGCCGAAGTCCCGGGCGGCGGAGCGGTTGCGCTCCTGGGCCTTCCGGATGAGCTTGTCCGAGAGTTCCTTCCGGCAGTAGTCCCGCGCCGAGAGCAGGGACAGAGCCTTGTCATACATGCGGCGCGTGGAAAGTTTCTCCGCCAATACCGCGAGTTCCTCATCCGTCAGGTCCGCGCCTTCGGAGATGCCGAGGGAGTACCAGTAGTCCACCTGAGTGGTGGCCCAGTAGTCCCCGTCCACCATGATGTGGAGCTTTTCCCCGCGACCGGATTTGGTCTTTACGATCATTCGTCTTCGTCGTCATCCACGGTGATGTCCAGCGTGGCCTTGGCGGCCGAAGCTGTGGTGGGCTCGGCGGCAGCGGCCGGCTTCTCCACCGGTTCGTCGTGCGTGGCGCCGCCGCGGTAGGACGGCTTGGACTGTTCGGCCAGTTCCGCGTTGCGCTCCTTGACCTGGCGCTCGATGTCCGCCATGAAGTCCGGGTTGGCCAGCAGGTAGGCCTTGACGTTGTCCCGGCCCTGGCCGAGGCGTTCCTCGTTGTAGGAGTACCAGGCACCGCTCTTCTGGATGATACCGAGTTTTGCGGCGGCGTCCAGGAGTTCACCCTCCTTGGCAATGCCGGTGCCGTACATGATGTCGAACTCCGCCACTTTGAAGGGCGGGGCAACCTTGTTCTTGACGATTTTGGCGCGGGTGCGGGCGCCGATCATTTCACCCTTGCTGTTCTTGATCTGCTCCACGCGGCGCACGTCAATGCGCATGGAGGCGTAGAACTTCAGGGCGCGGCCGCCGGTGGTGACCTCCGGGTTGCCGTAAATGACGCCGACCTTTTCCCGCAGCTGGTTGATGAAGATGATGATACAGTTGGACTTGGAGACGGCGCCGGCCAGTTTCCGGAGAGCCTGAGACATGAGGCGGGCATGGAGACCGACGTGGCTGTCCCCCATTTCGCCTTCGATTTCAGCGCGCGGGACCAGGGCGGCTACGGAGTCCACGACCAGGATGTCGATGGCGCCGGAGCGGACGAGCTGTTCCGCAATTTCCAGGGCCTGTTCGCCGTTGTCCGGCTGGGACACGAGCAGGGAGTCCACGTCCACGCCGAGGTTGGCGGCGTAGATGGGATCCAAGGCGTGCTCCGCGTCGATGAACGCGGCTTCCCCGCCGGCCTTCTGCGCCTCCGCAATGGAGTGCAGAGCAAGGGTGGTTTTACCGGACGATTCCGGTCCATAAATCTCAATGATACGGCCCTTGGGCAGGCCGCCGATTCCCGTGGCGGCATCCAGGGTCAGGGAGCCGGTGGAGATGGCTTCCACGCCCAGGTTTTCACTGGCGCCGAGACGCATGACGGCACCTTTGCCGTACTGGCGTTCGATTTGGGCGATTGCGGTGTCGAGTGCTTTCTTTTTGTTATCCGATGCGGCCAAAACTGATTCCTCCAATTCAAGCGTACAAATGTTCGGTTCTGCCTAAGAGTATAGCGGATGGTGCACGAAAAAGCAACCATATTTTGGTGAAAACCGCCCAAAAAGGTGCCAACGGTCCCATAAATGGAACCAGCGGCGCGAACGCAGAACGGCCGGGAGAGAAATCTCCCCGGCGGG
>Ga0181612_113245_pt1 | contig 19100 bp, 10 predicted proteins | sample HoacroProtozoa21_FD_119630 | JGI IMG/M metagenome (GOLD analysis project Ga0181612, IMG submission 119630) | Hoatzin crop microbial communities from Cojedes, Venezuel. Combined Assembly of Gp0051906, Gp0051904, Gp0051908 | reverse complement strand
GAGAAGGAGACTCCACAACCTCCCTGGGCAGCCTGTTCCACTGCTCCGTCACCCTCAGAGGGAAGAAGTTCTTCCTCATGTTCAGATGGAACTTTCTATGCTTCAGTTTCTACTGAACTTTGCTACTCCCCCTCTAATTGGTCACATAAGTCTAATAGAATTGCAAAACTGCGAAATTACTGCATACCTAAATTGCTGCCATCAAAAGAAAGCACCCCTACAGACCAAACCACCCACACACCAACAAACCAGTCTTTGTCCTCATACATCTCCCTTGCTGTCACCCGCCCCACCACGCAGAATCCATCACAGTTTGGGAGCTGGCAATCCATCAGCATTTACAGGTAAAACAACCAGTCTGGTGAAGGGAGAGATAAATCACCCACAGCCTTACACCTGTGATCTAAGCACTCTTCTGCAGCTGGTGGTTTAGCCTGGGGGGGGAGGGGGTCTAGCATCTAATTAGGCTCTCAGTTCATTTAGCAAGGGGGTTCTAGTGAAACAAGATTTGCCAATTTAGCTAAATTATATTTCTAAAATATTATGTGTTCTCAAAAGAATAAACTGGAGACTGCAAGTCACTCACTGGGCCTTCAGGAAGGAAAGGCCACACACATGCAAAACACGGCCTGTTAGTTCTAACATCAGTTACACTTCATGTGTGAGGGAGATCCGTCTCACGTAAGAGAACCTGAAAACCACTTTCAGAGCAGTGAAAAATCTATGGCATTAAAAAAAGACATGCTAACTCACGCCGGAGGTGAACTTCAGTGAATTAGACCATGAAAATATTCAAATATTCATTTACTTCAATTATCTTTATGTTTCATGATACTGTATAATAAAGGAATAGTAGCTATAGCATGACTTTCAATTGAATTTCGAAGAAATTTATGAAAAATATAAATATTAGCATATCAAATTTTTGGAAAGAGAAAAGGGCCCATTAAGAGGTCAAATTGCATTTCACCATTTCCAGTTCAGTTCAGACCAGGGGGTAAACTATAGTTAATATGAAACGTTACTCGTTGAGCGATGTAAAATGAGTTGTTGGTTTCAGGCCAGGTCCTACAAGACAGATAGGTACCGCATGAAACCATCTGTAGTAATTGCTCCCCTGAGCCTTGATCTTGCAGATGGCTGCACAGTTTTATGCACATGAGCAGCATCACATGTCTCAAAGACTTTCTGGTTTTGGCCTTGTATTCACGGGAGAATCTCGTATTCATGCAGATCAGTACATGTGTAAGCATTTCCAGCATCAGAATACATGCTGACAGCCTTGGCAGAATTGTCAGAAATGGAAGGAAGATAAAAATCAATCTATCCATTCACCTATTTGTATGGGACATCTAATTCTTAATGGAGAAGCACTGATGAGTCTGTGTCTGGCTGCGTGTCAGCAGCCTGCCAGTGCACTGTCCCTGTTCTGAGGATAAAATGTGAAGGACGGCTTTACGCTCTAAAACAAGACGATGTAAATTCTTGGTTTTATAAAAAAGGAAAATGTATAAAACTGTAAATAATTTTATGATTAGAAAGGCTATATTTTTAAAAGTGAATTGCTCAATGCAAGTTTCAGTGCTTCACCTCACCACACTCTGTCACTTTCCAAGACACGTGACAGAAGAATTTACCATTTCATTAACTCATGGAGACTGTAATAACGATGCCTCTTATCAAATGACCAACAAATGAAAACTCCACATATATGCATGAGTAATGATTAATATCCATTACAGCAACGAACAGATTGCATTGCTCTGTGCAAGCCACAGGAACAAAAGGACCATTTTGCCACCATATCTGTATGTACATGCACAGATAAATGTCCACGTAAATGATCCTCAGGAGACCACAGCATACTCTACTACAACTGCTCTGCCTTTGTAGTTTATAGAAAGTCAGCTAGATCATACCTATTACAACCTATCACAAACCAGAGATGGTTGTGCCTCGCTAGTGCTAAAGCAACAGTGTTACTGCCAGATTTTATTTTTTATTCTTTTCTTCTGCATATGGACATCTCTTACATTACAATAATGTACCCAAAAAATTAAAGAATTATTTTAAAATAGAACCTGACCTCTGACACAGCTCTCAAAAAGCTGTAAAGCTGTAATTTTTTCATGGATACATTTCTTACAAGTCATACAAATTTACATTAAAAGTTTGTTATATTGCTTGTCAGAATCTCATGTCCTGCTACAGAGACAAACCCAGCTTTTTGAAGGCTATCCAGCAGAGCATAAAAAGTTTCTTTTCTTAAAATTTTAACTCTATTTTTAGAATACCTGAAAATAGAATTTGTGATATTAGTGATGTTACATGTGATTTGAATGTTTTAACATGACTACCTCATCTAGAGCTGCTCAGATACACTCTTTCATAGTTTCTGAGTCTGTCAATGACTTCTTGCTTTACTTGTATCCAAGCCATATGTGATATAGCCACGCAAGTACTAATAAAAAAGCCTTTATGGGGTCAGAGTAAAGGTTCATTTAGTCTGTAACCTGCCCTTGATAGTGGCTGAAGAGGGATGAAAAGGTAAAACATGTGGTGGTAATCCCCCAATACTCCCACCTACTTTCCAGAGTCCTGCAGCAAAGGACTTCCTCAACCAGAAAAAGTAGATTTGTAAACAGTTTGTAAATCAGACTGCAGGCTATGAAATTTGGTACTGATGTACTTCTTCTATACAGGTTTCTTACTGGAATAAATCACTTTGAGGTTGTAAACGCTGTCTCAGACCACTGCAACACATCTGTACCTGAGAGCACGGAGTCAAAACAGCTGACAGGGTAGGCAAACCCAGCCTTCTGAGATTCCAGTGTAAATTTACTCCACGTAAATAACTCTTGACGGGTTTTTCTTCTATGAATGTGTTGAATTGCTTTTGTACCTGTCTAAACTTTTGGCAACCCTAAAAATCTATAGCAATGATTTTCTCAGAGCAATTTCTACTTTGTAACTAAACACCTCTTCCTATTTGTTTTGAACTTGTCACTTTATTATTTCATTTCTTAGTTCTATTGAACAATCATAACTTCCCCATTCATCATTGCCATGTTACTCATAATTTCTATACCTCTGTTACCCAGCTATCTTCTCTTTCTGAGGCTGAGGAGTCCTACCCTGCTTAGCTGCTTCTCATATATCTTTCAACATCCTCATTGCTCTTCTCTCCACTCTTTTTAGTTAATATATTAACATGTTAAATGTTTTTTTCAGTTGGAGGCACATTAGTGATTTTAATTATTGAGTCATTGTATCGATGATTTTGACATTTGAATTTTCTTTATTTCACAGCTAGATGGAGAAGCAATGTTACATTTTGTCTTTATATATTCAGAGTAGGATGAGTAAAAAACCCAAGAATTTGTAACATCAAGAGCAAAAAAACAAAACTTGCAGAGATGAACTCAGACAAACTGTATAGCATGAGTCATGCTGCAAAGAAAGAAGATCAGATGATGCACGTACTTCTTTCATAAATGCAAAAATAAGTCCCACATCTTAATCACATGATAATTTATGATTCACAATTGAGTGGAAGCTTCTGTTTTTCTTTCTCCAAACTTTGTACATTTTCTCAGCGTTTTGCTGACTGTATCAGAAAATATGGTTATCCCTTGGTGAGGCAGACGCGTTACACAAACCACCAAATGAAGAACCGAACTGTTTAGCTTCCTCTTTGACTGAATTTAGAGAAATAATTTTTTATTTTGAGGACTCAGCTGGCGGGCCTATCTTCAAAATCATTACTGACTCTTAAACCTGTTGTGCCTCGGAACCTGCCAGCTGGGTCCAGCATCCCATTAAAGAAGCAAGGAATAGCACAATACAGTAATGTATTAACATAAGTACAAAACATAATATTTACATGGAATGTTCTCAGACACAATGTTTCAAGTATTATGATATATCAAATATCTGTCTATTGAAACAAGTGGGGTTTTTCCCCTGTGATGACAATACATTTAAAGAAAGTTCATAAATACCATTAATATTATGAGTAATAAAAATAGCAATAATAATAAAGGTGTCACTAATTATTAACATGTTTTCTGGAAGAAGAAATTTTAGAAAAGCAAGGCATGGGAAATGACAATGTTAGCAAGAGAAAAAAAGAGAATGTTTGAAATTACTGAAAAAAGCCACCAAAAATTGGTGAGGCTCTGGTTCCTCTGCAGTCTGTTGGAGATTGGCCATTGGCTTGCACAGGGTCAGGAGTTTGTCCACTGAAACTTAGAAAATTTTGAGAAATGCATAAAGCACCCATTCTATTGCGTGAAAGCTTTGGAATTTCAGAGGACAGCTTTATCCTCCTTCAAGCTGTTCTGGTTTTATGCCCTCAGGGACACAGGGGTTACAGAGATCTAAGACGGCATTTGCAATACCAAGGTGTTATTGACTCCAGTAAGAAACCTTTAGAAGCATACCAGTACAAAATTTCATAGCCTTTAGTTTAAGTTATAGCTTCATCTAAGTAAAACACCAAATACAATCCACAGAAATGGGATAAAAAGTAACCTGAAATTAAGCATTTTCTGTTTACTGAATGTAAAAAGGGCACACACGTTTATTAGGAGGTTCACACAAAATGCAACAACTGTTCATGCGCATTCGGCATAACACTTTCTTATAACGTCCCTCTAGCAATGCAAACACACATTTCAAAATGTCTTTTCTGACAACGGCTCTTTCATGTGAGCAGTCTCTCTTTATTTGCTAACTTAATATCAGCATACTTGAACCATATTTTACCAACATCTTTACTGGTTGCCGTAATTAGGCTTGGCAGTGTGATACCTTCTTGTCTCATCCCCTATCAACCAAAATTAACAAGATCTCTGGTGGCAACTTCCTCGTGGAACTTGTTTATTCTCTCTGTTCTCTGTCTCTTATCTGCTAGAGCATTTTTTTCAGCAGACGACTGACTTACCAGCCACTAGTATAATCACAATATAAGTGACTATTTGATGCCAAGCTTTAATGTGGGAGATCATTAGTAGAAACTGCAAATGGTGAAATCATGCAACTGGGTGTCCTGGGAAATGACAAGTCATATTAGACAGAAATAGAACTTAAACATTTAAGATACAATTCTTTCCATGAATGGGATAATTTATCAAGAGTTACACTTGGAAACATATTTTTGTCAAAAGCTTTGGACATATTCTTACCATAAGTAACCGCAATATACCTTTTAGTAAGAGAAACCAAATAGAAAAAAACCCAAACTGTATTTTGTCTTTTATCTATTTTGCACACTTTGCACTACAGTGTGAAATTCCCTCTATACGGTTTTGCTGATGGCTAACCACATTTTCTGTTTTATACATTTGACTAGCAACATCGATTCATTAGCAACAACACGATTTACTATTTTATTAGGACAGATTCTAAAAATCTTCGTCAAAGGTTCATCATCTCTGTTCTATTCATTGTAACCTCATTGACACAGAGCTGAAAAAATATAGGTACACGATCTTCCCCAGGTTCTTAATGAGACCATTTATAAGGAATAGAAATTGATGTGTTATATAGCATTTTATCTCTATTTTACTTTTCATTAGAGCAAGGCCTTTGTAACAAGTTGTAAACCACATTTCCATAATCCCATGCACTTATGTTCAAGACCAGTTTTGTTTTATCTGATCTAGTGAACTGTTCAAGAATTACTGAGCAAAGGCTTTAATATCAGACCATGATTTGTGTGTTTTCTGCATTCATGGCGGATGGCCATAGGTAAAAGATAACTTGTGTGCCTGGTGCTTTTATACTCTCAGTCTGAAGATAAATTGATGCAGATTAAGTAACTTTATAGGGCTGTAAATCAGAAACAAATGCAGAGTAAGAAAAGGCAGTAATCTAGCAGGAAAGCAGAATGGGAAGGCAAAAAATTTAGCAGGAATGAGACTTTCCCCTAAAAGAGTGAACATTGACTGCTGTTGTATCTCTTTTACAGGTCTTTTATTGCATTTAGGTAAAGTAAAAGCACTGAATAATATGTGGTTCAGTATGAGTCAGAGTCATACAGTTAAGAAACAGGGAACTTTGAGATAGGCAGTGTAAGACTGGGGTGCAGGGTGTGAGTGAGTGCTAATGTGCACCCTGACCTAGCATACAGAACAGCTTCATTTCTGTAACAATATAGCTGAGCTGCAAATAACTAGTCCAAAGAATGAGCAAAGCCATCCTATTGATGATCCTGATGAATTCCCGCAGAATTTGCTAGGTCAGGCACAGTGCAGTATGAACCTGGCTATGCGACATGCAGGACCACCGACAGATGTGCTGGGCCTTCTTGGGAACCCCCCTTCTAGAAGAACATCCGAGTTCAGCTGGAAAGCAGACCTGAGCTGGTTTTGCACCCAGGCACTAGATGTGCTGGAACCAAGCACATGGGGAAGAGCACTGCAGAGCCCCCTGATTCTGCCCCCCCAGAACCGATGAACCCCGATAAACTGGGTCTTAGGTTACTTTTATTACTTCAGCTAATGAAAGCTGCCTGCTAGCCGTACCTAGCATGAGGTAAAACATTATCCCCAAGCATGCAGAGTTAGACTATATACTCCCTGCATCACTGATTAGTTATGCTCTTCATAGCCCTAATCAATAAACTAATTTGATCTGTGATGAAACTGATCTGTGTTAAACTGACCTTTTTATTTTCAAATTGCATATCAACAATAATAGAAAACTTTTTTGTTAACGAACAGGCAGAAAGCAAGAGGAAAGAGCTATGTGAAATCTCTTGTGCAGGGATTAAGATAGTTTTTGAAAAAGGATTCTTAAAAATATTGCCCATCTCCATACACCCAGGCATATTAAGCTTAGGCAAAGCTACTAAATAAAGGAAAGAGCACAAGTGATGAGAAAGCAAAACATAATATTCCCTACAGCACTTTGTGAGCCAGAGGCACAGTGTATCAGGAGTGTGATCACTGCATAAGTGCAGTGTCCCTCCCATTTGTGAATGATAACTTTGAGGGCATTTCCCCATATTGCAGAGCAACCTGAATGACAAGTGCACTTTTTAGAATTGACTGAAGAAGTAAAATTTATCTTATCAATGACAGCAATCGAAAAGACAGTGGTTCAAATACCAGCAAGATGCTCTTTGTTTCTGTTTTGTCACCTTACAGTCCCATCCTTTCTCTAGGCACTTGCCAACAACTGAAACCAAAGACAGCAGCCATGTATCTAACCTCTCAGCAAAACAAAACTCAAGCACCCCAAAATAATCTCTTCCTCCACATACTGACAAGCTGAATTGCCCATTCTTCCCCTCTAAGAAAAATAATCTGAAGGTGTCAGGGCTCTGAGCGTATCCCCTACACTGGGGCTTTGGCTATCCAGGCTCAGGGCCAACTTACAGACAGTGCTGCTGGTGACCATAGGAGAGCTCTCCCAGACAGGCTGTGGGGACAGCCCCAACCTGCCATCTGGCACGCCAGCCTGGCCCTGGCCCATCCATGTCCCCACAGCCCTGCCCGGCCATCCTGGAGCTGTGGCTGACCCTGGTCACTGTCTCTGGACATCTTCCCATCTTCATTTCTTACTCACCAGAGTAAAGACTGTTACTTCAAGCAGGATGCGATTCTCTCGTTTGAACAAACAAACAAGCCCAGGTTTGTTTCAAGTGGGAAAAAAACAGAGTGAATATTAAAGGATTAAGACAGTTGTCTCAGGTGATGGGAGACAGTGGACCCAGCGCTGTTGTCCTAGCACAGGAGCAGACGAAGGCTGATGACCCTAACCAATTCAGTGTTCTGAACTGGATGTCAGGCTGGGGCACCAGAACTGGCAGTCACCTACCAAGCTTAAAAAACTTACAAGTCTACATTAAAAATATATCTTAAAAGATATCACTGAAGATGGTTGAGTGATTCAGGGTTTAAGCAATTAAGTGACTGGGCTTATTTTCCATCAGGAAGATGAGGTTTCATGTGCACTAGCCATTGGAAGAACAAGGAAAACCTGCTTCACACATCTTAAAAGCAAAAGTGGAAAGACATTTCTAGTGTATGAGACAAAGTTCCCATTACACATTTTAACTTATCGTGATAACATCACAGAGATGGTACCTTCCTGCAACTATGCAATTGCCTAGAGAACTGTTTGAAACAAAGCAAAATCTTCAAATGATCACATTACCATAGGTAGATGGGTGCTGAGTTAGTCATTTACTAAGAATAACAATTTATATCGCCAATCCAGACGCACCAGCAGATAATGAGTTCAGGCAGTATCGATTCCTTTGCTCCCCTTATAAGGGGAAATAGTGCTGGTCTTGACAGCTGTGCACCATCACTGTCCTCTTGCAGTGCAGGATCACAGGTAGGGCTGAAATCAAGCCACAGGAAACCCAGCCACACAACTGGTAAAGGCTGAGAAAGAAGGGACTATATCTTCTGTAAGGCTGAGGAAAACCATAGCTGTAGACTATTTTCAGTATTTTGAAGTGAAACCCCTCGTGTTTTCATTCACTGTTATTTCTGAACCCTTCTGAGCTGTGGAGGCCATTATGATGCACCTCAATGTTTCCTGAAACATAGCTTTGCTACAGCTTCTGACGAGAATTGACTATAATCTAGATATCCTCAGGAGGCAAATATCATGATGTCCATTCTGTGAGAGTTTCAGTTGATATTTCGCTCATCTAAGACCATTACTTAAGTAGTTTTTGTTTCAGTAGGTGCATTCAATCTCTCTCAAGGAAATAATCTCCCGTTCAATCAATAGGATCATTACATTTGCATCATTCTTCATTGTTCGGTTCATGCTGCTTCTAGTTGATAAAAGGTGAAATAACTGGTAGCAGCCAAACCTAAGTAAATAAATACAGAACAAATTTAAACTGGCAGCCACATGTACCTTTAATTGTCATGTATTGATTTGCAATTGCTAGTAGGCTTCAAGATGTTGTCCAAAGCTATAACCAGGCTGCAAAGAAAGGTGTTATCTCTACAGGTGTTACATAGTTTACTTTACTGGAGCTTTTCATTACCCAAAAGCATACATAATCAAGTTTAAACAACTTATGGCTAGATAGTTAAAGAATATATCATTTATTAAGCCTTAAAAGCTTGCAGAAACAAAGAATAAAAGAAAGATAAGTTCTCCATGTAAGTTCAGTCTGAGGTATTAGTAATTAGAAACCACTGAAACATTGAGCTGGAAGAGGATTCACAAGTGCTAACTGATACCTCCAATGGGATACTCAGACACAGCAGTGCTTGAGGATTCTCCATCCATTGACGTTGCCCTAATCCCAGGCAGCAGAAGCACAGTGCTATTGCTCAGCATGCACTTATACAGGACAGGTGGCAGAGTTAGTGAATGCAAAGGGGGAGGACCAGATTGTTGTAAAAAGATGAGCCTGTAGACTCTTTCTTATTAGAAGTCTATATACAAGCTTGAAAGACAAAAAAGCTGACTCGGCCTTATATTCTGCATGAATATCTCCAAGTTTAAACAACAAATAAACTCCAGATTGTGATCTGAATCTCCCCCTGCTTGCTCAGCTTTTCTTCAGATCTTTGAAGCATAATTAAACTTGGAATTTAAAAAGTGCCTACAATATTAGCCAGATCTAAAAGAAGACTTTAGCTTCATAATGCACTTTATGTCCCTGAGCAGCACTTTCTGCAGCTCTGAGGGATGCCTGGTGCTCACCAGACACCAGTCCCTGCGGCTCTACATGAACTCCAAACTACCCTTCTTGGGAGTTCAGCATCTTGGGAAAGAGATGAAAAATACATACCATGTAGTTTAAAAGCTGAACTTCCTCTAGGTCAAAACTCTAGTAATTTTCCACTTCATTTTAGTATTTTTTTCTGTATGACACTATACACATGCTGGTGATTTTCACATTTGATGTCAGAGAGTATCGTATGTTTGAGAGATTATAGCTAGCTCATTCTGTCTGGCCCTGCGCTTCTTAACTCTTGAGCCATATATCAGCTTTGAGGTGTCAGCTATCACAAATCAAATGTCAAAAGTGTACATTCAGGAATAAAAATGAAGATAGAAAAGCAACTTTTCAGTCTGATCATATTGATGGCAAAAGCTATGTCATTCCCAGAGATCCACAAGGTGGACTTGAAATAAGATATTAAATCAATGTGCTACTGTAATATACGAATAGGGCTCCTACAAACACACCTACATTTCAGATAGACATTCCTGAGTTCTCTGCTGGCCTTGCACATCAGTTTCAGCTATTCTCTTAGCAAGTTTTCAAATCCTGGGGCATATGTATGTTTACAAAATCATATCACCACCTCTAAGAATGTACTAAAAAGCAGTGCTATTAATGACAGACATACAGACTTCTTCATACAGACAACTGCTTTCTGCAGTTGCCAGCACCCAGCTCTTACATTTGTACACAGCATAGACACATTTGTACACAGCAGAGACATGGTATAGATACACCGCAGGCTAAAAAAGCTGGCTGTTAAGGTAAGCTAAGCCTGGCGGGCTGTAAGACCCCAGGGCTTTCTCCTGTTGCTGTGTACGCTGCTGTTCCCCTTCCCAGGTCCAGCCAGCAGCCTGGCTGGGCAGGTAGCCGAGACTCCCACGCACACATCTGGCAGCACAGAGTGACCCAGCGCCTTCGCCAGCACCTGCACACCCACAGGTTTACACCAAAAGCACTCACACAAACAGGAACAATTCTGGTGGCCTGATCATGTTCTTACTTGCTGGCTGATCAGGCTCAAAGCTTACCAGCATGCACACACACGGGGCTCTCTGGCAGCTGGTCCAGACCTGTGGTCCCTCCAGTAGCTGGCGATCAGACCCCCAGCCCCTCCACTATCAAGCCCACAGTCCTCTGACCCAACTCAGCAGCTGCTCCAGCTGTGCTGTCGCCACACACACGCACACAAACAGGCCCCTCTGGCAGCTGACCAGTCTCTCCAGTCACCGGCCCCTAGACCGACGGGCCCCTTTGACCCGTGTGCTCTGTGCAGGTGCAGACATTCTGACCTCTCATCCCAGCCACCAGCTGGCACATCCACGTGGGAAAACAGTTGGGAAGAACAGAGTTTAATAGCAAGACAGGCTACTCTGAGGCAATCGAGCCCAAGGCTTAGCCAGAGAAGTGTACTGGCCAGCAGCTTGTTTCACACACAAATGACCCCTTTTTGCTCCTCTCCATTTTCCCACTCGTTCCTCTCTGATCTGTCTCCATCTCTTCCTTTTCCTGCATTTGGCCCTTTTCTTAAATGTGCCATAATAAATTTTGTTCATTCCCACAATCCCCCCCAAAAAGCCTTAAAAAGTTTTACAGAACCTCACAAGTCCCCTCACATATCCCATTAGAGGTTTGCACCTTCCCATGAGATCCCTGATAATCTTGTTTCTCTCTTTCTTATCAGCGACAAAGTTCTGGTTGAACCTCTTCAAGGCCATGCTTCAGTGATTCCTTCAGTGGCCCATTAATCAGTGCCCTAAGGATTCTCATATTTATTATTGTCTTGTTATCTCCTTTTCCTTAATGTTTGTGGTATCAGAGTGTTTATTACTTCTCTTGTCTCTTTGTCCTTGTCTTTTAAGCTGAATAGCTGTTAACCAGGTACCCTCACAAACCAGATGTCCTTACAGTCCACCTACCCTCACACAGGCGGCGTGTCCTCCCTAGAAAACAGCGTTCTTCTCACAGAACATGAAATCAAATGAAAGGAAATCAAATTAGCAGTATGGGAAAATGTAACCCAGTCTTCTCCATATGTTTAATTCCAATTGAGACATAAAATGTTCTTGTTCTTCACACCCGCTCACAGAAATGTCCAAACACTCTACTTTGCACATAAACATTCTCAGATACACAGATTTTTATGACTATGTTTCACCAGTGAAATGTTCACACTTTCAAAACAAGCTGTGAACTCCTCAATTAAAAAGACCTGTCCTTCACACATTTATCTTTTCCCATTATTCAAGCAACCTAACTGCTAATTTTATATGGTTTTAAACGTGTTCATCTCTAAATTTTATTTCCTCAAGGTCCAGCTTAGGGCAGTTAATGTCACCCACTCCACTGTTTGCCTTATGTATGAGCATAAATGTGGTTGTACATTTTCCTTTGAGTGTTCCTGTATTACAATTCAATTTTTAACTTCAAACAAGCTGCCTATCAATTGAATTCCTTATATTCTAATAATTAGTCAAAGGGGAATTTTTACCTCTGCTAAACACTTCTTCAGACATTATACAAATGTTATACAGATATTTTTCCGTTCACAGCTGCCTTCAAATTATGTCTGGTTATTTTAGATTGTTTCTCAGTCTCAGTGGCACTATTTAGGATATGCATACTCACAGGAAACTGAGCATTAAAATATTATAGGAATGCATACACCACATTAAACAACTAGAAAGGCAAGTGCACGGTTAGATTTACTTATTACTAATGATCATTTTGAAATTCATTGCTTTATCCAAGACATGGATCCTTTAGCTGGAGGTATATAATCCTGTTACTGGATTCCTTACTGAGGCAACAGGTAAGGTCAACCAAAGCTCTGTGGGGCTAACATATGCAGATGCAAGATAAAATGGGAATGCTATAAAGTAATCTGTTTAGCAATAAATGCATATTATTTCTTGTATCCACCACTCAAAGAAGGGAGGGAAAATCTAGAGGCTAATTTTGAAATCTAAAGCTGCAGCAGCAGAGGAGCAATCTAGTATGTATAACAGTTTCTATCAGGAATCAGAGATCTGTGAGCACTACATGTCTATTGAAATAAGCATGGTTCAGTGCAAAAATAAAAAAGTTAGTTAAATCTTCAAGTAGCTAAGACTGTATTCTTCAAATCTCTACAGTGCCACCCAACAACACCATTATATTACAGAACAAAGAATAAAAGGATAATTTCATATGATATTATTCTGTTTAAAGATAGCATTGCTTTTTGTCGCAATGGAATTCTCTACATCCTTTAAAAAGAATAAAATTATGTTGTGTATTATGGGAATTAATACATTTTCATTGCGTACTGACTAGAAACACTATTCTGTAGGAACATAATCTTTGTAAAAAGCCCATTCAGGCCAAACTGCTTTTACAATACAAGACTAGACAGTAATAGGGTGATTAAACTTTCAGTAAAATATTTTGATGCAGTTGCCCTGACAATAATGAAAAACATTTTAATAGGAACCTATTTCGAAGCAATGCAGAAGTGGACAAAAAACCAGATATAACAGATTATACTCATTAAGATAATTGCAATGCAATTATATGATAATCTTTTCCATGATAAATTATTTTTCTGACAAGTTAAAATATTAGTTGCTAATTTCACCTCTTCTATATGTCTCCACTAGAATTCTGCAGAACATATTACAAGAGAAACATAAACACTGTCTCTGGAAGCACTTTTGCACAGCAAATATCCAAACTAAAAATTATTATAAAAGTATTTTTCTGAAGAAAGAAAATGCACTTGTAAATATTATCTTTGTCTGGATAGTTACTTAAAATAGACTTATTTCTTTTTATTTGCCTTCTCAAAATATGATGCTGGTTTTCACAATAAAAAAGTTTTTTTAATATAAAATCTAAAAAAGATTGACATAGAAAAAAAGAAATCTTTTGTTTACTATATAAACTATTAAAGCTAAAGAATCAGCAGAGCAGGCAAAAACGAAAAACAAACATTGCCATTACATGGAAGACCCTGTTGAAAGGTGAGGGAATTCAGGGTGTTCCGTTTTTACGATACTTACCAATCTTTAGGTCCCTTACGAAGCTTCTGACTCTGGTCTAGTCAGTAATAAGTAAAAATGAAAGCTAAACCTCTCAAAATGTAAGTAGCCTCCAGGAACTGGTTGCCTCTATCCATTTTCCAAGAAATAAAAAAAATCACATCTTCTGGCACCTTTACCTGCCAGACTTTCAGAAGGGGCTGAGTGTGGCTAGATGTGACTAGAAAGATGAGATCATTACACTGCTAATGTTTTGAATAGTACTCCCAAAACATGTATGTATTTGCAACTAGGCTATCTGGCAGGCTGACACACTTAAAAGTTATTTTAGTCTATCATTTTGCTACACTAGGTAGGTTATCGAAGATACCTTGACACATGCTACTAATGATTATGCTATTTACTGTTGCAACACATACAATAAAAACCATTTAACCTAAAACAAGCTGGCTTTGGGCTGTATGTGAAACAATTTCCTGAACTTCTGTTCACACTGTTGCCCCAGATGCTACATTTTCTGTTATCTCCTACTTACCTGTTTTGGGTACCACTTCTCATGTTTTAATAGTGGCTCAAAAAAGTACTTTATGAATCTGTTAGACTGATGCCGTAAATCAATTTCTATGTATAAACGATGGAATAAACTGTCCAGAGGTTGCAGATTGACTCCTGAGCCTTAAGCCAGGTGGGAGAGTCCTACAGGAAAGATAGTAGATTTAACACCAGATATTTCCCACAATGGTTTAGAAAAAGAACATGGGAACTTTTTAGGGTACAAGTGGATTTTTTTGGTGCCGATCAAGTTACATAAAAATAAAACAATAGCAAAACCCATTTATTTATTACATTGTGACATACTAATTCTGTTGTGTTAGCGAAGTCAGTGAGAGATTGTCATCATCACTCACACAACTTTCCAAATGCAGGAAAGTAGACCTTCTCCGAGGTTTATGTAACTTATACATATCTCATTACTTCTCCTAAGTGTTTGTAAAAGAATACCCTCGCTTGTGTTTTCCTCCATCAGAAACTGAAACATATATCATATATAAATTAGATGAGTCTCAGATCAATGGGGCTGCCCAAGAAGTACTGTTATTCTATGTCCGTATGTATGGCTGAAGGCAGCCACAGCTGCCACCCGCTGCCGCTCCTCCAAGGTAAAGACAAATGGTTCTGCACATGATTTGTAAAAACCTTGTTCTGAAAGAAGCTATTCAAAAGCATTAAAGTATAATCACTATGTCACTCACCCAATCGATCAGAAGATTTATTGTTCTTTGTCTAGATCTGTGGGTTGTTGTCAGTCTTGGGTTTTCCTCATCAATATTCAGCTATACATTTTTTTCAAAAGAAAGGTGAGAATATGTAAACAGGAGAAATAGGGGCTATTTTCCTCAGAAACTACTGGAAGCATGTATTGCAGCAAGTGAGACACAGTCCTTATACAGCATCAGAATTATGGAGAAATGGGCAAAAGTGATGTTCTTACAGAATATAATCACCTCATTCATTTGTCAACTAATGCAGAATTTAAGGTTTGTGCGTGTCATGAACAAAGAGAAACTATAAAGTACACTGTAGAAGACCGTGGAGCATTGCAAGAATGACAGTTATCAGTAGCTGTGCCATATATCAGAAACACGTCAATTATAAAAGACTGTTTATGTTTTATTCATGCAAAATAACTCAGTGCACAGGCCCTACCAGCAGAAAATACATAGCAATGAAAGTATCTGTGACAAACTATATTCATGTATTAAATGTGTCTAAAAATATTTGCGAGAGAATACCATTAAGATCAGCAATTCTGAAATACAGAGAATACTTCACGGGGGAAAAAAGCATGTTTCAAAACTAAACTTTTTTAAAAATTCAAACAGACCAAATGAACACAGTCGATTTTTTCATATACATCTATAATTCTTTACATTTAGTGCAGCCACTCCTCAAAGCAGCAGTAAGACATAGGAAAGAACATTAAAAGTGACTGGTATGTTCCTGGTCAAATAACAGGCTGGGTCTTACTGTCCTGTGCCTGGAGTCAGGTTGCCCCAGATTACGGTACAGCTAAACTGGAAATGCCTTGCAGAGTTCCCTCTTTTTCTATAGTTTGGGGTTTTTTTTCTCTTTTCAGCCTGAGTATGACTTTAGCTGCCCTTCAATGATGCAACCTGGCACACATCACCATTGCAACCACCGCATAGCTCAGTCTAGGGCATCCTGGGACTAGGATGACTTGTGGAAAAACAGGACTGTTGCCATTTTACTGAATCAAGGGCAAAATCACTAAAAATTAGGATTGTTCTTATTTTTATCAGGTTAACTTGTATCTCTTCTGTGAAGTTTCTCAAGAAGAAAACCATAGCATAGCGAATCACCATTTTCTTGTGGGTATTGACATAGCTTGGGGATAAAAATGGGTTCTGTACCTAGCTCAGCATTCAGACAGAACTCCTTCCATTTTTAGCCTGGTAGACTGTAGCAAAACAAGGTTTATGCAATGGCTCTGTCTCTCTGTAGGTGTCCCAAGTTCCAGTAACTTTGAAGGTGTTAACCAGTTTCAGTTGAACTTGAGAGATAATAATGTTTATACAAATTTCATAAAAATAGATAATCAGGCAGAGAAGGCACTAGGGACTGAACATGCAGAAGTTAACACCTAATAACTTTCTATTCAGTCAGCAAATTTCTACAAATTTCCATTTCTGAATGTGGCAGCCTGTATGCTGCTGCCAAAACGCTCTGCAGGAGAAGATGCTAGGTATATCTGGTTGTAACAGGAAATATAATTCAGGTAAATAGTCGGCCAACGAAGGGCAAATCCACAGGAAGCGAGGCTTCATTACCCTCAATGTTTGCAGAACTAACAGCTTATATTTCTGAAGGATGAAATAAATGTGGGCAGTCTGAAGATTCTTCAGATAACCAATGTTAGTGCATTGTTATTCATCATGGAGGGGAAATCAGAAGTAAATACTATTCTTTGCTGCTACTTCTAAGGTCTGCATCTCTTGCGGGTGCTCACAGGACCTGGGAGGCTGCACACTGGCACAACTGGCTGCTGTAAGGATTGTTAACTTCTACCCTTTCAAGGACCTGACTCACTTATCATATCCCAGGCACAAAACTCAACTTGAAAGAAGATTAATGACTTGGATTTCTTTACTGATGTACTATTGGAAGTACAAACTGCACCTGTTTGGTGATCTATGAGGACTAAGAGCTCGTATTCCTTGCAGCTGTCCCATAACTCAGTCCAAAGGTGATGATCTCAGCTTCTGTTCATGTCATCTGATTGTTTCCATTTCCTACCCCTCCTAATAGCACTAGTATTGCATGCCACCCCTCTACCATGCGATTCTGAACAGATTAATTTCTCTGTCTGTGTTTAAGCATGCAATCGTTATCTAGACGTAATCTATTCAGTTCATGAACCAGCAATATTGGATGTTGTGCAGCCTGTACTTCCTTATTGTGAAATACCCTTTCCATACTCACAGGAACCCTGTCTGGATTAGCCCAAGCTCAGTGGCCCATTTCAGCAAACTTTTAAGCACCTCATCACATATTTAAGCACTTCTAACGTGCTTCTAATGTGTACATCTTCTTATCACACATTTTTAATGTTTTTCAAGCCTGCATAGCAGGTGTGACACTTTATTGTTTATTCTCAGTTTTCATTGCATTACTTTAGCTTATAGTACATAAATTATATTTCAGGTGAGCAGCAGGATTTCTGGATGAGCTTGAAGCCACTAATAGGTGAGTCAGATCCTTCCAGTGTTTCAGTTCCTCTTTCTAAAACGGTATCTTTAACATGTACTAAGTGAAAATAACACAAAGCAAACAGATATCCAGCTACATGTTCCCTTCCATCATTACAGCTTTAAAGAGAAAATAAAAAAATCTGTTTGTGTCAAAGCTACAGAGGAAAGGCTATGGCAAATAGTGATAAGTCTTCCATAGGAAACATCTTTATTGATTACAGTAACAGAGAACTACCTCTAAAGCCCATGCTGATTTCAACTGTAGCTTCTACTATGGCAATGGAAACACTCTCTCAGGTAACCTCGTAGCATCCTTACCTATATGGGGCCTTGTACATTAGTTGGAGGACTGGAAGTATTAGGTAAAAACTGCTGCAATCTAAGGTGCAAAATTCTGATTTGATCAAAATCTCCACGCTAATTACAATTTCCTAGGAATACTTCTCTTGACTAAATTTGTATTGAATTTGTCAGACTGAATAACTTTGAGTCGCCAGAACTCAGTGAGACCTCCCAAAGCTGTTCCAAAAACCTTTTTGCTAGACCTTTTCCGGCATGTCCCCTGCTGTGTGACAATTCAGGTCAATGTGCCTGGCTGCCACTATTGTTTAAAACAATTTAAAAGGCAAAGACTTGGTGTTCTCACTTTCTGTTCGGACAGCTGGAAGCTATGACTAAGACTATTTTTTACACTGTGCTTTGTGCTCCTTGGATAGATGTAAAGTTGAGCCAGAACCACACGCCAGTGCCAATGAAACTAATAGCCAGGCCTGAGCCTACCGAATTCACATCATGTGGCATTTGCTGGTGCTCTAAAGCAAGATACAAACTCCATATAGCTCTTGAGCATGCCAGGGTTCTGTTCAAGGCATCCTACACATACCATTTTATAGTTAGGAACCCACAAAGTAGTGTGGTCAATCTTGCTGGACAGAGAGCTTTGTACGGGCACCTCAGGAACCTTGAACATTGATGAGCAAAAGAGTCAGATGAAGGTGTACCAGAGGGACACGGGACTTGCCAGCTTTTGCCAGTAACGCCAGTAACTTAACCATGGCTGGCTAGAGAAGTGGAGCTGAGCCACCAGCGAGCAGCATTCAGACCTCTCCTTTACTTGAACTGGATAATGAAAGCTAGGGACTACTGCCAGCCAAGACCTCTTAACTCCCAGAAAACGCTAGGAGGTTCCAAGGATAAAGGGAATAAATGGGCTGGCATTGGCCTAGGTCAAGATGCGGGCAGACCTTTATTCTGTGAGCACATGTTTGGGTCAGGGAAGGTATTTTTTACGTGCTGATCGTTTCCTGGACTTGCAGCCAGGTGCAGGGCTGTACTGCAGGCAGCCTCGCACCCGCACCAGCTCTGGATGGGTGCTGGAGGCTGCCTGTTTCCTCCCGGCCTCCAGAGCAGCCCGGCACCCTGCCTCGGCCTCACGGCCACCCCAAGCCGTCCTCAGGACCCGGCTCCCTCATCCTCTTCCTCGAACCCTGCCCCTGCCCTTGCACTTCGATACGTGGTGTGAGCCACGCGCGGGGCCTCTCCCAGCCCGATTCATTCCCGCAGCTGGGACGAGGGTCCCAACGCGGCCACCCCCCCCCCCCG
>Ga0181612_108950_pt1 | contig 19101 bp, 19 predicted proteins | sample HoacroProtozoa21_FD_119630 | JGI IMG/M metagenome (GOLD analysis project Ga0181612, IMG submission 119630) | Hoatzin crop microbial communities from Cojedes, Venezuel. Combined Assembly of Gp0051906, Gp0051904, Gp0051908 | reverse complement strand
TGCAGCAGGCACCACGGTGCGCTGGCTGCCCCGGATTACTCGGGGCACACGTGTTGCTCAGAAATGAGAGCAAGAGATGGTGGGAAGGGACACATCCTGCTCTTCTGCATGCAGAGGACAGCAGGTAGACCCAGACCATACTCAAAAACGCGTGCAGGAGCATTAGAGATCTGATGCTCAGCTCTCCGGGCACGTCCTATGGACTCCTTGCTTTGCACTTTAGAGACACTTAGCTTTTACCAGCACATGCCATCCTAAAGCAGGCAGCAGGACAGGAGAAGCCACCGTCCCCATGGTGTCTCCCAGTGCCAGCTCACTCCGCAGTGGCACACGCTGGGTTCACAGCCACGGCACGGTCCCACACCAGCTGCCAAGCGCAGAACCAGCTCCCACACCCAGAAACAATAATGGCTCTTTGGCCAGCCTGAAGAAGCTTTTTCCAGGACACATTTGTAATTTTGCTGAAAGCTGCAGTCTTAATGGACAGCTGGAAATTCTCCACAGCTTTCTGGCTGTCACCTCACCCAGGTGTCACAGGCAGGTCTGAGATACTCAGTTTCTGTTCTGCAGTCTCCCAGCATCATAAGACTCAAGAGTAGGTCTGGAGGTTTGTGGCTCATGTTTTGCATCCTGTCCACAGCTCTTCTTTTCAGGGACGCGTGACCCAAACCAGCACAACCATGAGCCCAGTGCAGAGCTCTCTGCTCTGCCCTTTACCAGGCCACAGCTTCATGTTTGCATGAAGCCAGGACTCAGCATTGTCTGGAGGAGCTGCCACCATCTCCCCATCACATGTTTCCATGCAAGATACTGCACTTTCCCTTGTGCTATCAGAATTTGCCATTTCCCAGCACCCCTTAAACACCATGACCTTTTTCTCCTGCATCTGAACCCCTACATGAACAAGAGGTAAGCCACCAGTGAGGCTCTTGAGCAAACCCCAGCATGGTGTGCCATCACAAGCACCAGCTGAACAAACTAATGAAGCAGACGGGGAGCAAACACATGGTGGACTCTTGCCCATCAGGTCAAGCTGAGGCCTTTGCAAAACCAGCACTACAACACTTGGCTCAAACACTGAGGAGCCAAACTCGTCGGTCAGTGCCTCAGGAGCAGCAAGGCACAAGGACAAATGCGCACAGGCTGGAGGATGGACAGTGTCAATAGGATTAGTTTGTTCTATTATTTATCACGCCATATGCCCCGGCACTTGATCCACGAATCTGAGCCATCAGCTGTGAACACCTGTCAAGGAGCTGAGTAATTTTCCAGTTTCTGGGTAGAATAACTGGAGACGATAAGGCTGATTTAATCAGTAAGTACCTAGCTCCAGAAACATAGTGGCTTAAAAGAAAATCTCACCATATTTTTTTTAAAATGAAAGCCTTTCTACATTAGATTTAACTCAGAAAAAAACTCCTTAGTACATGTATCACAGTACAGTAGCAAGGCAGGTATTAGCCAAATGCATGGTGCAAAGGAGATAAACAACACACTGTGTCCTCCTGCTTGTCCACAGGAGACAAATTCCCCATTTAGAAAACCCAATAAAAACATAATTCTTTTACAACAACAGCTTCCACCATATATTGTTTCTCTGAGGAAAAAAACACATAAGCGACTTTGAAGTCCTCCAATGCCACCAGGAACATATTTTTTCCCCAAACTATCTCGAAAGTAGCAAAAAATACAAAAAAAATTAATGACTGCTAACAGCTGAAACAGATGGTCTGCTGTGAATCCCCACAGCCTCATGCAACTGTGAGTCAAGCCATTTTTCAAAAGGGTGAAAAAAAAAAAAAAAAAAAAAAATCAATTTCCAAGACTACCAGGCTTCCAAAAATCCATTTGGACTTCCCAGCCAAAAGCCAACAAAAAAAGGGGGTTTGGCTAGTTTGGATCCACAGGGGGCTCAAAGCCGTCGTGCCCCCTGCCCTCACACCCTGTGCATGTAGATGGTCTGGATGCGTTTGCTTTCAGCACAGTCCCACAAGAGGTTTTCCTGGGATGAGGTTGTACTCTAGGATTTTAACTAAGGATCCTTTACACCATCAGATTCCCAATGCATGCACCCCGCTGCCGGTCCCCAGCACCGTCCCTGCTGCCCTCCCTTGGGACCTGGCAGCATCCCTCCCACCCCATCCTCCCCACGCACCAACTGCCCACAGCAAGCAACCCCCTGTTGCCAGCCCACCCCTTGCGAGGAACGGTTTGAGTTGAGAAAGACACTTGCCAGGAGGGAAACTCTGGTTGCTTGCTTCTCTGCTGCAGCTCCTCCTGCTCCCCAGGAGACTCGTCCCCTCTGCCACCTTCATGCTTGGGCTGCCCCTCTCCACGCTCTTCGATCAGCCCCATCAGGCAGACGAGACGGCAGGTTCTGGGAGATGTGCGAGCTCATCATGGGGACATCGAAGCCAGCAGGGTGACTCTGTAAGCAGTGGACAGAAACTTAACTGCATGCACAGTGCCACTTTATCATTTATTTAAACTCGATTTTTCAATAATTCATGCCAGCCTTTCACTGTGTAGCAAGACAACAATGGCAGGAGCGCAGCAACACAGGGAGTGAATAACCACATCTGGAACAGATGTTCAGTTCTAAATAAAAGCTGGTTTTGCAGAGAATGTTGAATGCCATGGGAATAGTGTGCTCTGGGACACAGCCCTGCTCCTTCCAGGGGGCAACAGCGATTTGCTCACATGTTTTGCAATGCAGAGTTGGCACAGATCAAATGAAACATCCAGGGCTGGCTTCAGCTGCAGCCCAGTCGTCATGCAGACCTGCGGATGCCAGCACTGCACCTCTGAGCATGGACACGTGATGCCACAAGTCCTCTGGGCAGCGAGACATGCTCCATATCCGCTCCCACCAGTGGCCACACTGGAGCACGTTAGCACAGGGTCCCTGCACACAGTCAAGAATGTGCCCACCTCCTTCCCATGGAGATATTGCTGCTGTTCCTAAGAATGAGCTGGGTCCAGGCGGTGCTCCCATGTTACAGGGATGCGGGTGCAAGCACCCTCACACAAAAGGTATCTTGCAGGGCACCCACCTGCACCAGGTTCACTCAACCTTGAGACCCCAGGCAGGGTATCCCTTCCAGCAAGTATCTCTTCTCCAGCTGTGACACACAAGACCTCTGAGGCTGACCAACACCACCTGCACCACGTCACTAAACTCCTGCCCACCACCACATGCCATCCGCTGCAGCATTGCCACTCAAAAGGCATCTGCAAAGCTCATTCCTCGTCACCACAGGCATACCTCTCCACAGCTCCCCCTTCTCTTCTGCATCCAAGACAAGCCTGTATCTCCACTTCCACGATGCTTCATAGCTTGTACCTGGTTGACCCACCATCCCCAGTTCCCACTAGGACATCAACCCATGCCTTCAAGCCCCCCAGCAATATCAGCCACTATCAGGTTCTTGTTACACTTTGAACAAACACTTTCTTCCTTGCCCTGTGCCGGCCCTTGCACCCAGGCAAGTGCCCCCAAATGACCAACACCTCTTTATCCTTCCTGAAACCCCCTCCATAACAGCCATGAGCTGCTGGTATCCTGGGACATACCCTCCTCATGCCAGCCGCTGTTACCTCCCTCTTCCCCCCTGCACATCTGTCACTAACCATGCAGCCTTGCTCTCCTATCTGGTTTTTAAGGACTTTGAAGCAAGCACTTACTTGCTGTTTCATCTGCAATTGAACAGCTCCTAGCACACTTGAGGCCTGACCCAGGACCAGACCTCCAAGATGTATTCTTGTCATTACTACTACTACCACTGTCATTACTGACTCTCCGAGGCACCGCTTGGGCTCTTGATACAGTCCTTACATTTTTGGACTACTTCACTTATCTCCATGTTTTCCAACACCTCCTCTGACAGCCAGACTCCACTCTTTGTCTGGATAATGCAAATTTGCAGATGGCTTTCACTGCAAATTTTCCTGCTGATAATGTCTTGCCCTTTTTCTTAAATGTGCACCTTGCAGTTTACCTGGCTAGCCAACCACTTAACACCAGTAAGAAATTGTCTTTTTTTCTAGATAGTGGCTGAACTTCCAGATTGATTGAATAATGAAATAAGTAATGACATTAGAAGCCCATTAATCAGTACTGAGCAGTGAATAACAGAGTGCAAGACTGTCAACTGCTCCTGAAGGACAAGCCAAAGGGAATTGTGGGCAAATGGTGAAACCACTCAAAATCTGGTCCCCTGGTCTCCACATCATCTTTTTTACTTCCTTAAAGCAGCTGACAATCAGTTCTGGCAGGATCCTTGGCATAGGGGACCTGGACTTGTGCCAGGTAGTCTGCTGCCCAGATTAGACCCCAGTACGCGGGAGATCCCCATTACATTCATGGTCATGCTACATTTCACACTTTGTAGGAACTCTCTTGCCACAATTTCTTCCACTCCCTGGTACAAGGCATGAAAAAAAAAAAGAGGGAGGAATCCGGGAGGGCCACTCTCTACAATGATGCTAATGATGGTGGTAGAACACAGCTCACACCTCCAGAAGACTTTCTCCCATGAGCCTGTTCTGACTTGAGCGACGTTTCCCCAGAAGCATCCCCAGGAGGAAAGGGCACGTTGTGTTGGAACAAGCGCTTGCAGTTGTCATGCCAGTGGGTGCGTAACAGGAGATGCTAAGGCAGATCTCAGAAATAAACGTCTGAGCAAAGTCACCCCTCGGAGAGAGCAGCCAGCAGGGTCACTGGCATCTCTATTAGCACAGAGGCTGATTTATTAGTCTCGCTGTGTATCTACACCCACAGAAAATGTGGTACCCTTGGGGCCCAGTGTCTTCAATCCACATTTATAAATGTCTCACCCAAGGGACTGCTCAGCTGTGTTACACACAGCTGATGACAGTTCCCCTCCATCTTAATGCAAGGTACCAAGAGACATAAGACAGGGATCCTAGGAAGAAAGCCATCCTGGTTAAACGCCGTCCTGAGCTGCTGAGGACCTTTCCCCACATGGAGCTGCAAGTGTTCACTCTGGGACAGAGGAGGATCAGGAATAAGACAACCTTAAAAAAAAAAATGGTTGGCAAAAGATGCCAGAATTAAAACCCTTTTTAATCCCGTGCCTACAGCACCTCCTCTGTATTTGCCTTCAGCCCATCTCTCACTACCCCGATGAGGCTGTGGACACATCTCTGCCTTGGTGGCAGCTGCGTCACTGAAATGGTTAAGTGGGAAAGTGTTTGCAACCCAGCCCCCTTGGCTGGACAACCACTGCAGGGCTCCTGGCCCCAGGTTCACTTTCCTCTTTTGCTTCTCGCTCTCCCGTGCCAAGCGTAAGGATCTGGCCTGCTCCACAGCCAGCTTTGCCAGCACGAGCACAGTGACTCATTCAACAGCTCTTCATCACAACACATTCTTTCAATGGGACTTCATTTTGGATGGCACTTGTCTTCAAAATCTGATGCTGGAGAACAGCAAGAAGTGCATAAACACAGGCACAAAGCAAAGAGTGCGGGGATAGTGGGGTTAGGTCAAAACTGGTGGGGTGATACTAGTTTTCTTTTTACTTCCACCGGCAAATAGGCAATTTCACCAATAAGAGTAGAAACACAGCTCAAAGGAAAAAGAAAGGTCCTCACTTCACTTCTTCCATCAGGCTGACACCTCTTCATCTTGGGGCGTAACATCTGTTACACCATTCAGAGAACATGTGGTAATTTTCCAGACTTATTAATAGCTCAAACCCCAATACTTAAAATGAAAATCAGCAGCTGCTCCAGACTTCACCCCTCAGAAGTAGGTGAGAGCAGGTACAATGGCTGGCTGGAGGTCGGGGCTTTCAGTCACTCCAATACTCCTCATTACAAGCCATAAAGGACACAGCTTGGACTGCATCTCTGATGCCAAGACATCTGGATTTCCAGATTTTCCTCAGTACTTTTTCCTTTTCACATTTCATTTTTCTTTCCAGTGGAGGCAGAGGAGAGAGGAGAGGATCACATATACAAGAGTGGGCTGGAAGAGTGCAGACACGAGGAGGGGGGGAGATAGTGCATCATCATCCCCCTTCATACACAAAACATTTTCATTCATAGGGCGCTCAGTAACATCCAAGATGACTAACACAGCTTACAGGTGCTTAGACGTAAGGATTTTTTTCTTAATGCATACATTGCCCTCGAAGTTGGAGAAGAGGCTGAAGAAATGCGCTTGGCACCTGGAGTAGCAAGAAGGTGGTTTGTAGCTGGGGCTGTTCTGTTCCTGGTGGGAATGGAATTACACCACCATAGGCATAACTCTCCACTCTGTAATAAATGCCTTAAATGTTCTCTGACAATATTTTCAGGTAGGATTCAGGCTGGGCAATAGCCTTGGTAATGGTGAGGTTGTGGCTAAGACAAACATGCATGTACGTGATTCTTCTTGAAATGCACAACCTGCAGCTTGTAAGTCATATCAGCAAGTGGTAAAGGCAAAGCCCCCTAGCCCAGCTCAGCATCAATGACTCTGAAGGGTCACGCAAACAGTCTTCTCATTCTCTTGATCTTCTTAAGCAGAACCAAAGTTCAACTTGATCCAATCCCAAATGCATGTGTGGCTTTAAGCCAATGAAGAAAAAGCAAGCCTGACAAAAGATGGTGACTAATGCAAAATACTTTGTTTTCTGGCACTTAATAAAGGCCAAGAACATTTTACAAGAAAGGCTAAGTTCACCAGACACCTGGTCGCTGCAGGGAGGAGGTGGCTGTGATGCTCTGTTCAGCTTTGAGCCCCACTGATTTCAGACAGTCAAGTGAGAGGCAGGAGACCTGTGCCCAAGAGCTCAGATGGTCAGATTCAGAACAGTGAAGCACATGGCCTAAACTTCAGGCTATCAGAAATCAGGAGCTGGTTTGGCTCCAGTTATAAGAACTGCTTAAATACTCACTAGGGCAGAGAGCAGAGCTCATATGTCTCATCCTACCCGGAAAAAACAGACAGTAGATTGTTATTTCTTCATATCCAGTGAATATGTAATTATTTATACAGTGTGAAGCAGCAGCAAGAGAACATAAGGGAAATCCACCCAAAGACATGATACAACCCCGGAGGCAACTCCGCTAGGAGGCAAAAGTCCTTGGCCCAAGACCTTCTTTCAATCTGAGTAGAGAGTTGCCTTCAGCCAACACATCCCACCTTCTGACTCACTGCTGGATCAAAGACTGGCATGCTTCCCTGGCCCCAGAGGCTGCAAATCACAACTTCCATGTGGTCAAGAGCCACAAGACATCTACTATGCCCCAGGAGATCTGGGAGAAGGGGGTCAGACAGGACCAAAACTACAGCCTGAAGCTGGGTTAGGTTTGTGGCAGATTCCAGCCGACCTTGCTGGCTTGTTTGCTCCCAGCCCAGAGATGTGGGTTACTCAGCTCTCCACCCCACCCCCTGGAGAACATCCCATGCAAACTAAAATGATCTGCTGAAAAAAAATGATGAATTAAACCATTCCTCTAAATCTGAATTCACCAATGCAAAAACTGCTTCAGCTGATCCAAAACAATACTTTCAGACCAAAACCAGAAGGTGCCATTTCGGCAGAGGAAGAGAGCTGTCAGTTTTGTCATAATATGACTGAGATTGTCTTTTTTCCCCTCCCTGAAATTGCCTTTTTCATCCCCACCCAGCTGAAAGTTCACTCAGTTTTGCTTTCAGAGGCAGCATTTCATATTTTTCCTGTCCCCCAAGCCATGCTTAACAGACCACGTGGACCTGCAACACTCATTTCTTATTCCTTCCTCTGTACCTGGGCTGATGTGCAAGCTTTTCTGGGAGAACATCGTCAAAAATATTATTCCTCTCTAAATCCAGACATCATAGCATCCTTACACAGGATCTTCCATTCCAGCTGTTCCTTTTTTGCCTTCCTATCCTATTCTCCAAGCCTGCAGCGCAGCAGTTCTGGGGTCAACTAGACACAATTCAGTTTATTAGCATAAATACGGAGCCACAGGATATTAGGGAAGGAGTGTGCTGAGTACTCAAACACTCTTGGAAATTTAGAAAGCTTCTAATTATGACTGTTACCCAACAAGGACTTTGCAAGTTGTTCACCATCTTCAGAAAAAACAACTGGTAATGTCAGAAAAATTAAAAATCAAGGATTTGGAGTAAATGACCTCCTGCTCCCATTGTGCATTTGCCATGTAATGAAAGAAAAACAGGAAGGAGTCTTGCCAGGGTATGGGGAGGAAAAAACAACAACAAAAATGAAAGGGATTTTCTTGGCAGAACTCGCAAATTATTACTGCTCCCTTTCACCCAACTTCCGTAACATAATTGCTGTGTGCTGCCACTAATTTGCCAGAGATGCTTCTGCTGTGAAGGTGGAACCACCAGTTTGTCACCTTGCACAGAGCAAGAGGCTCCCATCCTCAAAGATCCAACCAAGAGTGCAGGCAGCAGCGAGAAAACCAGAAAGAAATAGGGTTTAGGTCAAGATCTGGCAGGTCTGGGTCTAAGCTAAGCTTCAGCAGTTATTTATAAGGGTGACTAGACTGGAAGGCCAATGAAATAAATGTAGAGCAGCAAATAGTTATTTTGAACTCAGAACTACAGCCTCTGTTAACCAAGGATTGCACAAATCAAGACCTTGACACATAAGGGATGTCCAGGCTTAATCAGATGGCGCTCAGCAAATATTTGAGCACAAAGGTGTGCTCATCTATGCAACTAAGGAGGCCTCATTGATCATATTTTCACATCCTACTCCTGACCTCCATAGCATTAGCTCCCAGTTACGCAGGCTACAGAGCCAAACTCAACCCCAAACACATCACTAGTACTTATGCTGGCACCTACTCAGCAGCATAGATTCAGAGATGAAACATCTGGTCCAGAACAGGTTTGTCAGACAGTGGCAGAGAGTGATCTGCTCCATGGCGGGAATAACAAAACTAAGGGCCAAGAGTGACTCTAGTGCAAGCAGTGACCTCAGCAACAGAGATTCTACAGGATCTGAATTTGATGAGCAGAGCTGAGTGCAGCTAACAGGGTACAGCAACAATCCCCGATAAGGTGAGAAATTAGGTCCAAGGTCTACCCAGGAAGCTCAGTCAGGAGCAGATAGGGCTGAAAACAAAGCTACAGTGTAGGTCCATCCAGGAGACAGGGCAGGAGAAAAAGCTACTTACAACAAAGCTCTGAAATCCTTCCAGAAGGCAAAGAGCAGCTGAATACAGACACACCTACAGCACAAACTAAGCCTCAAGGCCCAGGGCTGAGCTTAAGTGGGCTCCTGGATCATGGGCAGGGATGTGGGTGGGACCCAGGTGGGACCCAGGTGAGGCTGCTTAGGGCAATTAGTGCCCTCAGGGCTCTGATAGCGTTAAGGCTTGATCCCAGCATTCAGAAACATGGTGGGACTGGGGTTTGGGTGTTGAGTACCAAAAACCTTGTCCCTTGTCCTGGCATCTTAAATAGTGCTCTGTGCCGTGGTGAGAGTAACCTGGTGCGTGTTACAGTACCGAGCAGTTGGTGTTCCTGTTGAAATCAGCTGCAAAACAGAGAGAGCTGTCCTGGCCTGCTGGATCCATGCATACGGCTCTGCCCTGGCTCAGGAAAGCAAATGGTGCTGTGAGAAAACCATTTTGAGAAGTGGAAACCAGCTACACTTGTTGCTGATTAATCAGTACTGTCCAAAGCAGGCAGGAGTGTAGAGCACGGTTCAGAGCAGTTGGCTTCAATATCTTTGCAGCTTCTGGAAGCCGAAGCATGGGAACACCCATTTGGGTGGGGATATCGGTACGGCCATCACTTAGGCTTTGTCGGAAAGAGGCTCTGTGATGCTAGGACATACGCTGAGTAGATTACATCTGGTGTATCTCATTTGAGGCATGACCTCTAAAATAGCTTTTGGACATGATAAATAACTATTGGAGCTAAAATCATTGACTCTAGAAACAGAAATGCAACTCTCAGTTCGGCTCTGAGATGCCTATGACCTATTCAAGACATAAGCATTGCTCATATGACCTTAAAATTGGAAAGTATATTAAAAATTAAGCACTTGCTTGGAAAGAAATAAAAAACGAGATGTTAAAAGAGTAAAATAACTGTTCTAAAACTCTGTATTACAAACCTGGAACAAACACACGGTACCAAACCAACCAGAGTTAAAAGGAAAAAAGTTTGTGCAGCTACACAGCAGAGTAGAAGAGTTCAAAGGCACTTCCCAAAAAGCACAAGTCATGCTCAAGAGAGGAAACAGAGCCCTGAATGTGACAAATCACATGGAGAAGGACAGTATGGTGGGCGAAAAAGGGTTTTGAGCAGCAACTTGCTAGAGACGTAAGAGGTCACAGTAAAACCTCTTCAGAAACACAAGGGGAAGGCCGTTTGCCAGGGAGGTGGTGTGGCTGATAGATGGTCACCAAACAAAAACCATACTCAGGAGAGAGAAAGCAGAAAGGTTAAGTGGATTGTTTGCACTATTTTTCATTATAAAGGAGATGGGAAAAAAAGGCAGGAAACAAAGATAAACAATCTATTTTCATTATAAAAGCAACTTCCTATTGCAATCCCAGAGAGACTTGTAAGATGGATCTACTAATTTACTATGAAATTATCTGGGGACTGGAGGTGTGTGAGGAGTGAGACAACAACATTTACTAATGATACAGAATTAATCAGGATAATCAAAACCCGAATTAGTTGCAAGCATTGCAAAAAAGCTCGGAAAATCCAATGTGTGAAGAATAAAACAAGAGCTGAATTTCTGTGCCAATCAGTGCAAAATAATGCACATGAGAAACCCAGCCTGCAGTCTCCCCACCAAACGGTGAGCTCTGAACTAGCCACTACCACTCAGGAAAGCGTTACTGGGAGGAATATGGACGCTTCTTTGGAAACACCCACTTGAAGTTCAGCGTAGCCACGGGTGAATGTAATGCGAGAGATTTCTGGCAAAGAAATAGAGGAAAAAATTGAAACTGTGCTGTTGTCTGAATCCACTGTGCACCTTCATGATGAATAAATTTCTGCTCAGTGCATTCGAGAAAGGAGTTAACAGAAAGAGGAAGGGTGAGAGGAAGGAAGAGAGCTTGGACAGAGGCAGAGAGTGGCTTCTGCACAAATACAGACGAACATATTAGGGCCCTTCAGTCTGGCAAAGAGGTGGCTGAATGGGATATAGGAGACACCTATGAAAGCAGAGTTTTATCATCTCTTCAATATCATGGACAAAGTGGCTAGAGCACAAATACTTGCTGCTTCTCACAGCACCAGGCCTAAGAGGTATCCAATGAAATTACCAAGAGAATATTTTAAAAAAAGCTGGAGGAATTATTTTTGCAAATAATGCACAATTATGTTGTTGAATTTTTCCTGGAAGACATCCGGGTGCTCAAAAGAAGAAATAGGTTCAAGGAGGAATAAAATAATGCATTGAAACAGAGATAGACACGGCCTTCAGCTCAGGGAGTTTCCGTGAGTGACTAAGAGAAGCTGGGAAGTTGTAAGAGAAGGTATACGCTGCACTCGCCATTCTCCAGGATATCAGGTGAGAGGGGAATTTGTCCTCGCTATTTATAGAGGCTATGTCAAGGCATGGAGCTCCCATTCCATTGCCCTGGGTCTATGTGGCTTTTTTTCTGCTGACGGAGAAGAAAATCATTCCTCCTGTAGCTGCTGGACACTGAGAGCTGGAAGACATTCTCCGTCAGACTGCAGCAATTTTATGTGGATCACATTTTTGACATAAATTGTTCAACTAATGGTCAAGAAAAAGCCCAGTGAATCATTGAATGTGACCCTGTGCGTTGCACAGAGCAGGTTCTTTTCATAATTCACACTAATAAACTTAGCTAATCTCTTCTTTAAAATCCTCTACGGTGATTCTGACTTAGGCACATTATCACAAAAAGTAAATATCATTTTTTCAGGGACTTTCATGGGCTTGTCTTCAGGAAACTTCACAGCAAGGATGACTATTCTGCCTTGTCACATACTTTAACAGCATTGTCCTTATTGATTCGTCTTCCCAATATAACCAAGTGCCCCTGGCAGGCCCCAGAAACTGTAGAGGGCCTGGAGAACACAGAAAATGCCCTTGTCCCACCAGCTGTCCTCACCAAGCCCTGGTTGCTCCCAAGTCCCTCCTGTCTGCTCTGACCTGCTGCATGTGTGGTAGTGGCTGGAGGAGGTGGCAGGGAGGGAAAGAGGGAAGCCACCATGGCAGACTGTGGTTTGTCCAGGTCCCAGAAGAAGTCCTGGTATCCTACTGTTAGACTAAGAGCCTGCTCTGCTGTACAAATATGTGGTTTACATCACAGCACTCTGTTTTCCACCCCTGCTGGGGGACATATCTCAGGATCAGGGGAATACCAACATGTGCCTCCAGCTTTATATTTCCTTCACAGCTTCCTCTCACATGCCTTGCCATTATTTTTATTAAAAACCCTTATTTTTCCTCAAGTTTTTTCTTCTGTAGCAGCACGTGAGACCACATGCATGGGATACCTACTGTGGGTAGTCCATAGGACAAGGATAGGGCCATAGACAATGTTGTTCTTCTTTACAAAAAGCCCACTGCAAAACTCTGTTCTCTGAAATGGGGTTTGATTTCATTTCAAAACCAATTATCTCTGGAAAAGCCCAGAACAATCTCTCCAGCCTTCCCCTCTTCTTCCATGCCTGTACTTTCTGACAGTAGTGCCCATGAATCACTACACTGCCTGCTTCCCTCTCCTAAAAAGCCAAACCATCAATCAAAAGAAATCAAACTCGGCTTCTGGAGATCCAAGTGTTCCTCAAGTCAGTCAGGCCAAGCCAGAGGTGTACCAGCACTCAAGAAGATGACCATGGGTCCTATGACAACATGACTGAGGCACACGAAGAGCAAGATCTGCAGCCCTACATCCGCTCCCAAGGTCCCAGGCACCCCTGTGCCATCTTGTTCATGGATATGAATGGACACATAGCAGCTGCATTCATGCCATCCTACCTGGGACATTCTCATGTGGACACTAATCATATGATCACGAAAGGTTGCCCACACCAGTGGTTTTAACAATTTCCATTTGACCCCAGACCACCCTCCAGTGGTTTGGAGGTCCATCTCAGACCCAGAACAATGTCTGCTGGGTTTTTAATAGCTGACATGGGGCTGAAGTAGGGTCAGTGTTACCAAAGGAATCAGCAGGTCCTTTCAAAGTTTCTTGATGCCTCTGGCTGCTCTCAGCCTGTCTAGAGTTGTAATTGTTTTCTCAAGCATGAAGTGAGACCTAAGGTGGAGTCCTTCTTGTCTTTTGTGCCACAAACGATAGAAGCCCGTATCACTTCATTATAACACCTCTTGTCAAAGCTGCACAGTTCAGCTAGGTCGCTAAGAGCAGTGACAATATCTTCCACAGATCCACCTCCTTCTCGTACCCCAGAGAAAGCCCATATCTCTCATAAATGACATTTCAGGAGGGAATAAAATATTTATCAAACTTCCCTATAACAGCACTGTCTTCAATCAGCAGGTCAGAGGACAAAATTGCACCTTCAGTCTGTGGTCCAACCTCAGGGAGAAAAGAATCAACCTACTCTTTTGGCTCGTTTTTCATGGGTGAGGATTACCTCAAAAGCCTGAATCTTCTTCCCCACTCCATGCAGTCATCAGAAACCCAGAAAGCAGACGGCCGTGGGGCAGGGCTCCATCGGGTGGGAACAGGGGGTCTCCTGGCTGAGTCTTACACTCCAGCTGCCCCACCACCGCCCAGGGTGCTGTACCGAGGGTGGAGCGCGTGTCGCCCAGCTGCGTGGGGTCCTGCCCCATTGGGTTTTTCTCTGGATTTTTTTCCGAGGCCAGTATTGGTTAGGGTTAATCCTACTGATGTTATTAACGTTGCATCTGATCTTGGATCTGCAGACTTTTGTTCCAGAACAGGGGTTTTGCATGCAAGCTCATTTTAAAACTAACACAGTTTTGCATGGACTGCATCTTTAAGGAGCATTGCCACCCCAAAACCTTCTTGGCACCATCACAACTCGCACCTTACTGCATGTCAACATGTGTTACAACATCATCTCCATCACCAGGCCGTTGGTCACAGCAGAACTTCTGTCCTTCCCAGGACCACCAGCTGGCAACTGATCCGTCCCTGTGCCAACACGCTCCTGCTTTCTCCTCCCAGGCACGATCTGGAGTCATTCTGTGGTGTCAGCGGTGCCGCATGTCGTTATGAACAGCAAACATCCACGGGGCAGCCAGGCTCTATATCTCCTCCATGAGAATGCCTGTCCTATAGCCCAGTAGCTTTCTCATCCTTAAACTTTTGCTTTTCTCAAGTTAATCCTTTCCCAGCTTCATAGGCTGTTTCGCCACAGTGTTTTTATGAGGGAGCAAAAAGAAATATACATTTCCAATAGATACCCGATTCATTTACAGGTCTGTGGGTGCCAGACCATTCCTGGTTTTGCTCTTGCAATACAGCCTCTGAGAGAAACCTTAGCAAAATCACCTGGGGGCATCCCACCAGCTTCCAGTAAAGGATCTGCAGCTCCTAAGGGCTTATTAACCCACTTTGAAACAGTGCCTCAGGCTCCCAAAGCACTGGGGCAGTTCTAAACTGGAGTCAATGCTTTGGTTAGAGCCAGAAGCAATTCAGTCCGTGAGCAGATCAGGTCACAGCACAGAAGGATTTAAAGGGTGAAACCTACAGCAAACTGGGCAACACCTGTACATGACTTTCTTGAAAATGTGCTTTCAAGGATCTCTAGGGCTTCTGATACAACTTGGCTTAACTTTATGAAAAAATCAGCTTCTAGCAGATAATTGATTTTTGGCAGTCTCTGGGTGGTCATGGAAAACAAGGTTTACGTTGTCTGTGAAGCCTCTTACCTCCTTCCATTAAAATGTAGGTTTTAAATAATACAGTGAAAGTAGTTTATGTTCAAAGGGGAAAAACGTGTCCCAAAGGAAGAAAAAAAGATTAAAAAAAATCAAAGAAGAAAATACCACAGCAGATGGTGGATTAGCCTGCTCTGAAAGGCTACCTGAATCCAGCTAAACCATCCAGATGATCAGCAAAGATGCGCAGATGATCAGTGTGATCCACATCTGGATGACGCCAAGTCCTCTGGACGTGACTGCTCTCATCCCTCTAGGCTGATTGCCACGCTAATGTTTATATCTCAAACATTTCGCTTAATAACTGTGCAATTTCATTCATATGATACATTTTTACGATTTAAGACCTCTGTAGAATTTTATGACTGCTTTTAATTTATCATACTAATTCAAACTGTAATACTATGCCAGAGATGTAGAATGGGGTTGACATATGTCCCTTGCTCTGAATAGAAGAATATATTAGAGTCTAGCAGCTAGAAAGATTAAATTTAGGTTTTATCTCAGTCAGATACATTTTGGTCCCTTCCTGCTCCAGATACCTGCTATTTTTCTTTTGTTTAAAGGTGGCTGGCAGAGAAAAAGCAAAAATGAGAGCTATGCCTTTTGTGTTTGTGCTCTTTCCAGCATATGGAGTAAAGGAAGTGGGAAAGTTTATTGCCTACAATGAAAAAGGAATTATTTTTCTGCTTATTCTTCAGCAATTCAGGTCTTGTTTGTACTAGGAAAGTCTTGGATGGTTGCACTGACAAGCAGGGCAAGACAGAGCAAATTGCCTGTTGGGACCTTTATGAAGCCCTGATACTGGTGCCCACTCGGGGACTGGTCTCTCGTGGTGTTCTCAAGTAGCCTGGAGGGGAGGAAAGGGCTCTGGCATTACAGAGAACTTGTGGCCTGGATCATTTTTGTGAGAGGTTGGTGACTGTCGGCCAAACTTGCTGAGGGCTGGCTGCTCGATCGGGGTTCAAATCCACCTTTTCCACCTGCAATAACCTCAGTGGCCTTCTCAGCCCTCCAGCTCATCTGCCCAGATGGGGAGAGACAAGCTTGATACCACTCATCACTCATAAGTGAAAAAAAGAAAAAAAAAAGGAAAAAAGAGGCCTTTTCATCACCACAAAGCCACGAAGAGGAGTCCAAACTCAATTTTCTCAGTTTAGAAAAGAAAAACTTATGCAGGTCACCTTTAATCTGAGTGATGCCAGGTGAGCAATTCTTTGCCTGTGTCCTCCTGTCAATCCCTCTAATTCCTTTTGTCATCACGGTTCAAGAGCGTTCTTGAAACGCAGAATGCTGAGCTTAATTACGGAGGACAAAGCACTGAATTACACTAACTGCTGATCTCAGAAATGGCTTCCCCCCTCCCCTTCTTCATCTCAATGTTCATAAAATTAGAATGGAAAAGCCAAACCGGGCCAGCCAGCCCTTGCCTTCCACAGAGCGCTGCTCCCCTCAAAGTTCAGGTATCCACCAGGAGAAAAATCCAGGCTTAGGTGTCATAGGTGGCTCAGGGTGGAAGTCGGAGCTGACATTTAAGCTCCTTCCTCAAGGCAAGTTCAGCTCCTTGCCACTGCCCGTCTGTTTTCGCTGGGGTCCCAGCCTGGTGAGGCTTTGCGGGGTCTCCAGGCTGCACACTCGGTAGCGCTGGAGATGCAGAGGGCTGGGACTGGGAAATATCAATCCATGCCAGGATGAGTTCCCTGATAGTCAGCAAAACTTTTCAGTCCTTCATTTCATTCTATTATTTCTGCTGATGGCACTATAAATAATTACTCCCCACCCTCCGTATGCTTGTGAGGCTTGACTCACTTTGCTGAACTGAGATGTTCATTTTGTTCGTCTTTCCTCACCCCACTTGGATTTGTCGGCGGTTTTCAGATCGTACTCTGGGTTTTCCAGCTCTGCAGGGTCGAGGAAATAATAGGTTTCAGAGGCTTCACCCAAGAAGAGTTTGTCTGCAGCCCCGCTCCGATTGCAGGAACGGGTTTTTTACTTTCAGGCACTTTCAGGTTTCCTTGACAGGTCATTTGCTCTCCCGCTGCAGGCTGGAAACAAGGGAGCTATTGTCCCATGTCTCAGTCACGGGGGCCAAGCTCCTTCCTAATGTCACCAAAAGTCACAAACAGCTAAACCCCTACCAAAGAGACAGAATCCACTGACGAAAGCAACCCCGACCAGGAAAACCGACAAACGCGAAACCCCAGGGCGCACATTTCTCTTCCCCCGCAGTCCCGCACCCCCACGAGTTCACAGCGGAGCCCACGCTGCAGATTTCGCTCTGCCCTGGCATCTTTGCTGCCGCTTGCAGGCACCGTGCGTCCTCCTCTCTAAGCCTGATTCCTTCGACTGCTCAAGTCGAAACAGCCTGCTGCCCGCAAACCACCTGATACCTCCAGGTGCTCTTGCTCGGCTGCTCGTACACCGATCCGTGGCTCCACGCCCCTTGCTCACTTCCAGGCTTCCCGTCCCATCGCTCCCTCACTCCTGGCAAACGCTGTCAGCGAGGAGAGAGCCCATTTCCCCAGCAGTCCCGTGTGCTTTGGGCCACGCTGAGCTCACAGCGTTCCCCACACAAACCTGCTACCTCGCAAAACGGTGGCAAGGCAGAGGTTTAGCCAGTGGATGAACAGCAGGATTTATTTTTTTTGCTGTGCTGATATCTCCACGTGCCGTACATCACCAGCTTGTCTCCTGACTGCCTGCAAGCGGTGGTCACCACCTAGCACTCCTTAAGCAGACGAGCTGCTGCTTTTTCAACCCCGTTTCAAGCCTCGAGGAGGCCTGCTATTTGTCGAAAGTGTTATTAACTTCAGATATGCACCAGGATAAATGTTTTCCTGGCAGAGTCTCGTATCCCCTCAGGGGATCCATGCAGGAGGGAGCTTCCTCGCGACCCACGCTCACCTGGGACCCGGCTGCGAAGGGGAAAACGGGCTCGCATTCAGGTCAGGGCATCGTAACCATGCACCGACCTGAGACGGCGACGGAGGAGCGGCAAGACATAATTTAAAGAAATAGCTGTGTTGAGTGGAAATACAAATGAAGAGATCGCTCAGTTAGGAGCAGAGGGGGAGAGAAAAATCGATCAGGGAATGGGATAGTTAGCAGTTAAATGTTCTCCGTGCACAACGTTCCTGCCGAAGGGCAATTTACAAGCCCAGCTAAAGCTGATACGGGTGATGCTGCTGAGGAGACGAGACTCAAGCGCAAATACAACGCCGCCTTTCATAACAACCCCGGGGTTTGGTCCGTGAGGCTCTTAAGAAATGCTCTGCATTGAGAGTGAAATGCGCATGAAAGGATATGGCAAAACTCTCTTCACCTGGTGCACTTGCAAGGGAAAGCAGAGGGGAGAGGAGCCGCCAGCGGAGCCGGCAGGGGCAATCAGCGGCAAGAGCGCGACAGGGACCAACTTCTCCGGTGATTTATGAAGCAGGCATCCCAACTTATCTTCTGCTGAATGACAGCTCTTTGATTTAAGGAGCGAGGAAAAAAAAACCACCTACTCTAGATCATGCACTTAGTTATTTAAAAGGGAGGGAGAGGGGAGGGAAGAGAGCGTCGGTGGCTGGACGGGGAGCCCCTCGCCCCCAGGTGCCTCCTGCCACCGTCCCCACCAGCCAGAAGCAACGCTTTAGACTTTCTCTCTGGCAAACCAAAAGACAGAAAAAAAACAAAAAACAAAAAGGGGGGATGCTTCCAGCTGACAGCGAGAAGAGGGGGAGAAGCCATGCAAGCAGCCCCATCCCTCCGCGCGTACCTACTGCCGCCGGTCCCAGGTGAGCGACTCCCCCCATCCATGCCACAGTGCCGGTGAGCCCCGAGATGTCCTGAAGAAGCAAGAGTGACTGCTGCGACTTGGGAAGACAGAATATGGTACAAGCTTTAATTAAAAGAGTCTGAAGGCTCTCTCCAGCTCGCTCGCCCTTTTTTTGCAGTACTGGATTGGATTTAAAGGGCTAGAACCCCAATTTGGCGTTGCTGCTCCCCCAGGAGCGATGGTCTCCCGCCCCGGCCTGCCTGCTCCAGCAGCGTCTCACCACCCTTCGGGGGCATCTTGGCAGCTGAGCAAGTCCGTAGTAAGCAGCAGTAACAGTAGTAACTCAGTGGCAGCAGCAACAGATTGTAAATCAATACTCCGGAGAGCAGGCACGGCGGGTGGCGAGTGGGGATGCTGTTGGCAGCCGGGTGGGCGAGGGGAGCCCAAGAGCTCCTGCGGATGCAGGGAGGAAAGTTTGTGCTCTGCCGATGCTCT
>Ga0181612_100654_pt1 | contig 19101 bp, 14 predicted proteins | sample HoacroProtozoa21_FD_119630 | JGI IMG/M metagenome (GOLD analysis project Ga0181612, IMG submission 119630) | Hoatzin crop microbial communities from Cojedes, Venezuel. Combined Assembly of Gp0051906, Gp0051904, Gp0051908 | reverse complement strand
TTGACTCTTTTGAGTCGAGTCACGAAACCAGTATCCCCCAGATAGAACAGTCTTGGTTGCACCAGGTAGGAGGTACAATAGCAAATTGCACCAGGAGGCACACAGTAGTAAAAATGCTTTGGTTTGGCATCAGTGTGGGGAGAAGCATGTAGATAGCACCAAATCTTTGCCAGTAATGACTTTATATCACAGTGTACCCCAATAACTCTAATACAGGCTGTGGGAAGTTTTAATTCAAGTGTTTTGCCCAGAGTTGCAAAAAGACTTGAAAAAGACACGTTTGTGGAGGCTGGATTGAATAACACTCAGTTCTTCTCCCTCGTAGACATTAAGGTCATCTGCGAAAGAGGATTATCCCCTTGCCCAGAAGAAATAGGGCAGGGTCTTGTTCTCCTGAGTTTGAGCCTTGTCCCTTACCTGCCCAACTGCTCTGCCTCTCTGCTCCGTGAGGAATCACCTTCTTGTCCCTTTCCTTGACACGTTTGTAGCTGGGTCAAACAGACCTTCGAGGAGGCTGACAAGAATGGAGATGGCCTGCTGAATATTGAAGAGATCCACCAGCTGATGCATAAACTAAATGTTAACCTGCCCCGCAGGAAGGTCCGGCAGATGTTTCAGGTTGGTGGCCTCTAATGCACAGCATCGTTGTGGTAAGATAGCGCCAGTTACGGTGTGTTTCTGGACTGATCCAGAATGGCATCTGTGAGTTGGGACTTCAAACTCTGTCCTTTCCAGCACCTCACAAACTTCTTCGAAGTCTTAACCTTTCTGTAGAAAAGATGCATCAGAACATTGTTTTAATGACATGAACCACAGAGAAGACAATTTATTAATACTACTTTTTCAGATGCATTATTGTTTTAATCCGTGAACTGAATTGTTCTATGCTGGCGTTGATGGACAATGAAGTTACTCTGTTTCAATTGAAATATTTTTTCACTTCCTTTATGGAAAATTATTTACTAGAAACTAGCTTTATGAAAGTAATTTTATTTTTTTTAACAACTTACTTGTACTTGGCCAGAATCAATTTTTTACTTCTGTTGTCTGAAAACAGTTAGCATTTTCCACCAGCCCTCTTGTTTACTGTAGGAAAGGAAAGATAAGCCAAGGACATAATGGAGAGCAAAATAAAATTTTCTTAACTCTTTGAAAATGGTGCTATCCAAAAGCTGGTTTGCTATAAAACATGGGAAAATTGGAGAATCTTCTATGGTCAAAAGTGCTCTGTTTGTCTGGCGTAAAATCTGCATTAGAGGTGTATCTATGGAGTAGAAGTTACTCCCCAAAGACCTGAGAAGCGTGGAAACTGGTGGGGTTGTGTTGCAGAGGTGAATTCAGGCTGTACTTGTTCCCACAAATTATAAATGTTGTTTTAAGATATGTAGTAGATATAAAATGATTTAAAATCTCATTCAATACCAGATGCTTGAAATGATTTTCTTCTCAGCTTACTTGCTGTGATCTGAGTTTATATCTCGGCTGACAGTAGCGCTAACAAAGTGTAATGAAACGCAGCTCCCTGAGATCCTCGGGCTTTGCTGATATTGTTGGCTGCTGCAGGAGAGGCAGAGGGTTGTGAAGGCACGTACTGAGGGGAAAAAAAATGTAGTTCACGTGGCACTTTTAAAGTGACTAGTAAGGAAGTAGGGCACTGTAGCAACCATCAACCTTTATATAATCAGAGGCAACTTTTGGTTAAAAATCGTCTGGTTTAGTTATTTTTATTTTGCTGCAGTTGCTGCCGGCCTATACCTGAGTTAGTATCCTAGACCTCACAGGCATGGTTAGAGTTATAAAGGTCGAATATAAAAGGAGCATTGAAGGTTTGTTTACTGTTAGTCATTGAGCTCAATCCTGAAGGCCTTACCCCAGGAGCAATGCTTTGTGCTAGCCGTCCTACGGACTTCCAGGACTTAAAGCAGGATAAAGGGAATAGCAAAGTAACTCTGGGACACATCCTCACCCCTGCATCTAGCTACTCTGCACTGTTCTTGCACTTGCTCTGCTCAGCTGGTGCTGTTTGTGACTTGGCTTTACAGCTTCAGACGTGGCATACACAGCCCCCGGCCTGGGGGCGAGAGCCTGTGGCTCTGCGGGGGTGGCCAGGCTCATGAAGCAGTCCAGGTCCTGCATCTGGGAACAGAGGGTGGGACTGCTGCTTCAGTTGGGTCTACGTACTAGGAGTCACTGGTGTAAGCATGGGTTCCTGTTCTAAGTCGTGCTTCAAAGTTAAGTGACGTGTTTTGTGTGAGGGGAAAGTAAAACTGGATCCTTGGAAAGCAAAGCAGGCCTTAGATGTGGTTGTTGCATCTGCTATTAACCAGCTCCTCTTCTATAGAAGTGAGGTTGAACACCAGCTGGAAGAGCTTTCTAGAGAAGGAAGAAGTGATAGCAGGATGAGGATACCCTCCGTCTGGAGAACAACTCCTGTTTGGTGTAGCACCGTAGAGACAAGCCAACAGGTTTAAAGCCAAGTCCGTGCTAAAAGGACTCTGCACAGAAGGTGTTCTGGCATGAACAGAAGGAAGCACCAGTTTTAACAAAATGTGACTTAGGAATGATGACGGGGGTTATAACTACAGAGGAAAAACATTATATACAGCTATGAATTTTGAAAGACATTATTCATGGGAACAGCAGCACATTTCTAAACAACGATTTCACTTTGTTTCCACTATCTGCTTACAGCCTCAAACTTAGCTCGAGTTGTAGGTTCCCTGAAGTTCGTTTTTCGTGGAGACCTACATAATGTTTGACAGCAGTTCTCCAGAATTTATTCTTTGTTTTGAAAATCCAAAGCAATCCTCTTAGGCAGATGTTCAGAGTAAAAAGCTTGTATTAACAAGCGTTAAGTACTCTTTGCTGCTTTTCCTACCTCTGAGGATAAACAAAAACTGCCGTCAAGACCGGGGCTATTGGGCTTATGTGTTGATGTGGAGTCTTGCTGCTACTGCAGGCTTCTCTCACCTATAGAGTGCTGACAGGTGGCTGAGAGGGTTGCAGTCTGAATTAACAGACAGGGTGAAATTACATTCCTTGCTATGTTTTAATCCAGGATAACTGCAGGGCATACAGGAGAGTAACAGAGATCAGAATAAAGCCCAGGGTGAGCCTCTATACATGGGAAACAAATTCAAAACTAAAGATGGAATTGAGACTTTCAGAGGGAACCTGTGGCTTTAGTGTAGTAACTGTTTTCACCACAAAATCCAATAGATGGTATTATAATTTTGCAGTTGTTTCTAGCCTACTGGGATTTGAGTCTGAACAGAATCTTGCAGATTAGAATTTATTAAGTTTCTGTTCACGTACATAAATCCACTTCTGCTTTGTTCCCTGAATTCACATGTGTTTAGCGCTTACCTGAGTGTCTTTATGTCTTAGGAAGCAGACACAGATGAGAACCAAGGAACCCTAAATTTTGAAGAATTTTCAGTGTTTTACAAGATGATGTCCTTACGTCGAGATCTCTACTTATTGCTCTTAAGCTACAGTGACAAGAAGGATCACCTCACTGTTGAAGAACTTGCTCAGTTTCTAAAGGTGGAACAAAAGGTATGGGAATGCTATGTGTCCATATGTATGTGCATATAAATACACTCATCTATGGGGAAAGGATTTTTATGGAAAAGCTTAGCTTGGGGCGGGGGTAAAGCACAGGTGTTGTGGCAAAGAAGAAATCTGAAAGCTTTATTGTTTTTTAAAAACTTATAGAAAGAGTTTGAACTTTTTTGGTCTCTGTGGTAGAGGAGAGGCAAGTGTAGGGCAATATGGTTAATGTTCGTTTAGGACGACATTCAGGTAACATTCACACTTCTTAGTTACAGCTGATTATCCTGTGTCTTCACATGGTTGCTTTCTCTTCCAAAGCTTGTCTGGATTGTTTATTGGTGTTGGGAGAGGACGTTTATATTTCCAGGAGACACCTTTCATGAGTAAAGGTCTTGGCAGAAATACTCTAAATTAAGATGATATGTGATGTGTTTTAAAGCTAGAAATACGTGACCAAACAAGAGCAGCAAACTAATTCTGATTATCTACAAATGGTTTGCCTGTGCGTGGCTTAATGTGATAACACGTTAATATGAATCTTTGTGTTTGCATATCCTTTCCTGTAAGCAAAGTCGAATCCTGCAGTACTGTTATGTATCCAAGGAGTTTCCAAGTATCAGTAGTAGTAGTAATTATAAGGACTGCTGCTTTTATTATGAAGACAGCAATTTAATGTCTTAAATGTGGCCTAAATCCTCATTGTATTATATCACAAAAGCGTAATCTTCCCTTAAAATTTAAAGATGGATATTGTACCAACCTGGCTGAGGGCAAGGTGTCCAGGATTCTATCCTTTTTTTCCCTTATGCCTTCTTTCCCAATTTTGCTTCAGGAAAGTCTGTTTTCCAGGCATTCCTCACAGATATGTGGGACTTGCACAAAGAAAATTGCACATCTGGAGGTTACATTTCTATCTGAAGCTCCTCAGAGAGAAGCAATTGAGAGACGTGAGGTTCAGGGAACCACAGGAACAGACACACTGATAAGGAATAATAATAGTAATTAAAAAAAAACCAAACAAAACAGTATGAAAAACCCCCAAAAAACAAACAAGGAAAAGAAGCATAAGTAGCTCAAGAAGCAAAGTTGGGTCAAGATCAGATATTTTCCACTGATGTGCTTTTGCACAAACTTGCTGAACAAAAAAAAAATCTCTAGCCATTCCTATATCCTGTTGATGCAGTGGAGCTTTTCATGCCTGTCTCGAAAAAGGCTGAATTACTACAAAAATTGTCTGTGGAACCCATGGAGAGAACTTGTATGCTGGACAGTGAGGAGCACAGAAGGAACCTTGTGATCTCTAGGACTCTTCTTTGCTTCTGGCAATTGGTCCTGGGTTGTTACCTCACCCCGTGCAAAGTATTGTTCCAAAACTACCTCATGAAAATAAATCCTAACATCCAAACCTACTTGAGCTTCCTGGCCATAGATGCTGTGTTTTGCCTGCAGTTGTTGTATAATCTCCCGTGCCATTCTGGGATACTGCCTGTGATGACTGCTTTTTTCTGAGTTATCCCTGGCATAAAATCTCAACAGACTGTGCTGTTTGGTTGCTGCATTTCCCCCTGTTGGCCACTGTAGCAATTCCCTGGCATGTACGACTGCCCGGTTCTTTCTTCCTCCCCCTTGAAACATGGGGCACTATCACGTCTCTCATCTCACTGTGATAGCCTCAACACACAGATTCTTGCAAGCAATCTGGTCCTGGCAATTCTGCTAATTACAACTTTAAAGTACAAAATGTTTTTGTGTTTTTCCCTGTACGATATTGCCCTCAGTCTTCTAAGCTCACTGCTTTTTCCTTTGTTTCATTTTTAATCACTGCCTTCTACTTGGGTTCACTTCAGTGGAGCACCCTTGACAGCAGCAGCAGCAAGGCTGACACTGATGAGAAGGCAAAGAAATGCTCCAGGGAGGACATGTTCCTGGAGATGCTGAAGTGCCCAGGAACAGCTGAAGAGCAGTGGTATGAGAGGGCACACAGGGACCTGGAGCAGGAAGGAAAACATGTGAAAGAGGCTGAAGAGCTGTCTGTGTGGGTGCACAAGGACATTATTAAACTAGTGATGCAGCAGAACAAACAAGTTGACTGTCAAGTCTGGCATACTGCATCCTCTCCTCTGTCCACACACTACTCAAAACACTGAATGCAGACAGGGCTATCAGCTATAACGCTCTGCTCAACATTCCCTCCCTCACCCCCCAAAAATAGGAAGAGTAAAAGCATGATCTGCTGTAGATGAACCTCTTGGCAGCATATTGCAGAAGCACCTTGCACTTTCTTTGCGTCTTCCCTCTGGTCTTCCCACTTCCCAGTATTAACAGCGTTAGACCAGATTTACTCTTCAAAGTCTTCAGAACGCAGACGTGATAACAATGTCCTCGGGTGAGGCAAGTTTGCCTTCGGAAGCCGATAATAGTTCAAATCATAATGCGGCTCTGAAGTGCCTTCAACCAAACGGCATTTTGGTTTTGCTCTTGTCTGGCTGCTTGGAAATCTGTGGACAGCCTGTCCAACTCCATCTGCTGCTCTTTTGGCAAGATTTTTAAATATACTGCAGCCTGAGGACAGAACAAAAGCGGTTTGGTGGGTTTTGTTAGCTTGCCAAGCTGACTCCTTTTTTTAGGAGAGCTCCCTGTTGCCATCACTCCAGAGCCTGTGAGACAGGTTATTTGAACTTAGGTGCAGCTGAACTCTGCTCATTGCTATTGAAATTGCAATTGTATGGCTTCAAATGTCAGAAGAGCAGAAAGTAGGCTGATTTCCTGGAATGCCTTCTGGTCCTGCAATCCTCTTGGCTCAAGTGGCTGTGAGGAAGGAACATCCCTGGGTGTCCAGTCGTGCCTGAGTGTTGGCCCTTTGGGAGTGTCCTTGCTTAATAAACTGACATCTGATTTGGTTCTCCCCAGAAACCGGTCTCCTGCCAGATGATGGATTGCTTCCACAGCAGCATCTTCAGGCTCTTTTGACTGACAGAGCTGGTCTCATACTTGTTTTTGAGTGGCGGGGCTTGGGTGAAATAGGCTCTACAAACATTGTCTTCCCTGTTAAAGAACAGCTTTGCAGTTGCCAGCCATTCTGGACCTCCATCATAGAGTGAATGGCCTCATTCTGCCCTGGTCTTGGGAGCCCCACAGCGATGCTGCCCTGTGCCTGGGCGTCAGCCAGCCTGCGGCTGTTGTCTGATTGCTGCTGCAACGTCTGTCCTTCCTTCCTCCACTCTGCTGTACCCGTATCTCATCAAGGGCTTTTATTTCAGTCTTAGCAGAGACCTTTCTGACTCTTGCGCTGGTGGTTTTATGCAGGTACAAGGCTGCGTTGGTGTTACAAAGCTGAAATGGTCAGTTTTGGTGTTCTGAGGGTGAGGTTTCCTGTGTGCCTGTTTGCCACCTGCTGCCTCACTGTGGATCACTTACTTTGCAGTACAGTTTTCACCTGTCCTGAGGAAAAAGGACAGCCTGCTGAAATGGGGCCTCCAGCAGCATTCTGGGCGTGCTCCAGGAAAGCGCTGCGTGTGTGATGCGCCCTGCCGTACTCCCAGGCGACAGGAACCCGATGGAAACGCCAGTACCGCACCATCGGAGTGGCACCAGACCAGTGGCTCCGGTGGCTCACAGGCCTGCTCCTCCACACTGCCCAGTGAAACCGGTGGCAAAAATTAATGCCCCTGCTCATTTTAATTGGATTGAAGAGGAAGTTATTTGATAAAAATTACACCCTCAGAACACGCGCGTATAGTTAGGTAAAGCTTTTACTCACTTACTCAATACGGGTTAGCGCATTTTGAGTTAAGCCTGCTTGTGAGAGGAAGTTTACTCTTATTGTCTTCACTAATTATACAGTGTCACAGGAATAACTAGTGATGTGGTGAATAGTGAAAATGTGAGGAAAAGTGGAAAGAAGTGGGGATTAAGTACACTTTTAGAAAATGAATGTTTTGAAACAACTATACCTGCTCTCTGGGAAGAAGTTTTAAAGGAATTTAATGAGATGGTATATGCCAGGGCATGTCAGTATATATTAGGCTATGATCTGAAACAGTGTGTACTGAAGGATATCAGAAACCCGTATCCCGAAAGGAACAGGAAATTATAAGAATATCAGTGTTGGTACGTGGACTTTGGAGAGAGGAGAGGCTGTGGAGCTTGTTAATATCAGACAAGGAAGACCATATCAGATCATCATGCCTGGTCAATGCTTGCTGCTTTCCGCCATAATCCCTTACTGCAGCAACACAAACTCTCAGCTGGAAAGCAAGCTGATGCCTCCCTCCCTTTCTCATGCTTACACAAAAGGATAATCAGTATACTGATTTATGTGATGACTCGATATGTCATGACATTTTACACCGACATTTTGCGCTGAAATCGGAAGAATGTCTTTGATTATTTATATTTTGATTTTCTTATAGAACGATTAGCTGTGAACAGCTAAAGCCTAAGCTGTCAGAGCGCTGTTGACACACTGATGGGTTGGCATCGTGTCTAGAAATACCTGTCATTAGCATTGCACTTTTCTAACTTCTCCTTCCTTTCCCCCCCCCCAACTTCACTTCTACTTTACATTCCTTTCTCTTATTTCCTTTCCCATGAGAATGGGAAATGAGAACAACTCCACTTCTTAGCTTGTGGGCCTTTACAGGAGAGGGCTGTCCCACCACCTGGCACTGCAGTGTGCTGCGCTGCAGCTTCAGGTGACGTTAGACATTGGCATTAGGTTTGTCTGACTGGCTTCCAAGGAGACTGGTGGAATCAAAAGCAATTTCTCTCTTCCTTCTCCTGCCTCTTCACTGAAGATTTTAGGGCTAATGTTGCTTTTTTATAGGTTTGTGGGATCTTATTTTAGGGAAATTAATTGCTGGTTCATTTGCTTAAAAACCAAGGTCTTATCAGTCATTCAAAGGCTGATACTCTTTTAAAAAGAAACAACATATCTGCATCAAAATTAAAGCTTTTAACCAGGAATATAGAAAGTAACCCCTTATCTAAGAGGTTCTGGAAGCTCCACTGTTGCCCATCTTCAGTAATCAATGTATCTAAATACCCAGCCATCAACAATGATCATTACTATTTGATATTATTCCTAGTGGAATACTTTAAAGCTTAATGAAGAAAAAATTATACTAGTAGCCAAAGTTGTCACCTCTCTTAAGCTACAGTTAAAAAGCAGAAATCGGTGGACTGTTCCCTAGCAGATGCAGCTTTGGACTACTTAAACATTTTAATTCGTGGAACACACAAGTACCTTGCCACTCAGCCACTGAGGAGCCATTTGGGATAATGAAAAAGTTATTTCTAGCCAGCTTGTGCTGAGGAGTGGCCTGCTACGAGCAGTGTTTGCAATCAAACAGCAGCATCTCCTTGAGCTAGGATTATCAGTTATTTTCTGTACTGAATTGTTCTCGTTCCTGTTATCCTGTGTAATTCCTGCAGGTGTCTCATGATTGTTGGCTTAGCTAGGAGATATAAATAAAATGTTTGGAGAAGGAAATGGGCTGAGCCATGCTTTCCCTGGGCAAGAGGAAAAACAGAGGGAAGGGTGAAGGGGAGAAGGGCTGGAAAATATCTCGAAGTTTTTCAGCTCGAGTCACCACATGAGTTGAACTGCTCACTTGCCTTCTCTGACTGTACTTCTAACGTTGATGTGTCTGGTTTTGCCCTCCTCTGGTAACTTTTCATGCTTAGGCTGTGGCCTTTTGGGTGTTACAAGATATGGTCAGTCACGGCACCCACATTTCTTAGGAGGAACTCAGCACCTGGCAGGATCAGGCCCTTAGGGAAGAGCAGATCAAGAGAGTCAACCTACTTCTAGATTGTTGTATAGCTGGATGCTGATGCTGGGAATACTGAGCTCAGGATATAGTGGAAAGACTGCAGACAGAGCGGAGTAAATGGAGTTGGTTTTGCCATCTGAAAGAGAAGTCCCTGAGTAAGAGAACAGTTCACAGAGGGACCATTTTCGTATTTAAACAATAAATGTTCTGTAATCTGCGGGATGACTAACCTCACTCTTGCCTTTGCCTGAAGCAGTCACATTAACAGAGATGACACACTAGCTAAGAGAAGGGACTGTATGTTCCTTTGCTTCCAGACTGCTCCACGTGTCAGGGTGTTCGAGCTGACTTTGGCAAAGGATGCAAAGTGCAAACAGTAAACAGAATATTGGTTCAAATAAGCTGCCAAAGGTTTTAGTGTTGTCACTGACATCCTGTGATACTAGCAGTGGAGGAAATGAAATACACCCAATCTTAGTTCCAGCTTGGGTTCTCTACAACTTAAGGGGGAAAAGGTGGTGAGAAAAGGTGAGATGAGTGATGGAAGCGGCTTCTTTCCTTTAATTTTAGAGGAAATAGAAGTGTATGGCAATACTCTGGCCCCACTAGTCAGTTAGGACTTCATTTGGGGGCTAGTTGAAGCTGATGACAAAGCTCTAATTTGTTTCAGAAGAACCGCTGTTTTTCATTTCAGAATCTAATTATTTATCTCACAGCCTGTATATTACAGTGAACTCTATTGGAAGTAATGAAATCACAGAACTGGAAAATGCATGAAAATGAAATCAAACCCTGCCAAATCTTTTTGCATGTTTAAGTAGATTATATTAAAGAATATAACCTCATAGTTCTCATTTCAGCACTACTGCCCAGTACAACCATTATTAAGTGTGCTTTAGCATCTTTAAACTAAAATGACACAGCTTTTAAGTGATTGCTACCTCTCACTCCTATTTTTCTCCTTAAAGACAAGAGCCACGAGGCTTGTGCAGCACTGACAATAATCAAATCAAAATCTTGAAGTCCTTTTACAGTAGCATTACTGACTGTCCTGTTTGTGTTTGACTGAACTCAGTGTTTGATCATAAGGTTTTTCAACTGAACCTAGAAGCCTAACGTAGGTTGTGACATTCTGGTGACATGGTAGAAAAAAATAAGTGCACCAAAACTGTCATTTTTGTGCAGATGAATAATGTGACGTCAGAATATTGTCTTGACATCATACAGAAGTTTGAAGTATCAGAAGAAAATAAGAAGCAAAATGTTCTTGGGATTGAAGGTAAAGTTTTTGATTTTAAAATTAATTTTCTCTTGATGTACTGTAGTGGAATAGAAAACCTAACGGTGTTTTGATGCGGTTTATAATATTTGACTACAAGAGAAGGTTACATAGATGATCAGCAGTCAGTAGCATAGATGCATTTTTGTGAGACATGGGAGAGACAAGAGTAGCTGAGGTGAATTAGCAGCTGGTGTTAGACAGCAATACATCATAGCCATCATACGCTAATGTGAATGCCCTAGGCTTGCATGGATTTATTGCTAACTGTGTGTTTGTAAACCACAAACATAAAACATTCTGTAGCATGTATTTTATACTATAGCATGTTCTAACTGAAGTAATAAAAGCAAAGTTTTCATTCTGCTCTGTCTCTGTAGATCTGGAATTACTCCTGTACAATCCTCTGATTTATGCTTATGTGAAATAAAATACGGATAGTTGCATTTTCTTTGGGTTTTAATGCCTTATTCACCTTGTTTGCTAAAGCAATTGTAGATGGTATATTTATCCAGAATCTGACTTAGTAGCGAATAAAAGTCTGAATTGGAACGAAATAGATTAAATGCTGTGGCATGTTAATTTGCCCAGAAGATAGCTTTCATGAGGCAGTGTAATTTACATGGTGATTTTGGGGTGGGAGAGGAAGGAGGAATCTTCTTCTGCTTGGTTCTTAAACCTTGGGTGTGGCCTCCCAGATCTTAAACAAGCTTCCAGTGTGACCCTGAGCACTGCACTTAAACCGAAACAAGGAAAGCAAAATGAACAAGCTATGGCACTTAAGAAAATACTTCTGAAAGCATTTCTGTTCCTTTTAATCTTACTGCTGCTTCTCTTACTTTTGAGTTGCTTTCAGGGTTGGTATTGTTTGCACCGACCTTTGGAAATATTTTACATTTCTCATTCTCAAAGGAGGGTTTGTTTTAAGAAAAAACTTCCTCTGGTCAATGCTGGTCTGATTTATAGGGATATAAACCAAGTACCATCTTCTCACCTAAACTTGCAGCATAGGGTAAAGTGTAAACTAGAGTGAAATTGGCTGAATCAGTGAATTGGCTGGCACGGCCCCACTGCTCTCTGTGCTGCAGTGCAGCCCTTTGGGTGGCTGCTACCTTGTCTGCCCAGTGTCTTCAGTGAGGGCAGCGCTTGTTTACAGCAAAAGAGTGGCATTGGGACAACCTAAGTGTCAGTGATAAACTGGGGGGCATGCAGGGAAGCATTTGCTTCCAAGTCAGGATGTCAGTTTGGCTCCTCTTTCTGTCCTGTGGTCAGTATAAATTGTCAGATCTTTAACGTTGGTAGGAGTGTGTTCTTTTTTGTTTTGTTCTTGATGCTGTTGCTACTTGCTGAAGATTGCTTCTCAACTTGGGACCCATGAGGCATCAACACCAGCACGAAGTCCTGGCAGATCTGCAGAATACCAAACCTATACTCTTGCAGGCATCCTGTCCTACATCTCTCCTGCTGCCTGGTATTTGAGGGATTTCCTCTGCCACCTTTTATTTACAAGATGTCACACTTGTGATGGAGCAGAACAGGATTGCTCTACCTGTTACCATCTCAAGAGTCTATTGAAGGAAGCATTGTGCACATCCGAATCCTTTGCGTCTTGCTGCCTGGGAGGCTGAGGTTCCTTCCCTCCCACCTACCCAGCTGTGTTCCCCTATGTGGGTCACTCACCCTCCAGGGCGCGACTCAGCATCCCAGGAATTTCAGACTGGTGCTGCCTCAGTATTCGACCTAATTTCCCTGTCATACTGATCCTTTAACAAGAATCAGGAGGGGTAGGGAATGCTGGTTTCAGAAGGAGAAGAAGGAGGAAAAGACAGTTTTTCTAACAGTAATAACTCATGATTTAGTGGCATACTGTCTAGTCGCAGTAGCATCTAGATGGAGAGATCATTTTTATCACTCAATAAATGTGAGGGAGGATATTCTCTTCCACCCATTCTTACAAAACCAGTAACACCGTCTTTGGTTCCACTTATTAGTGGAGTGCTTCTGTCTGAACTGCAGAAGGCAGTTTGAGCACACTTGTCTTTAGTCTGTGCACTGGATTTGGTGTAGGGAGCTGCTCCAGGGTTTCAGAGAATATTTACATGTGTGCATTTTTGTCATCTGCCCCTTTTGAGGGTCTGAATGAAACGTGGGACTTGAAAATAGGTTGGACAGTGGCTGTATTGACCTGTGGAGTTTTTAGTCTTCTCATATGGCTGCTATTTGTTACTTCCATGCTTTTCGTAGAATCCTACTTTCTTTTTGACTATTGGTTGTTAATTCGTTTCTGAAGAGGCTTAGCTCAATGCCATGTTTTGAAATGCTTGTTGTTTTGGTGGGGTTTTTTTTGTTTTTTCACAGTCGTAGATATGTCTTTCTGGATTATATTTCCTTTTTCTCGTTCAAAGCTGTTTGAAAATTGTCTGGGGACAAGGGTTGATCTTGGGAATGTTTTCTTCTCAGAGGTGTCGGAACTTCCATAGGCTTCAGAAAGAAATAGCTGTGTGTGTGCCAGCAGTGGGCTGAGTCTGTGCAGCCTCTTCAGTTTGCAGAGGAGCAGGCAAGCCACAGACAACAGTTAATACGCTGAAAACACAGGCTACAGGGAGATTAATCCCTGCTATGTGATTCGGTGGTTTTGGAAACACGAGTTAGCACCAGCAAGCGTGAACAGAAGCAAGTGTTGGAGTGCAAATCATTCACTTGGTAAGATACACTGCATCATGGCAAATCTGTTTCTCTTTGTTCAAAGGTTTCACCAACTTCATGCGCAGTCCTGCTTGTGATATATTTAACCCACTGCATTGCGAAGTGCATCAGGATATGGATCAACCCCTTTGCAACTACTTCATTGCTTCGTCTCACAATACCTACCTGACAGGAGACCAGCTGCTGTCCCAGTCCAGAGTGGAGATGTATGCACGAGTGCTGCAGGACGGTTGTCGATGTATTGAAGGTATATTTTTAGTGTAGCTTGCTGGTTCTGAGAAGGATGATGGATATTTCTTTGAAGCGCAAAGTCAGTGGCAGACTCAAAGCATTAATGCTTCACTGTCTGGTTAAATTCAGTGGTAAACTTCTGTTTTCTAGGAGCCTAAACAGGAGTTTTTCTATTGGGAGTGACCTTCTGAGACAAACTTCATAGACACCACTGTATTCCTCGACCTGCTGCTGTGTTGTTATGCTTTTCTCAGTCAGTGCAAGTTTTCTGTTGTCCCGTGTTTACGTGAAGCATTTTTTTTGTTGCACAAACCCCAGTAAGGCATCTGTTTGGGGCCCAGCAGTTCCAGCAGAGCAGCCCCAGTTCTTCGCATTTGTTAGGCTCTGTGGTTCCCCCGTGCTGGAGGTTACCGCTAGGAGAGCTTCCTAGTCCACACTGTTCAGAATGGCCTGAGCCAGCAAAGGTCTTTTATTTCATAGACTGAATGAAAAAGCAGATGTTTGCGTATGCACTTGCTCCTGCAGATGCGAGGGGAAGATGCAAAGTGCCTGCAGGAGGAGGACAGGTCAGCAGATAGTGCCTTCTGTCAGCAGAGCTGTGTGTCTGTTTCTGTCCCCATCTGAGAGCTGAGGAACTTGGTTTTGGTCTGCCACAGAGAGAGGCAGGGTGCCATTTCCTTGGCTGGACGCTGGTGGAGGAAAACAAGATGCTATTTGATAGCCTGGAGATTGTGTTGGATTCTTGATTAAGTTCTGCATGATTTAAATAATAACAAAGCATTAACATTTCTCTTTTCAAGATTCTGGATGGAATAAAGTCTTTTGACAAATTTAAGCTCAATATTAATTTTTTATGGCTAGTAGTACAAAACTCATCTCTGGAAGAACTATTTGTTAATCTGAATTTAAAAATTAGAGAAAGTGAACCTGAGAAAATTAGATGATCTCTCACTGTACTTTTCCCTCTGTAGGAAAGTTCGCTAAAACACACAGTAGCGTGTCATTTTACTTGACCTACAAGTACCTTGTAGATACTGTACAGCCTAGGTAATAGCTCTGTAGCTTTCTCTTTGTGGAGTTCTTAACTTCCTGTAGAGGCAACAGCAGTGACAAGTTTGGTGTGAATCTAGAGTACAGTAATTAATTAGGAAAAGTACTACTGTCCTAGTCCATTCTACAGGTGGTGGATTTGATGCTGCTCTTACTATAGTCAGTTATAAAACTGCAAGTTTATTTGGGAGTGGAAAAAGACTAAATGGCTTTTTAATAGTTTTTCTTGAGAAGCAGAAGCTGCTTTCCCAAGAGATAGCTGTAAAATTATTTGACCTATCACACCTCTGTAATTTTATCTATGAGGAAAAAACCTCAGTTTAAGAGGAAAAAAGAGTTTTAGATTGCAGATTTCTCATTTGATACGAGAAAAGACTTGTCTTGTTAGTCTTAACTCAGTTGGTCGGTCATAATAGACTGAATGAAACTTGTTGCCACCTGCATGGTTGATAGCGTACATGAGTTCTGCTGGCAAGCAAGATCAGCAGAAACGTAGAAGATCATGGGCATCTCTTAATGCAGAGCTTTTTTTGTCTTAATAGTGGATTGCTGGGATGGTCCAGATGGAGAGCCAGTAGTGCACCATGGCTATACGCTTACTTCTAAAATACTCTTCCGTGATGTGACAGAAACTATCAATAAATACGCCTTCATCAAAAATGAGTAAGTGTAGAGTCAGTTTTGAGGCTACACCTATCTGTTTTGTTTATTTAATGCCATGTCAAAATCGACAGTCAACATCAGGAAGTACGTCTATTCCTTTAAACACATTGCGAAATTATAAAGCTGATTCTCTGCCCCTGTTTATTGCCCGTGTCATATTTATTGTTCGACTGCATGAACTCTTTCCATCAATCAAGTTAGAAAGTTCAACCGAAGTTAGAAAGACCTGTCATGCATTGTAAACTCTAATATTAGAACAGTCTGAGACTGTTGAATATCTACAGATTATTGTGCTCCTGTATTTGAACAGAACTTCCCACTCATATCCACAGGGAAATTCTGCTTAAAAATCGATATTGTAATAAAAATTGATATTGTAATATTCTCTGCCTAAGGAAAACACTTCAGTAGGAAAATTGAAAAGCTGTCTCACGCACAGGAAATACTGAGATGTGGGGTAAAATTCAGATTCTATTTTGTTTGCCATAGTACTAAATAGTTTATTATGAAAACTGTGGCATTTAGCCATATATACACAACAGTCTCAAATCACAAGTGGGTGTATGGAATTTTTAGTAGTTCGGAGAGAATAAAGGGAAAATGCTTCTTTTTTTAAAAAAAGACAAAGAAATGACACAACAACAGGCACGGGGTGGGGGGAAACAACAAGCCTAAACATTTGGTGTCATTCATTAGAAATAGGAGCTGGTGAATTCAAAACTGAAAGACGTGGTTCTTTATTTGGTCTTTAGTTGGGCTCTGGGGTTTCTTGCCATAGGATTCTGGGGCTGCTGAGAGTTTAGAAAACAACTGGGCAAATTTGTAGGAGAAATAGGTTGTTACACACAGAAACAATGTCTCTAGCTCAAGAAACTTGAGCTGCAAATTCATGGAGCCTGGGAGAGTATTCTGGAAAGTATTGCCAAATAGTTCTCCAGAGTCTGGGCATCTTCAGAGATTTGGTCTGACTCAATATGGCCGCAGGTACGAAGACAAGGGCAAATCATTCATGCAGCTGTCAGTCTTGGGAAGATGAATGGAGAGGCGTTAGCAATGCCTTGGAATCTGTTGATTTCAGAACGCTTTTCTCCAGGAGCAGCTTGCTGATTGCTTACAGCTTATGAAGGCTTTGTACGTGGCTTGCAAAGGAGTAGCTAACTTCTGCTCAGCTACGTAGAACAAAAAGGCTTTGCGTTGCTGATGAGCTTTGTGGCAAGTTTCGCAGTGCCTTGTGATTGGTGATCATCGGTATCAAACGTCATCACGCTCTGCGCTAGTGGGTGGGGTTGGAGGGAGCGGGCAGAATCGCCTGCAGGGACTGTCTGAGGGATTCTGACAGCAGGGATTTGGGAGCTCCTGTGCAGAGTCCTTCCCACAAAGTGCATTTGTTTCCAGACTAGTGACAATGCAAAAGCAAACTGCTTAAACCACTTTATGTGGTAAGCTGTGCAGGTCTTCTCTCTCAAAACAGTTATGACAATGTCTGGCGGTTTTGTTTCTAGGTTTCCAGTGATACTGTCTATTGAAAACCACTGCAGTATTCAACAGCAGAAGAAGATCGCTCAGTACTTGAAGGAGATATTTGGTGACAAACTGGACTTGTCGTCTGTAGTCACTGGAGATTCCAGACAGCTTCCTAGCCCTCAAGATTTGAAAGGGAAAATCCTAGTGAAGGTAACTTGCTACTGGCTGCGTGTGCAAAATGCAACAGAAGTCAGCACGTGATGCTTATTGTAGATTGTCTTTGGCTCTGGAGAACCAGTTCAGCAGTACCATGTGGAATAGCACAGATGCAGTAAGCAAGTTAAAATACTCAGCTTTTCAGCGACGCTGAAAAAGAATTTACCCTGGACTTGGTGAGTGTCCCAGAGTACTTCTGTAGGTGTTTCAACAGGGAGGTGATATCTACAGCAATGGAAAGAAAGTTCTTTCTGTTTCTTAAGCATCTTATCTGACAGTCTTAAAGGCAAAGGTGCTTATTTTTAAACCTTAGCACCAAGTCAGGAGAGCAGAAAAATGTTATAAACCGCATCATTACAAATAGAAGGAACTGTGACACAGTTACCTGAACCTGGTATTTTCTCTTTTTGACATTCCTCTGATTTTTTGTTAGTGGATATTGTTCTGTGTGGTTCATATCCCTACAGTATCTAAACATTAGCCTACAGTCTCTTCTTGGACAAAGTGTTTTGGAGTAATATGAAAGTGTCTGAAAATTTCTTGCATTTTCTTGCATTCCCCCCTCACCCTACTATGAGCAGTAGTTCATGAAATGAAACTGTTTTCACGGTTCATCAGCTGTGTTTATGAAAGAGCAGTGCTTCGGAAGGTGGCTGTAAGGAGCAGCGAGGGAGGAGGCCCTGGAGCACTGAAGTTAGTGTTGTGTGCAAGATGAATTGTCTGAGCCTCTCAGAGTAAGCGGGTTTGCTCTGGAAGGAATTTCAAAGACCGAGATGGATATAACAAGAAAAAAATGCAAGGCAGGCCTTTGAGAGGACGATTAATAGAGTTGTAGCTTATTAGCTTGTCTAATTTACTTGGACACACGGGGACAATTACTTTGCTGTGAGCTCTTGAGATACTATTTTTCCCACCCCCATCCTGTCTGTCAAGCTGGCTACAAGGATGGATAATTTTTGGTTTGATGTTAGTTTGAACACATTTCAACGAATAGTACAGGCTGACTCTGAATTAGAAAACCTTTTGAGTGCTCAACTGTGACTTTGAATTTCACTGAATCAGTTTTCTTGTGTAACTGCTAGTTAATGAACTGTGTGAGCATGTAGTGTTGGTGTTTTAGGGAGTCAAACAGAATAGTATGTAATGCCAGTCGTGTGACAAAGCCCGGCGAACCTGGCTTGAAATACTCCATCAATGCCCAAAAGGCAAGAGAGGGCTGGTGCTGTGCTGTTCTTACATGAACTTTTGAGCTGGCCTTCCTAGCACGCTTGAGTTTGTAACTTTAGTTTGATTCTTCAGCTAACAGTGTAGGAACCCTGTGAGTAGTTACAGAATGGCATGGAGCTGAGTTTTTGGAATGAGGAATACTATTTTCAGCATCACATATTTAGGAACCACTGCCTTGTTGAGAAGTTTTTAATCTTTTTTGCTATTATTTTGCTCCATTTTATACATTTTCCTTTGAAACACAGTATTGATTCATTAGCCAGACAATTTCAAGTAATGGCATAATTTTCATCTTACTAGTCTGCATAAAGAGTAATTCTAATAATAATTATGGATTTAAGGCGGTAGAAGTGTGCCAACATGAAGTGAATTTGACCCACTCATTAGCAAGGCAGCACTATTAATTTCAAAATGCAGTCTATAAGTCAATCCTCTTAATTTCTGCAGAAGTCTGAGTGTAATTCTTAACTGTCTCTGTCGCTGATGAAACAGGTAGACTGCAAACATTTCTGCAATCAATGAGGAAGACATGGAAGTAGTAACCCAAAAGGTTAATAGGGGCTTTATTAAGTATCAGATGGTAAAGCAAGAGGCAATACTGATAACTTACAGCTTGGGAGGTGCAGACTGGATGGCCAGAAAAGCTTTTCCAGCTGAGGGCAGTGCAGCCTGGGGAGAGGCCGCCCACAGGGCCAGGAGAGTCTCCACCCTTGAGAGTCTGCAAGACTCATCAAAACAAAGCTCATCTGGAGCTGGTGACGATCCTCCTTTAGTGGGAAATTGGACCAGAGATCTTCAGAGGTCCCATAGCCAACATTTCTAACGTTCTGTAATTGGGCCTCACTGTAAGTGATCACACAGGAGAATAAAAGCTGAATGCTCTGGAAAGGATAATCTGTTGGAGCCCTTTTTTTTTTTTTTTTTTTTTTTTTTTTT
>Ga0181612_109383_pt1 | contig 19104 bp, 11 predicted proteins | sample HoacroProtozoa21_FD_119630 | JGI IMG/M metagenome (GOLD analysis project Ga0181612, IMG submission 119630) | Hoatzin crop microbial communities from Cojedes, Venezuel. Combined Assembly of Gp0051906, Gp0051904, Gp0051908 | reverse complement strand
ACTAAACAGCCCAGCTCCCTCAGCCACTCCTCATTAGACTTGTTCTCCAGATCCTTCACCAGCCTCGTTGCCCTGCTCTGGACATGCTCCAGCAACTCAGTGTCCTTCTTGTAATGAGAGGCCCAAAACTGAACACAGTACTCGAGGTGTGGCCTCACCAGTGCCAAGTACAGGGGCGCAATCACCTCCCTACTCCTGCTGGCCACATTAATCCTGACACAAGCCAGGATCTTCTACACATCTGCGCATCTACATTAGCTAACTCCTTCGGCCTCTAAACGGGATGGCTGCATCCAAACCAGCCATGGGAGACGGCCGCATGCAGGAGGAGCGCTCGCTGGTACAGCCAGAAACCTCCCAGCTACACAGCGTGGCAAAGCAGTGCCCCAGAACGTGGCTGGTCGCTGACGCACCGTGGTTTGAGAGCACTGGCAGCACTGCCGGAAACAAAATAATCAGTAAAGTAACGATTCTCGCTGCTGAAGATGAACCTCTGGTCTATGACTGAGGGCAACGGGCAGAATAAGAGGAAGATTAGCTGTGGATGTACACGCTATATCCCTGCAGAGCCCCTACTGCTGCTCTTCATCCATCTCTGTCCCAGAAGCCAAGTGCGCAGGGGAGCAGCAAAGGCGTAATCCACAACTTCGTCCCAAAGCACTGGAAATGAAAAACAGCATTCGAACACACAACGTGATTTTGACTTTTTTCTCCGTCATGGATGGCAATTATTTTTTTTTTTCATAATTTCCTGTCATTCACACAACCCAGAAAGATTTTAAAATATATGGTAACACATTATTGTTCCTGATCCCATCTATTTCATCATTTTAATTTGCTCTCAGGGGACTTCCAACAAATCTACGCTTCTGCATCCTTAAAAATTTTGAAATAAATTCAGTATTTGGCAGAAGTTTTAACTTTCAAATAAAGAAAAAAATTAATTAACAACTTACTGAAACACAGATACCAGCTTTTCAAAGTACACCTTGCTTTCCTTTTTTTTCTTATTTTAAAAACTAAAATCTCAAAGACAGCATTAAAACAATCAGGTCTCCTCTGATAGTATGAAATATACAAGAACTCCAGGCTTTTGTTACCGCATTTAAATCAGTTGCAACTCATTTGGCATATGGCACTGCTTTCTGCAAACGAATGGCTCTGAACGTCGCTACCTGGCAAAGTGCTTACAGCTTATTAATAGTATGCAGAAATGTACCTCAAAATATGCTGTTCACCTTACAAAAAATGATTGTTGATTTAGCTGAAACTAGGAGCAATTTTCCGCGATTTGAGGAATTTTTCATCGCTGTGCATGAACGACAGCATGCATCTCTACTGCTGGCACTGTCACTTACTAATACAGCTTAAATGGAGACGAATACAGCTTGATCATTCAAGCTGATCTGTATTTTTCTTTGAACTGATAGAAGCTTTTACAATTGCATTGCTGCAAACAATATTACTTCTTTCCCTGGTAGAAATCATCCTGTGCACATATTTTCAGCTTCACATTTCTTTTTGTTTCAGCTGTAGGTGATTAAAACATGCCAGGAGAACAAAGCCAAATAAACATACAGAGTATTAGTTGGCTGGCTTTATGAAGTTTGCTTTTATTTTCTGTGTTAGGTAACCGAGAAAATTCTGTGTCTGGATCCTTATTTCCCAGTAAAGCAGAATAAATACAGGCTTAAATATAATTACATTACAGCTAGAAGCTAACCTGTGCAAGAGTGGTGTTATCAAAAAGAACTGCTGCTTAAGATCCCTCTGCAATTCCAGTACTGCCTAAGAAAATACAAATCTGTCCTCACATGATGTAAGAGGCATTACTAGAAGAAAAAGGCATCTGTCCCAGAGGACACTGTTCCACAAAGGGAGCTCTGCTATGACAATCTCTAAAGTGTTTTAGGCTGCTCATCAACATTTCTTGCAGACCAAAGCTTAATATCCTTGCCATCGAGCTTCAAATAAAGAAACAAAATCAAAACCAGTCCCACTCTCTGTCAGTAGCGTTTCGTAAACTTGCTGTTGATGGATGTTGATCAGGGATTCACATCCTGCAACGGGGGAAGCCCAGCCCTCTCAGTGTCCAGAGGGACATAACCATGGGGAATATCATGACGAAAACCAACATAACTGTGCTTTGGGCACCTAACCCAATGGCTCGTGGGGTCAGGCTGCTCTGGAGGGCGACCCAGAGTAGATCTAGTTTAGATGCTCTGAATCGGCCATCAGAGGAGCTCCTCTTTCTCTGCCAACTGCAGAGAGAGAGACCAATCTTCAAAGTCAGCAAACTAATTTTGGGCCTCAAGTGGAGTGGTAGGACTGCCTCCCACTGTATCTGTAAGCAAGTAAGACAAAGCTGTAACACAATGTCAACTTTTCTCCCAAGCTAAACATCCACGTGGATCACTAAATCTGGACAAAGCAAAAACTGCTTAATTTTCTCTCTTTTTCTTTTCTTCTCCTATGTGTGTCTTATCTTTTTTTGTGGGAGTCAGTCCTACAGAATTATAGTCCTAAATTTCAAGTTTTATATCAATGCCTATTTTCCACACTGCTTAAAGTTTTTGCAATAATATATATATGTGTGTGTATATATATATATATATATATTTTTGAGTCAGGAAGGTCAAACAAATAGGTATTTTCATAGCTGAAGACCTTTGAAAAACATATTAAATGTGGCCACCCTTTTAACTCAATGATCCCACATCAGATGTGATTTTGTATGGAAACCCTGGCGGAAGGAAAGCTATTCTTCTTTCACGATAAAATCCAACCTGAGATCACTTGGTATCAAAGTAGATTTATCTACATTTTTGTCCATTAGCATCAACAACAGGCAGAGAGGCACCTTGATCATTCAGACAAGACTGCTGGACCGTAAACTTACCCTCTTCTATGCTGCACTGTCTTCTCTCCTGGAATTGCTCTAGGCATCTTTGCTGCCCACCAAACTCAAGCAAGGAATCTGGGCAGGATTGCCAGCAGAGGAATGCCGTCTTTTAAACGCCCAGAACAAGGGACAAGGCCTTCAGAGCCAGCTGAAGCTGCCAGAACACCAGCTTCTCCTCCTCGCCCACACAATGACAGCATTGTGTGGGGAATCCAGCCCACTACACTCAGTCTCCCGCTCTGAAAACCCAGCTACAGTGATGAGTCAAGTCAGAACCAAGGAGCTGAGCTTTCGGTGACAGCCAGCCCTATAATTGCTTATACCAGCTGGATAAATCCAAGTTGCTCATTTTGTACGGAATTTGTTTGCGTGCGATCTAGCAACACCCAGAGAGCCAGGGTGGGGAAAGATTTCAGAAGTCTTTGACTGAGGTCATGGAACATGCAAGTAGATTCCAAAACCTGCCTCTGAACTGCCACACAGTTTACAAAATGGAAAAGTTGTAAATAAGCTGAATATTGTCAATGTACTGTATTTTACACCTAAAAAGACGGACTACCTCTGGAATTTTTCTTGCAAAACACGAGTGTACTGTGAAGATCAGTTTGGTTTTGAGATTCTAATACATAAACAAAGCCATTGACAGGCTATGATGCACATAAGCCTTTTTCAACATAACACCCAGAAATAAACACAAAGACAAGATTTGTTCTTAAAAAAAAAGGTTTAAAACACCAAAAAAATCCTGACTGCTGAATTTAACTGACCAAATTGAGAAAAAGCTCACAATATCAACCTTCTGAAAGCTCCCAAATTTCAAATTTGGAAGGCAAGAAGTCAGCTAATCTAAATCCACAATCACAAATAAAATTTTCAGCACGAAGATACTAAAATTAGAAAACAAGATAGCTTAGAATTATTTAGACAGCTCCTAAATTTTCACTGTGGTTCATAAGTGCACTTTATGAAATACTCCAGCCCCTAAAAACCTCAAAAGATTAGTACATCAAAACAAGCCACAGAAAGTCTTTCTAGTGGGGCACAGTACTGAAGACTCTGATAATGAGTAAGATAGAAGGATCACTTAAAAAAGGGGCACTTAGAATACCAAGAGTTTGGCAAAGGAGGTTAGAAGGTTGTTGCCAGGTACCTGAAACAGTACGGTCCAAGGAGTCGGTAAAGGGGGAGGAAGTACAGGAAAAGGGACCGAGTGGACACCTAACCACAACATGAGAAAATCACAGCAAGGGTTTGACAATGAAGGCAGCAAAAGGCAGATTCTGGAGGGAAAAGGACAACACATTGTGCAAATTACAGTGCTGCAGATCAGAAATGATGTCATCATGGCACGATGCTGAAAAACTGCACGCCACGACATTACAGTTGGTGATGACACAAAGAGAGAGGATGGGAAGTTCTGTCTTCATGAACTCCGTGTCTGAGGTAGCAGTGAGGTTAGCAAGAGGGCACACCAGGGAAAGACAGCAGGAGAGAAAGTCAGAGATGGGGGTAACTTTGGAAATCATCCATGGGTGGGTGACAACTTAGGGCAGACAAAATCTCCAGCACAGCAGTTCCCAAATCAAGCATCACAAAGCCATAATCACCACCCACAGCTCTCCAAGGGCTCATGGCTGGAAGGATCCCCATTAAGAATACACCCTTTACCGGCAGAATCTTGCCACTACCTCCTCCACTGGTCTACCATAAAACAGGTCAGTAGCTGATGCTTTGGAGATGGAAAACCAAAGAACTGAATCTCAGGGAAAAGCACCAGGGAGTGGACAAAGAACCATTTAAAGAGACACTGAACAAACAGTAAGCAAAGTAGGAGAAGAGTCTGAAAAGCCCTGAAAGCCAGGACAGAGAAAGCCTGCAGAATCAAAGGCAGTCACCAACCCAAACCCTTGAGGACAGAAAGCTCTCCCTTTGACCTAGACGGAGACTGCTAGTGATCACTGTGACAGCAGCTTCGCTGAAGCTCAAAGCAGAAAGGCAAAGGAGAACCAGAAGAAAACGAAGGGAGAGCTAGCACAGAAAAACAAAAGCAATGGGGCCCTAATTAGATAAATATGATACGAGCAGAGTTTTCCATTTGTGTTTCCCTTGAGAAAAAAGACTGCCAGGAGTTTGAAGCGAAAGGTAAATGAGTCAGAAAGGAAAAAGGAAAAGACTTGAGAAAAGGACCTCAGGGCAGAGGGAGGTGCAATGCAGGAGGGTAAAAGGAGTGAATTTAAGGTTTAACATAACAGAACATAGATTGCAAATCAGGTGAAAAAAGAAACAGCGGAAATAAGAGTGAAGAAAGAGAAAACGGCAACAAGGTCAGCAGAAAATAGGGGGAAAAAAGAGACCTAATACTTGATTCAGCTGATATTTTAATCTAGCTTCTAATGGAATAAGCTTTGTATAACCCAGCTGTCTGTAAGCAAGGCCGCCTATCCCCATCCCAACAGCTTTTGAACATGCTGGTCAGCTTCCGTGAAACTCCAAATCTCAAAGAAAATGAAGTTTGTTGAAATTGCATTGAAACGTGTGTTCAGGTAAAGGAGAAATAAATCCGAGTTTCTCAACTAGACAAAAGGCTGTAACATGCATTCTTCCTTATTATTGCTCCCTGATTCACCACAGAATCAGCATGAAACTCCAGCTCCGTACTGAGCAGAAGTCTTCAGTGAAACACACGCTCTCTAATAAAGCTGGGTTAACCAACTGAACAGCAGAGATCCACAGGAGAGAAGGCTTCCCCAGCGACTGTGCTTATTTAAACTTGCAAAGCACCCAGCTAAATTTTTGTATGAAGAGGGCTGGAGACATGGAGAAACATGAACTGATAGTGGAACCAAGGGTGAAGGTAGACTTGAGTACAGGCTGGAGCCCTGACGGTTAGAAATGAGAAGTACAAGGTGGCAACTTATCGTACAGGACCAAGAAATGAATGTGTGAAAGCAAGTGTAGAGTAAAAATGAATGAAAAGAAAAATAAACCAAATGGTCCAAAAGGGCTCAGGAGAAAAGGGTAACATTCTTCAGAGAAAGAGTAGAAACTGGCAACGTAGAGGTTTCTGAGGCTGTCTCTGGTGTTGTGGCCACGTACTGCTGTCATCCAGCACACCACTTCTGTCGACCTGAAAGCTCAGGCAACTTCCCACAGCACATGTAGCACATGACTGTCCACCAACGGGACCACTGGTTGACTCAGCGGTCTCATTGTGTTCTTTGCCAGGTTCTGGCACTCACTAAAGAAGCTGATTCCATCAACGGAAGATTTGCAAAATCCGAGTCCAACCTGTTGAAGAGCTACCGTCAACTAACCCACATATTACCAGTCTCAAGCAGCTAAGTTACTGCTTTGGAATCTCGTTATTTCTCATAGACTGACAGATTTTGTATGTAACTATTTTTTTTTTCTTTTAACAGCAGCTATTTCTAAGTGCGGAATTACCCCATCTTGCAAATTAGCAAATAAGCGAACATGATTTTTTTGTTGGTGAATAATGGCTAACACATTATAACATAGACTTCTTCATGTACTTTGACACGTGCGGTCTTGCTTTAATTATTTATGAAAATGCTTTGCAGTATGCCAATAAAAGCCCTACAGTATATGTGACCTCTCTGCCAGAGTCTGCAATTACGTCTGTGCTTAGAGGGAAGGTGTAGGTGAGCAAATGACACCACCATTTGTGTGCTAGCATCTGAGTATGATGAGATTTCCTGTTCAATGAAATCAGCTACAGCATATTCTTACCATAGTTATTCCTAATAGACACTTAAATTTCAATAGTTTTGTGGCATCTAAAAGAAAAAAAACACAAGACACTGTGACCAAGGAAAACCTCAACACCAGAAAGAGATTCTAAAACTGTGGTGAGCTTAGTTACTTTCAGTACTTCAGTATCTATGGTTATAAAACAGGGGATAAAGCAGACTCTAATCCTATAGTTTCCTGCCTAATGACACAAACCCAGGACTATGATATTTTACGTCACTACAAAAGGCCAGTAGCATGGAACAAGCTGCAGGTTCAAAGGATAAAGTAAAAATACCTAACCGCACAGTATCTGAAAAATATTCTAATGTTTCCTACAAATAAACCAGCAAAATACCTTTTATTACTTTATTCTAGTAACTTTATTTGTATGGATGTAGTGCCTGTCACATTTTCGTCATGCATTAGAATCTTCACTGTACTAAGCACTACACAACTATTTTAATTTGATGTATTAAAATCATAGGTCTTTTGTTTAATCATTAAAAAAGAACATTGCATTAGGGTACCATAACAAACAGAGTTAACTACAAGAGCATCTGTCCTATGGTATCTCTTCTTTAGCATTTTTCACTCTTATCTTCTTCCTTGCATACGTAGCATTCACTGTATGTACACCTCTAATTATTGCCATACACACATGGTTTAGCTGACATTGCTTCTCTGATGTGCTTCTAGTCTTCCGACATTCCCCACTTTCGAACGGCGTATCGTGTTACCACACCCTATGGATAGTCAGTTCATGCTCTGACAATCACAGCACTGGAAAGCAGCTAGCAGATGTGCCAGCACTGTAGTCTGCCAGATTACATTTTGCGAATACCACCCTGCTAATCCTCAAATTCCCAATTTGATTTGAGATTAGTTAGATAGTTAGAGACTATGCCAAAAATTTCCAGATGATCAGATCCTTTTCCCAAATTCCACCCCCTGGATATACAGAGGTAGCAGCACACAGAAAAATCCAGGCTGAGAGCAGACAGCGACCATGTGAGTTCTCAGACTATACAAGACAGACATTGAAGAGTCTCCAAGTATTTTCAGTTTATTCTTTGATTATCTCTGCATCTATGATCATATTATCATATTAGTCAATACTTACAGAAGTCCCTGAAAGACATACTTTGGCAGAAGTTATGAAGGGAAATAATTCCAGGCATGATGGTCATTTACGGGGCTTTACTCATGAATCAGAATTAATTCACAGAAGCAAGGCACAAGTGTCTTTGGAGACAACCAAGTCACACCAAATTTCATTGCTTTGCCCCTCCCTAAAATCAAATGCAGTCCTATGAAAAGAAAGGGAGATGACGGCACTCACCTTGCATCCCTCACAAGCACTGACACCATAGTGATATCCGGATGACTTGTCTTGACAGACAAAACAGGGCTTGTAAACTCGAGGGGGTGGAAGCGGTGAAGGAGGGCTCGGAACAAGTTCCTCAGAACTGGTGCTCTGAGTTTCAACTGCTACAAAAAAGAAAAGAAATATAATCAAATTACTCATGAATGAATTGTAAATAACTGTTTATGGTATTATAACTACCAAACTGGCCCATATCTATCTTTGTACAGCAAACATTCATTTGTCTTTCCTAGTAAAAATTAAAGGGAACTAAAGTAAGCCCAGTAGTGGCAGGACTACATGCTATATAGCCTCAAGAGCTTATTTTTAAGTATTCGATCGTTTTTCATGATCCAGCTACTCAACACCACAAAAGCTTCAACTCACTTCAGATATGGGGCTTGAATTTCTTACCAGGCTCCAAAAATGGACAACTTTGGCCTTATGTTCTGGTTTCAGCCTACTGAATTGCATGGGATCCATGCGTGCGTGCTGGTATCAACCTGCAGTGGGAAACTGCTTGTGGCACGTACCCTTCCAATCGGTACAGAATTTTGGGAGAGCTCTCATACCTCTTGCCTTTTTCTATGAAAGGTAACAATTCCAACGTGCAGTTCTGCCACAGCAGGATAGCAACATGCATCAGGACATCAGAGACAAAATTACCCAAACAAGTCTTCTTTCTTTTTTAATCTGTAAAATTTGTTTGTTTTTTAACCTGTAAAATTTGCACAACCTAGCAACACTTCCTTATCTACCTTAGCATTTGGAACATCAGGAAACCTCTCTGAGAAAAAGCTACTTACATATTATGATCCTACACCCCTTTATTGCCTTAATATTTCTAGATGGTCGTTTGTTTTGAACCTGCTGAAAAGCCAGTTGTACCTCTCAGGGAAAGGATGTGAAAGCTCTACAATGTGAGATAAGACACGCGAACTACATCTTTCCAAAACATCTGCATTAGTTTTTCTGTGATATGCTGTCATCATTCCTCACATTTATTGTAGATGTGCAATATATTTTCATGTTTCACCTAGCCATTCTGCTGCTTCTCCGATAAATCCCTCTAACTTTTCAACAGATACACAGAAACGACAAGATCTGTGAACTCCAGTCTATCCAGAAATATTAGGCACTATCAAGAAAGCTAAATCTCAAGAGTACTAACAGCAGGCCCTAAAGAATATTACTCAATGGAAAATCTTAGACAAGATTTACTGTACATGATATTTTTCAGATTACAAAGATGATACATTTGTATTAAACTCATGATTCATTGTCAACTCATGTTCTGCAGAATTCACAGAGGGCATCACAGAGCACGATGCAACTTCTGATTACTTGTGAGAGAAGGGCCTCTTTCTGCCATTTTTACCTGGGTCAAGCCACCGTCAACTTCAAGGACAAACATTTCTTGAGAAGAGAATAAATGCTAGAGTGAAGTGTTAAAGGCTCTGATTCTAAGCAAAGAAATATCTTTCCAATGGGAACAATTTATTTCTACATCTAACAATAATGAGGCTGTGAAAAAAGAGAGAAGTAAAAGAACACTTGGCTCCATAAACTGTGAAGTTAAGACAATGTCCAGAACTATACTTATCTTTTTCAGTATTTAATACACTGAACCTTGGCAAACCAAAAATCTACAGGTTCCTACTGCACCAAGCAAACTTTAATGAAGTTTTTTCTTAATGAAAACAAAGATGAGGATGATCATTTCTTTTCAACAGCAATTTCTGGTATTTAAGAGAGACAGATAGTGCTCTGTTATTGATCTCCGCACAGTCATCCTGCTTGAATCAATAATCTATTAGTACTTTTAAATTAAAGTTAGATTCATCAAATGCCCTTGAGAGGCCTCAAACGTTCTGTGCCCTATTTCATGCTCATACATGAATTATGGTGGCTTCCGATCAGTCTGTCGAACGATAAAATTTCAGCTTTAAAACTCTAATACTAGCCGACAATGTGTTTCGTATTAGCTCATTCAACTCTCCCAGTCCATCTAAAAGGCAGTTTTTAGGCTCCCCATGGGAAAACAAGGTTGTGTCATTCAATAAAACAACTGCACTCCTGCAATCCTTCTGTGATTTCAGTTTGGGGAAAGCAGTCTTTGAGGAATAATACCAATACACTTCTGCTCGTTTGATGATTTCATCCTAAACAAGCACTAGCATCCAACAGCAGCATTCAAACCACGAACCATATGTACAACAGAGGTCTGTCAGGCACTGGCCAAGCACTGGGAACTTGCGATACCCAGAAGAGATTAAGCAACCAGTTCAGTTCATAAACACACAACATGGCAACTGAAGAGCTGAAGATACCACTATAGAAATTTTTTCTGGACAATTTGATAAGGTATATGAGAAGGAAAGAGCCAATGTAAACCTGAAGACCCTCCCTAAAACACCCATACTTATATATATATATATATATGCCACTAAAAGGGCTTAATCTATTCAATATAATACTTGCATCAGCTGAACAACTGTCCAGAGAGTTTGATTTTTTCTAAGAAAACCCAGTTTGGGAACATTCACTTTTGATCACAGGCAAGATGCACAGCACAGCTTTCTGGAGCAGGCTTAAACTCATGCTACACATGTTCGATTCTTACTCTGGCTTCTGACTTACTATTCTTCCTTGGATTTAACCTTGTTAACTCTTTATTTGAAAATGCATGTACCGACAGCATGGAAGAGCAGAAATCCGGTGCAGGCACCTGTAGCAATTCATGCCTAGCAAGTATAAAGCGTTACTTCTGTATCATGTCGGTGGCTAGTGGATCCATGACAGCAGCCCTGCTGCCTTCCCTGCATGTCTGTAGTTGGAAGGTGGAAGAAAAAAAGGATGGGGGGTGGACAGAGGACATTTCCAGAAGAGGCATTTTCAAAGCAGTTTCAAAATTTTAGGAAGAAATCAAAGAAAAAAAAAAAAAAAAAAAAGGCATCTTCTTTCTATGCCCTGCTGTCTTGTCCTGTGGGATGTGACACTTCAGGGTCCCTACTCACCTGAGAAAACAGAGCCTGAGTGCCGTCACCCAACACCTGAATGCTGCTTAAGCACACAGGGACTTTCAAACAACTGGTCACTTCACAATTCCTAAGATGTCTGAAATATTTCTGAAGGTTAGATAAAACAGCAGATAAGATCTTTAAAAGCACAGTGTGCTTTGTGAGAGCTAATTTACTGCCAGCTAAACCATGCTGACAGATGGAGGAGGTATTTTACTTTGTGACCAACTAGAAGCAGGCAGGCATTATGAAATACCTCGCATTTTGCTAGAAACTCGGATTATTAAGCTTGTATGTTAATGCACACTTCGGACAGTTGAGTCTTAAAAGAACAAGAAGTTGTAAAGCAAATGGCATTTCCTGGATAGCCTCAAGGGAATTCTGAATACTGAGCTCAGGGTCCCTGGTGGGAAGCAGCAATTTCAGCTAATTAGGGTGAATAGCAAAGTGTTGCATTTGGTCAAAACATTCTGTTAACCCTCATTTTTGTTGGCACCAACAAGAGTCTGGATTTTTAGCCTCTTTTTTTTTTTTTTTTTTTTGTGAATTCACTGCAGGAGCGCGAGGCACACAGCTCACATACATTAGGCAGAAAGTCAAAGGAAACGCCAAAGTTCAACTAAAGTACAAGTAATTAGAACCAGATTCTCTGCTGCTTGTATGTGTGCATTTGATTGTAGAAGTTATTTATAAGCCTCCAAACTTTTGAAAAAATAACTATATACTGTAGATCATTTAATTTTTATGTCTCGTCTGGAAAAAAACAGTCTGCTTTTAATCATCTTCCAGGAAAGAGCCAGGAACTGGGAAAGTGGGTCTCAATTGTTTCAATACAAATTTCTCTCTTTCATGTGCCACATAAAACTATACTATAAAATTAAATCCAAAATATCATTTACTCAACTCCCCCATCCAATTTTTTTTTAATAAAAAAACCTCTTTGAATTTGTCATGCTTAAATAGTTTGCATTGTTAGGAGGGTTTTTTTCTTTTTGAAACTGTTGTTTGGAAGACAGACAAGGGGAGAAGGAAAAAAAAAGAAAAAAAAAAAAGAGTGAGAGAGAAAGAAAACATTATCATGGAGACTTGCCAGCCTTGACTTAGTAACCTGGCCATGACCCTCCAGCGAGTGTGTGTTTGACCCGGTCACACATGACTCTGGCTGCGTACTGTTGCTGGGTTATAAGTCCCAGATATTTTTATCATATATACAACAGGTGGGGATCACAGACAACCGAAAGAGGAAAACAAAGTCTTCCCTTGTGTGAAGACTCCCATTTTCTCCCTTGCAAGGACAACAGCACAAAGCGAAGAAGTTGTGCTCCTATTTCACGTGGGGGTGCGCGCGGTGCCGCGTCGCTGTTTTACCCCGGGGCTGACGGCGTGGCGGGGCAGCGGGCTGAGGGCAGGAGGACAGAGGGAAAGGCTCGGGGGAAACCACGTGCAAATGTTCAACCAGCGCAAGAACGAATTACCAAACTGAAACATCGGAACCGCAATCAAAAATCTTTCCTCACAGGGCTGGGTATGCGTCGAGGCTCAGGAGGGAATGCTTTTTATTACGAGTGAACACAACATACCTAGATTAAAACATACTCCAGATTGAGGTATTACTATCAGGATTTTCAGAAGTACTTAAGAAAGCATGTTTTCCACATTCAAGGGTTTCTTTTTTATTGTTTGCATCTTGCTAGCTGCACACATCTGCCTTAAAGCCATGATGTTAAAGCTATTCTATTTTAATTCTTGATTACAGTTCTTCCAGCTCTAATTTTAATCAAGTCATAGTTCATCTCTACAAGATTGTCTAGGTCTCAAAAAAAAAAGGTATTCTTTGGGCTGAAAGCCAAAAAAAGCCTCTAAGTCTTCAAGTTCACTTTTAGTCTGAAAAGGGGCATTCTACTTTCAACAGACATCAGAAGATGAAACTTTATGACCTGGTTTCTGCTTGAGGGTGCCCAATCCAAAACGACTCCTTTCTGTTATTTTACAAGCTAAAAGAGTATCCTGTGAGTTTTCACTCCATGCTGCTCAGGATTCCTACAGTACAACTAAAACAACAACAAAAATAGCAAGAAGTACAAGCCAAACCTGCAATGTCTTACTAACGGACAAACTGCACACAAGGTCACCTAAATGGTGCCTGGGACCAGGTCATTTTGAGAGCCATGCCTAGGGCACAGGCTGCTGCTGCCAACAGCTCGCTCAGACAAGGTGCAAGCCCCGATAGGCGCAGTCGACTTGGCAGAAGCCTCTAAAGCCAAAGAGCTTTTGCTGTTAGGACTCTTGTCAGTGAAGGAGCGCTATGGACAGCTGGCTTCTGTCCCGTCACATCTGGGAGAAGAGGGGTCCCGCTGAACTCTGCCCTCCCCTTGCGAGTACGCGAAGCAGCTAAGCATGCTCGCTGCTCCGATAGCCTTTCCCTAATGAAGTTCCAAGAACAAATTTGGCCATTGCCCCACTGCAGGCAGACATACCATCAGGACAGGATTTTCTTCCCCCACCCTTTTGCATCTCGTGTATTTAGACAGTATGCTATTTTGGGCAAGGTCTCAAAATATGCTGTACAGTAACCAGCGCCACAGGACCTTCAAGTGCTACTCCAATGCAAATAATAGTCATGAACGTGATCCTGCCAAGCCAAAAGGTGTTTGAAAGAATGAACCTTGAAAGGCCTCCATAACCTTGAGGAGAGCCACTACTTGCAAAGCAGGTCCTCAGAGCTCTTTCATTTTAACTGTTTTAGCATTTCAGTATTAAAACACAGACTAACTTCAAAGGATCAGTCTAAAAAAACCAAACTTCTTCATATTCAGCAAATGCCTTTGCTGTGTATACCAAGTTGTATTTGCCAACTGGAATAGCAGAAAAGAAGTGTTTACACACGCCTGTTGCATCTCCTCAAGTTTGGAGCTGGGAAAGAGCAAGCTGCATCATATTCCTCCGTGCCTTTCATCAACAAAATTGCCAAGTTTCAATTGCAAATCTGCAATGTTAACCAGCAGAGTCATGTAACGTAAGCCAGCAGAGTCAGTGGATACTGATCTCGGCCATACGACTGGAGCATAGCCCTTTGAAACCTCCATTCGTATCAGGTAATTAGGGCCAGCAAATAAAGTTCAGCATCCAACTACCAGCACAGCAGAGCTATCCGGATTTGTTTGCAGTAAATCAGAAGCCAAGTGCATTTATCTTTTGGTTATCCTTCTGTTCTAGTCTCGTAACACAATTTCTGTTCCTTAGCAGCTAACAACTTCATCTGTAGCACAGATTTTATCATTCCCACAAATATCCTCTGTCAGTTGCCCAGTGAAGGGTGGGGATTCTTTTGTAACATACTTTTCCGTAATGCCACAATCTGGCCTCTTAATTGACCCATTTGTTCAGCATGCTAATTTGGTTACCTGACTTTAGAGTGTCGTTTCTTAGGGCACTCCAGGGGCCCCACCTGCCAGCGCATCTTCTCGGGTAACACTCCTGCACAGATCACAGACACCCCGACTGACGTCCCCCCCATGCTGTCCCCGCCAGCAGCACAGCCTCCAGCACTTCTGGTCCTGCCGTATTCAGCAGCACGAAAGATTCTCCTCTCTTCTACCTACCTGATCTATGAGCGTGGCCCCTGTCACTCCAGCATGTGAATATCCCATGAGCATTCGTATTTTTACCTTTGTAACGCCTAAATGAGATAAGGGAAGAGCTATTCATCTTACTTTACAGGCGGGACACAGAAGCACTGACAGCCTAAGAGCTTGATTTGCTTGGGTCTTAAATCCTAGAAACATGCAAGCAGTGCCCAAGTGGGATTTCCAACAGCAACCGACAACCTAGCTGTAGCTCCAGCAGTGTCTTCAAGACACAGCCTTACGTGTCTTGCCCCAAGTTACACACGGGATACACAGCAGGGAACTCGGTTAAGTCTGTGCTCAGTCCCTCTAACACAGGGGCTCCAGAGCAGCCCCAATTCAGCGTGTGCACCCCGCTCACCTGCCGACTGCAATTCAGGCCAGGGCTGGGTGCCTTCTGCCCCCGAGAGCCACCACCGCTGCCGGCAGGGAGCTCAGGAGAGATGATGAAAGGCTTGTCTTAGTTGTCTGATCTCCACAGCCAGCTAAGAGTCAACCTCTGGTAGAACTACCCCACCACATACACAATTACACAGGAATGTCCCGGCAGGCGACAGACCTGCCCCGAGAGAGGTCCCGAATCCTCTCCCGAAGGCAACTCAGCAGCTCCCGTGGACGTGGGTGCTGTGACCCACCCAGGTGTAAGCAACACGAGCAACTGCCACAAAAACCTCTACTCTCGACTACACTGTTCAAGCCAATGCCAGCCTTGTATACCACCAAGACGTAAGCCTGAATCTACCAGGCTAGTCTTACACACATCGAGCACACATGATCTGCCCCGACCAAGTATTTCTGAATGAAAACTCCCTGAAACCTCCTGCTGAAGCTACCGCATCATTTTGTTGTGTCCCACAGGTATTCTGAGGGGGACCCGCTATTGCAACCACCTCCGGTGCTTCTCCCAGTAAAGCCAGCACTCATGGTGACTACGCTCTCTACACACATATTTACTACAGTTAGCTGTAAAGAACAACGAGGAGGCTGCAGTCCTTAAGAGCAGACTCAAATTCTGCAGGTTTGCTCAGGAGGATATTTTCAATCAGGAGTAAGGTTTACCCTGGTTTGCAATGCCTGGTTCTCAAGCATCAGCTCTACTAAACCTGGGGGAAGTATCTATAACTAACATACCAGATTTGTGTTTGTATCGTCTTTCCAAAGAAAATGATACTGTTTTTCAAGCTGTTTCTTTTTTTTTACAGTTATATCAGCAAAGCATTTCTACATCTGAGTTTATGTGTCTGTGTAGCCGGAGAGATGCATTCACACCTGAGCAAACGTGGAAAGCTTGTCGGGATTAATTATATCAGGGACAAGAGCTGCGTCTGGTTATACCTGTGTTACTCTCCAGGCAGCGAGAGTTAATGATGCGCTAGTAACTGAGAACAGGAGCGTCTTTCGCTAAATAAATGGCCAGGCAAGACACCACGAGTGAGCCAGGGTGAAAGTACGCATACAGACAGGATGGCCGGAGGGTTTGGCAGGCACGGCGGAGTTTACAGGGCAGCAGCTCATCAGTTTGTATTAGGAGCCTACCTTCAAAATGAAAAAGAAAACATGTTCAATGAAAAAAAGAAATCGCACGGAAAACTGAAGAAAAACATCCGAAAGATGCTAGCTCTGTAGTTTTTTCAGGTCGGTGATTTTCTGCCTGGCCACTACCATGCAAAATCGCATCAGTCTCAAGTGAAGATTCCGCATTACTGCAAAACTGAAAAATAGGATCTTCTTTAAAAAAATTTCTGTAATTGTGCTACCATTTGTGTGAAGCTAGATTTTCCTTTGAAAGCGAACCTTTCTTACAGTTCAGGCCTTGTTTGCTTTACCAGAGAATTCCCAAGGTCAGATCCTCATCTGGAATAAAGTGGTGTAGGCAAAGAAGTGACACAAATTTAGAGAGGATGACAACTCTGGCCTCTCTGTTCTTTATTTATAAAAGTGGAGCTTATTTCGATGTCCTATTGATACAACTGTGGCGACACAAATTCAGCATGTTTTCCCTGCAGGATCAAAAGTAAGAAAAAAGGCACATTGTGAGGGAGAAAACACTCAAAATAACAGGGGCCTGATTCTTTTTTCAGATACGTTTTACAGTCTTGTCACCTCACCGATTCCAAGAAAGACTCTTGGCTTGTAAACATAAATGGGAGAAAACTCAGATCCAGTATCTTCAATAACAAATAAAAATTGCAAGGGAAATGAAATAGTTACTCTAATCTCTACACACCAGATATTTTACTGAGTCATAAAATCTCCATTCGCAGTTATTAAATGTTTTATAGTGTTTTGAGGACTTCTCTTTTATCTTCAAATCTTTTCAAGCATCCAAACAGAATAATTCAGAGAATGATTTTATTCTTGAAATCTCGCCTCCTATCCAAGTCGGTATTAGTTTCTGGTATTACTACATCTGCCAAATAAATTTTTTATTTTCCATATATTCAACATGTTCTTGTGACACCATTCATCATGGCTTTTTACTGTGGCTTGAATCCAGCAAGAAAATGAGTGTTTTAATATCTTTAATCATGTAATACTATTACACAGTTGTTCAGTACCACATGAACAAAATAAAACTGTTGTGCTTTGTTTGGAAATGCAGTAAAACTGACTTGCTATGCAATATTTTACATATCATTTTATTTCTGAAACTTCAGGACCATTAATTCAGGACATTTTGATCTTTAGGTGTTTTTAAATCTTAAAATTAATAGAGTGACTCAACAAGGGCCAATTCAATGATCAAAACTATTTCAAGTAAGTGTAATAGCAGTTAAAACGCTTATCATCCCAATTAATTTGTATTACAGCCACACTGCTGGATATCACTAATTGATTTATATACCCTCCTTTCTATACCCATTTACAAGGGCAATTATGAACTCCTTCACATATGTTCAAATGGGTTACATTAGAATAATACCTAGAAACCAGACTGCTGAGCTTAAAATCTTTAAGAACAGGTAAATTCTTCATTAATGGGTATGCTATCAATCCGCTACAAATGGCCTATAACCTTTAAGGCGATGCACAGTACTAATATTTCACTTTTCATGGGCAGTTTGGGGTTGACTCCAGTGATGAGCTCTACCGTTATTTTTAACTGTTTTTAAAATTGCATATTGTAGGCAGCAATAAACACTTACAAATTAGTATTATACCATCCACAGCTTTCTGCAAAGCATGGTTTCTACAAACAACTGAAAACGCATACATCTGTAAATAATAAGTATAAGTATGCTGAATTTAATGAATAAGGGCACTAAAAGAAATTGAGCAGTAGGGGTTCAGCAATTAGAGTAACTGCCCATTTTATTAAAAATGTATTGTTTCCAGCTTTTGCTTTAGAAGGCTTTTATTGCTCTGCTAATTCTAAGTTTTGATTTCCTTAGAAAAGGAGGTCTAACCCCTTATTTTGTTTGAGAGCCACCCTGTCACACAGCCACCCGCCTGTTTTTACGAGGCAGCGGGCAACTGCGAAGCTTCTACCTCATTGCTCAGGATCCCACTCTCGGGCCCTCGCCACCAACCTTTTTTCCTTGGCATTATGCCACCCCAAGGTACGAATCTTTCTCGAGTAAGGTGTCGTCCCGCAGTGGGGCAGGGGACGGAATGGGCTGAACCAGCGAAGCCTGGGGCCGGGAAATGGAGCTGCGCGTTTCCTCCCGCAGAGGACAGGGCACCGAACGGACTGGGAGAGGCAAAGGCGGCTTCTTAAAACCGAGCAGATACCCCGGTACACACCTCCCATGCCCCGAGCGTTACTGCAGTGAACCCCTGGGGTACCTCTGCCTGTATATAGATGTTTTATATCCACACAGCTTACTTCCCTAGTAAAGTGTGAGGACTATTTTTCACACCAGCCTAATTGCACCCACATTGCTTTGCTGCTGCGACTGTGGGGGTATAATTAAAACAATACATTACTTCCATTTAGACACGACATAACAGGAAAAAATGGCTTTCATCACTTGGGCTTATCTGCAACTAGAAGGGCAGTCAGACCAAAATTTAACCTTTCTGACATCCTCCAGTGCTCCTACATCTGCAACATCTGAGAGCAAAACAGGGACAGAGCCTGTCCTCCTCCATCCCCTCAGCACGCCAGACCAAGACAGGGCATTACTAAGCGCAGCTCACCTCAACGTTTTTGATGCCAATGTAAGAAATTCGAGTTCATGGAATATTTAAGAGCTGAGCATCGCCAGTATCTTTTGAGGGGGGAAATAAAATAGTTTTTCAAGCTGTAATGCTTGCCTGAGCGGAATTTCAATATTTCTGAACGGAATATCTGCCAGACAAAAGATGACAACGCAGTGGAGAAGGTACCACGAAAAACTAAAGACACTAGCAAATTTCCTCTCCTTGTAATTCAGAGCCCTTGTCATTGAGTTTACATATATGTGATACCTATTTTTTAAGATTTTTATAGGTGCAATT
>Ga0181612_146930_pt1 | contig 19105 bp, 9 predicted proteins | sample HoacroProtozoa21_FD_119630 | JGI IMG/M metagenome (GOLD analysis project Ga0181612, IMG submission 119630) | Hoatzin crop microbial communities from Cojedes, Venezuel. Combined Assembly of Gp0051906, Gp0051904, Gp0051908 | reverse complement strand
GTCTCCTTCTCTGGAGATATTCAAGACCGGCCTGGACAAGGTCCTGTGCAGCCTGCTGTAGGTGACCCTGCTTTGGCACGGGGGTTGGACTAGATGACCCACAGAGGTCCCTTCCAACCCCAAACATTCTGTGATTTGGGTGCCTTCTGGGGAAAAGAGTGTGAAGATTCCTAATTGTTACAGGCTGAAGCCTAGTTAAGTAAATGGTAAATATTCAGAGTTTAGTTCCCAATTCTGTTAGTTGTGTGAGCAGAGCCATTATCCAGAGGCAGTGGCAAAAAGCTGCTTTACAGGATCTGTACCCAATTAGTAGCAGTGACATAGCTGAAAATTTCTTACGGAGTTTCAGTTATACTGGTTTTTAAATATCATCGTTGTGCAGACAAGTTGGAAAGAGGTCTGTGCTTTGAAAGTCAAGTCATTTTTTTATACTGACGTCACTGCATCTGAAGGATGGACTGCAATTTTGTGTTTCATTTTTTAAAAATAAAACAGTGTTTTTAAAAAAGAAAATATTTACTCTAGTTGAGAGACTACTTGTAGAACAGACTGGCATACCATATCCTTATGCTCCTGATGTTGGGTAAATTGTCGGGTAAACTGGCTGAAACTTCCTGAGAAAAATATGCATTTAACCTTTTTTAAATCTTTGTCAGGATTGACTCAACATTTAGTTACGGACTACAAGCAAGTTGTAGAACTTCTAGAAGAAGGAATAGCTAAAAGGTATTTTATAAAACAAACCAGCTCCATATTTATTTAACACTTCTTTCCCCAAGTGTTGATTTCATTGATGTTTATTTTACTGACACTGTTGCCAATGTTTTGTCATGACAGGATGTCAGATTTGCTGATCCTGCACATGACCTACACATAAGATGTTACGTATCCTCAGTATCCACAGTAAAAACTATAATCATTCATGGAGTTGTTTCTTCAAAACTGATCCCTTGCTGACTTCCACACAAAATTCAACCATCTGTCTGGGATAAAAAATGCATGCCAGGAAAACGTTTTGCTGTAAACAGAATTCCACTTCTCTCCTCCACTTGCTTATGACCCTTTAGACCGTATAGCTTTCAACTCACTTGTTAGTGTAACTTAGTGATTTGAAACTGCTCAAAACACAGTGTATTTTTATTTAATTTCTAAAACTATTTAGTGTATAATTATTTGTTTTAATTTTTGATAAGTAATTTTTCAGGTTCTTAGTCCAAATCATGCATGTGTGCTACAAGAGAACTGTAGGAATTGGCACACCAGTGGAGCCAATGATTTCAGCTCTCATTAGTCAAGATACTTTTTTACTTTTTTGACAGGGAGCCTTGGATATCAATACAACTGCTATTACAGTGATGGAAAAGAGTTATATTTGAAGGGATCCTCCAAATACAAATCACAGTTCTAAAATTGATACTAAGTTTTATCATAAGAGAGGTCGACATTTTGAAATATCAGTGATGCTGGGAAATTAATAAAAACTAAGCTGCATTATCACAAAAACATAGAAGGTACAGTAGGATTAAGTTTTGCTGCTTCTGCTTGTAGCAATCAATAACTGCAGCTCTATGGTAAGAGACTTTTCAGAACAACAACAAAATTCTAGTCTGTCTACTAGTGTAATCCTACAGTTGTCTCATTGGTAAGGAAATCAAAGGTGTAGAGAAAATAAAATCAGAGGTTCAATATTTTGTGTATAAGTTTTTGTGATGCTGAAGCTTCAAACTTTGTCATTTGCATGAAACCAAGCACCTTCTTCTTCTGAATAACTTTTTACAAACTTATTTGGAATATACAGGAAACTCCTGTTTACCTATAGTCTTTATTTTTATGAAATACTCTGCAGAGTATTTATTAGAACACTATAAATGCAAACAAACCAATTTAAAATCTCTGCAGTCTGGGAAATAATGCCAAATAAACATCAGCAAGGTCCTAGGAATAAAAAGGTGGGGAGCAGGTTGTAATTGCCCCATATGGCTGGAGGCAGGAGAGGAGCAGATGAGGCATGACTGCTCCAGGTCTGAGTATACAGGAAAGATAGGAGGGGAAGCTCCCCTTGAACATGACTGGTGCCTTTCATGGGCAAGAGGGCAGCTCCTGTACCAACAACAAGCAGAGTTTACTGAAGGCATTTTTTCTGCCAGTTGATTTTATCAGGCCATCTCCAGCCCTGCGCTGTCCATTATAAAACAAACAAATATGATTTTCAACATGCAATCATTATTTCTGTTGTAACTCTCAGTGCTGCTATTTATTTTTTTTCTTGACACTTTGCAAGACTCAGTCTCAAATGCTTAAGAATAAAATTTTTAAAATGCAGGAAACACAGATTTCCAAAGGCATAGCCTTGGTGCTGTATAAAGCAAAAACCAATGAATATAGATAATATTATTAGAACAGTTGAAAATATTAAAATGTACACCACATGCCATGATGAAATAGAATATGTGAAAAACTAGCACATACATTGTCCCATAAAAATGCTCACATGGGTGTGAGCAGTTCAGATGTGAACTTATGCTCCAGTTACCCCGTGTATTGTCAGAGGAGAGAAGCGAATACTAACACTTTCTCCTCCAAATCCTGGAGCACTTCCTATTTCTCTTTTGCTTTATAAGCTTCAGTGCTGTTCGCTTATATTTTCTGCCCCCTGTAGAGCTGTTTGCTGTCTTCTGCCCTTTACCTAATTGTTTGTCTTCCTCTTCCGACATCTGGAGACTAGTTCACGTTCTTCTGCTTCCTCACCTTAGGCTCACTTACAGCCATGATGCACTAGACTGCCTGTAGCTTTTGGCAGCGCCCCGTCACAGGGCTGTGGAGGTGTGGGAAACAGAGAGCAATAGGGAGGAGAGTCCTGACTTTGGACTTCTGTGGCAGGCCCTCAGCAGCGTTCACAAAGCTGTGGCTCTCAACTGGTCTCTGCAGTACTCCAACAGCCGGGCTTGTAACAAAAACGTGTTTCCACAGTCCTTGTCTGCACTACTAAAATTGCCTGCTGTTGTTGAGGGTAAACTTGGCAAAACAGATGCTAAAGGCTGCACATATAGCTGATATTCAAGGCAAGCTACAAGAGTGACAAAGGAAAAGAACTGTGACCTGGCTTCTGCCCTAGGCAGAAACCCTGCTTTCTTTGGGTTTGTCTAATCAAAACAACAACAAAGAAATAGAATTTCCAAAAGTTTGTGTTACGAAGACTGTGAGAGAGTGCCACTGCTTCTCCTCCTCCACTGCCTGGTACCTGCTAGCCAGAGTGCAGTGGGTCAGAGGGCTAGAGGCGGACGACTGGTCTGTCCACAGGGTAAAGCCAAGCAAGTGATACACGAGTGAATTACAGTATTAATTTGGTACTCATTCGAGTTAGACTGGCTAATCTCATTGGATTTCTCTAAAAGTGTAAAACTACTGTATCAGCCCTGTGACAGAGGGAGCCCCAGGAGTGGTGTATGAAGCTGTTCAGACCCTTTGAAGTGCTGAGAAATAAAAATGGGGACAATATGGAGAAAATGTACTGGGTTAGTACAGTCAGTGGTGTTGGGGGTGAGCTGTACAATGCTGTTCCTGGCTGTACTTCTCTGCTGTGTTCTACACTTACGCAACACCTTACACCTGTGCTTTAAGGCTGCTTTAAGATATTTCTTCAGAGTGCTGCTGGTGGACAAAAACGCCTCTAACTGACCCTTGGTTTCTACCCTTCCAGGTCCTCTGTCAAATATTTTGTGATCAGATCCAAGAATACAGCCTACCATATTCTCCAAGTTTCACATTACTAATCTTCATTTATCTGCTGTTTTTGTTATTTTTGCTTTCCCTGAATACAAGGAAATAGGCCTTTGTAACTGAATGGTTTGTTCTTCTTTCTAGAATCACAGCAGCTACACATATCCACAATGCCAGCAGCAGATCCCATGCTATCTTCACCATCCACTACACTCAGGTTAGCTAAAAATAATCCAACTTCCTTTTCTCTTCACTCTCAAAAAGCATTGTTCAATGTGTTGTGCATTGTTTACTTGTCGCCGTTTTGTGCTGTTGGTAATAATCTCGATAGAAGCTGTTACTTATTTCCTTTGGAACACACTGCAGATGTGTTACACTTCCTACACCACCTGATGTGTTGAGTGTTTACTGAAGTATTCTTATTCCTTTATGCATGCTTATAGTCAGAAGCGATGCCAAAGAGTCACTGTAAAAAGAAATGTTTAGCGTTTTTATCAGCCCTTTGAAATGCAATGCTTCTAGGATGCTGTAAAAATTAAGTGTGAATGTGTTTGAAGTTATGTTTTGTCACACTTATTTAGGATCCTTAGTTGAAGTACAACATTAGTTTAACACTTGCCAAATTTTGTATCTGTCCAGCTTTTCACATGTGCTCATCTCTTCAGCATTTGGCATTCAGTACCCTCTCAGAGACAATGCACCATTTTTCCGGAGGAATTATATCCTTCCCTGGCAGGGAAGTAGTTCAGTGATCCAATAGACCTTTTCTATCTCACACTTCTAACATCCTGTAATCACAGAACGTTTTGGGGTATTTTTCAGTAGTTTCACAAAAGATCTTTGGAATACATTAGTGGAAAATAACTGCAAGATCTGCAAGAAAGACTTTCACAGTCGCTAGGCGGTAAAGGGTTTTTTTTTAAAGAGGAAATCGGCATAAGAGGGTAGTTTCTCTGTTGGGTGAGAAAGCTGTTGAGTTAATGGTTTGAACATAGTCACTGGGTCAGGGTCACAAAGAAAGGCAGTGAGGCAGTCATATGTACAACTCAGTTTCAAACAAAAGAGCACATCTATTTTATTTTCATTGATTAGTTAAGAGGAATAATCTTCCTTGTTTATATTTTTTTCTTCAGGCTACATTGGAGAACAATCTCCCCTCTGAAATTGCAAGCAAGATCAACTTAGTGGACCTTGCAGGCAGGTAATAATATACTGAGGGGCAAAAAAGTAATTTTCACTGAAGATGCTGGTAGTACTGCCTTAAAAGATGAAATTTAATATTTTAAAACTTTGTTAAAATAACAATAAGCCTGACTTTTTTATACAGTAACAAGGAATATTGAGCTGATATTGTCTCTGTCAACTGTTCTTCTGTACTGGGTATTGGATTTCATTGGGGAAGGGAATTCTTGGGTCCTCAGATCCAATACTGTGCTGTTGCATACATCAAAGGTAATTCCATTCAACTCTGTATTCTGAAGTGGCTTTACCAGTAGCTGTTGGTGGAATTACCAAATCTGAGCTTGAAAAGAGGGAGAAAAAAATGAATATATTCCTCCTGGCTGCCTAGCATGGGCAGGTGAACACAGTCATACCTCACTGCTTATGTTGTTCATGTTCCAAAAGTTCCTAAGTCTCTGATCTTAGCTATGCATTTCAGTGAGGAACATGTGGTTATGCTGGATGTGACAAAACAGAAAGATGGAAGTTGTGCTGAAGAGTTATCGAAGAGTTCGAGAACAGGACATTTTTCTTTCTCAAGAACATGAATCGCCACGCATGTCTCAGTGGAGAAAGTAGTATTGAGGGGATGTACAGACTTTCGCACTGAGCCAGGCAACCCTTGCAGAGTTGTGAAGTCAGTTTTTTTTAGTTCAGAACCACTTGAGTTGCCCAGTTCAAGCTTGAATTTATGTTTTCATGGGCCTTTAACAGTAGTCTGAGCTAACAGCCTTTGCTCATGGTTGCTAGGACTTTCTGAACCAAAGAGCAGTGCAAGGTATTCAAAGCATATGTTTTTTTAATTGCAAAGCTTGCAATTTCTGTTTTCTTGTATGTCAGGAAAATACATAATGTTTTAGTATTGATTGTATGTTAATAACTAAGCATTTTTGTTTGGTTTGCACTGTCTTTTCCATGCTTGTATGCTACAGTGAAAGAGCTGATCCCAGTTACTGTAAAGATCGAATTACTGAAGGTGCCAATATTAACAAGTCATTAGTTACACTTGGAATTGTCATCTCCACTTTAGGTAAGCACCAGTGTTCGTTATATTGAAGGGAAGGGTAGTGATAAAAGCATAGGATTCGCTCACCATGTGCTGTGTCTTAGTGTTTATCTATATTTACAACAAAAAGCTGAACAGAACAGCTGTGTGGTGTCTTCATAAACTGTAATGACATCTAAGAAAATTAAATAGCCATGACAGAAAAAGATAATCCCTTTCCTGAGTTGTGTGGTATTTCTCTTTCAGCACAAAATTCACAGATGTTCAGCAGCTGCCAGAGCATAAACACCATAACAAGTGAAGGGGAGAGCAGTCATGCAGACAGTCCATCCACAGGCAGTGTCAGTGGGACCAGACGACCGGCTTACATCCCATACCGTGATTCCATCCTCACCTGGCTTCTGAAGGACAGTCTAGGGGGCAACTCCAAGACCATTATGATTGCCAGTGAGTTTGGTTTCTATTCATTGTTAATATTTTGCACTACATTACCCCCTTAAAACACATCTCTACTGCAGTGAGAAGACAGCTATATCACTCAGAATCTGTCCTTGTTAAGATTTTCATAAATACTTCACAGGCTACTCAAGGAAATGAAAAGGCATGCTGATTGTGCATGAAGTTAAGCTTAAGAGTCTTTCCAAGGTTATAGCTTTGATTTAAAGTGATATATTCAGTCTAAATACAATCTTGAGAAGACACTCTTTTGAGCTTGGTGAAATATCCCTAAGGATATTTTTGGTTTTGTTTTTTAACGAAGCAAGATTTTAAAAATCCACCTTTTTTGAAAAGTAATGCATTAAGCTGATTACTTTTTAAAATAGTGTTTCTTTTCTACTTGCTTTCTGTCTGTAGCTATCTCTCCTGCCAGCTCCAGCTACAATGAAACCATGAGTACCTTGAGATATGCTTCAAATGCCAAAAATATTATTAACAAGCCCAGAGTGAATGAGGTGAGGCCTTGAGTTCTGCTTTTAATTCTTTTTCTGTTTTGTTGTGTTGTATTATTTAATATTTATTCACTATATCTGCTCTCTGAATAAAATTCATACCTCTTTTTCCCATGTTAATGAGAGCTAAATAGGCGCCTGAATATTACAGAAATAATTTCTTTGATCCCTTGCAGCTTAACCCATTTAGCGTTTCCCACCTATTTTACATTCTTCATCTCTGTACATTGTGTTTCACCCTCCTTCTCTTTGAATTGTTATGACAAGTATGTTTACCCTGTCTTTATCCTAAATATCAGCAGAGTTACAGATCTGTTAGGATTATTTGTTACTATTTAATCTGTTACTCTAAGTGCATAACCCTTGCAGCCCTTCCTTTTGACATGTTAAATGAACTCTGTTAAGGTTGCAAAGTCAAGAATTCAAAAGTTAATATGCCAGGCCTAAGGTAGCCTATGTAGTCTCAATTTGCCTTCTTTTCAATACACAAAATGATGAAGCCTTTAAATACATGGGAAGGATTTTTGCCACAGAACCCCAGCTTCATTCATTGCCCAAAATAGGTCTGTTCCAGGTGTGGACTCTGACTGTATGGCAGATTCATAGGGGTCCTTCGCAGGCTGCACAAGTTAAAAGGTGGCAGGGGATATTAAGGGGAGTGTCTGACGCTGCCTTGGAGGACTGGATTCTGTCGCTGACCCTGCTACAGCATTCTTGTTCAATGCCAGGTGCTTAAAGCAAACTTCCAGTGTCTGCTTGTTCCTCATTTTCCACTCTTACCCCCAGTCCACTTTTATCAAATGGGAAAAACATAAACTCTCCCAATCAAAGACATGCTTTTAAAACAGATTGATTAGCAGCTGTGGAGGTTTTAGACACTACAGTGATGAGAACTGGCATTAAAAAATCCATAGGGAAATGCATAATTCTGTCTGTCTTCACAGCAAAATTCAAATAGCACATAATAATCAAGATCTGTGATCACACATGCTAGAAATATAACTCTTGAATTACTGCTCTTTAACTGCATTCTTCTGGTATTCTGCATGAGGCTGCCTTAGTGATGCAGTGATCATGTAATTTAAGGACTGAATCACAGTGTATCCATTTAAGGAGATTGAATTAAGGTTTCAAAAAAAGGCTTGATTCCAGTATTTCCTAATCTTTGAGCAGTTGACATTGTAGTTCTTTTGTGATTTCATCTGAGTGTATCAAGATTTTATCCGTAGATAAAAGGATAGAATCTTAGAGATGTACTTCATTTATTTGCTTTCCTAACAATACTCTGTTAAATCTTAGGCAGAAGGACACCCTTCTAATCCAAGGTTTCCAAAATTTAATTTGCATCCATATTACCAGTGCCTGTAACTAGTTTTTAGACTTCACTGGTGGCAGCAATAGTGTGTTTGGTTTTGGCAGCAGCACTTCTCAAATCTATGACAGGCCACAGATAAGTAAACACAGTCCTCCTGGGTTAGCCTCTTGTTGCATACGGCCTCTCAGCCTCCCAAGTTGTGTGCCCATCACTCTCTTGCACAGTCCATGCTAGACCCTTAACTCCATCCCTTCAGCTAGTTGCCACCTTCCCCTCACTGCAAATTGACCTGAGCCAAAGAGTCACTGGCAGTCCAGAGAAAGTTGACTCTTGATTGAAGAATTTCCCTGAACTGTCTGCAAAAAGCAGATTTCCAGAAACTGCCTGTGCAGAGATGCTTACTCTGACAATGAGGTAACTGCATCCACATAAGCAGGCAGGAAATGCTTTGTGTATCAGCTGCAAGGGCTTTTAATACCATGGTTGGTGACATTCTGACTTAGTCTCCTCTAGCCTGATTTTCTCCTCTGCATGGCAGAAATCACAGTATTTTTCTGACCTGATAGGACTATCTTGAAGGTAAATCCATAAAAGCAGTGATGTATCCAGCTATTGCCATGATGGGAACAAATATTATGGCAGGTCTGTGTTCAGAAAAGAGAGGGAACAATCTTTATGATATGAGAAAAGAGAACCTGTCAAAGATGGGAACCACCTGTGCCTAGGCAGTACATCCAAGGGGCCTGGCAGAGTAGAGCAAGGAGTACTGCTGTGAGTGTGCCTGTTCTCCTCTCCTCCTGGTTCTTGGAACAGCTCTGCATTGATTTCTTTAGCTAGAATTTTTTGAAGAATGATTTTTCCAATGCCTGTGTCTCAATATTTCAGGACGCAAATGTAAAACTGATCAGAGAACTGCGAGAAGAAATCGATCGGTTGAAAACTATGCTGATGAGCTTTGAACTGGTACGTAGGAATACTTCCCAACTGGAGTTCTAATGGTGCTTTACGTAGCTACAGTATCTTACTTTCATCTTACCTGTTTATCTTTGCATGTTTATTGTAACTGGAGGCTAACTGCATTTCTGTCATTTCTCCTTTTTCTGGCATTACATTGATAACCCTGAAGTATAAGCAGTTGTGTAATGATTAGAAAGGATTTCCTTGCCTGTCTTTCGTGGAGTTGGATGGTTTTGTTGTCCAGAAATAGTGTGAAATAGAAATATTTTATTTGTAGGGATATGGAAACACCAAGACAGTATAAAATATTAGTCATCAGTGTAATTTCCCTACAAGACTTGTTACAATCCTCTTTCACAAAGAAGTGAACTAGTAGATCTCAACAGTATTTCGGAAGTTTCACCCTGCCTGCTCACTCTGTCCCCCAAAAGAAGTCGTGAACATCTGGGAGCCCTCACAGTACAGCTTAACACTCTTTGTGTTTTTCTCCTTTGGAATAATAATAGCGTCTTAGTTTTCCATGCCGTGGAGAGCATGTTTTGCTGGGAGAGACTGGACTACAGTCCAGGATTTATTTACACAGAAGTATCTCTCTGTTAATGCTCTTTCACCAGTTCTTCACAAAAACTTGCATGCAACAGCTAGAGTGATGTAGGCTAGGTGCTAGAATAGATGCTACTGTCTTTCCTTCTCCTGAGTTCATCTCCTTATAATCCTGGAGAGTGAAAGAACACACCTGCCGGTTGTGAATAAGGAAAGTAACATGTAGATCTTGGTGGCTGTTGTTTGTACAGAGGAATTTGAGTCCTTCTTGGAGCGATGACAGGGACGGAAATCTGACCGAGCTGGTTCTTCAGAATGAAATGAAGGTGTGTATGATCTATTTGATGCTGTAACTCTCTCCTCTTTCACTGGGCTAGGGGGAGTAGCATTGCCATAGTTCTGAAACCACAGTGAAAATGTTATTGTCCTAATCCTTTCCTGTTTGTTCTGAATATGCAGGAAACTGCCATCCTTAATGCATGTTGGGCACTCTCTACCAATTTGTGATGGAAGTCTTATGTCCTCAATGAGATACTTTACATCGCGTATCCCTAAGTCTGCACAATCTCAAAGCTGTCTCAATATATCACAGTAATTCATTATACAGAGCCTCTCTCGTCTAAGATTAAACTCTTCCAATTTATTCAAAGGAAGTTATTGGGCAGTCACCAAATTACTAAGAGGATTTGATCACTGGTGACCTGGAAAGGTTTTTGAAATCTGACTTTTAAGTTTTGCTCAAAGACGGGCAAAAGAACTAGTTAGCATCATCATATATCTTTCTGACATTTTGGGAATGAGTCTTTGATAGATTAAATCTGCTTGTCTAGGTGGTGGTACAGTTTTTACCCAATGTTTTTGTTGCCACAGAAGTGTACTGCAATTAGGAATACATCTGCATTGCAACTGATGAAAAAATTTTGCATCCAATAACTGGAAAAATAAAAGCTTTTCTTTCTGAAGAAATCTATGTGTGAGAAAAATTAACCTGCTTAGGAAGTGAAACAGTTTCCTCTCCTATTCTTTAAGATTGAGCAGTTGACCAAAGACTGGACAAATAAGTGGACAGACAGGAAAGCCATCATGGAAGAATACAGTGTGGACATCAACAAAGAAAAAGCTGGAGTAACAATAGATTCGAGTTTACCTCATCTAATGGCCATGGATGATGATATCCTCAGCACAGGAGTGGTGCTGTATCATCTCAGGGTGAGATACTGTCACTTGTCTTATTCTTCCATTGAATTTGAAAACACGTGTTTTCTTTAGAAACAGAGAGTGGTTAAGGTGGCATTACAACAACAGCTGTCTAAAAAGTAAAGGGCACAGCCCACAAGATACAGATAATGGGGAAAAAAAGCAGAAAAGCGTACATGAAAATGGAGGAGGAGAAGAATTCATATATGGAATACTAAATTGACCTCTTATGAATGTGTGTGGAAACTGTTTAATAATGTATTATGAGCAAAGAAAAATACTCAAATTAGGCATTAGTAGTTTGTCCACAAAGCATGAAGGACAGAAGTGCATGCATGCGTATGTATGTAAACATAAAAGGTGGTGCTTAAAGTATACCAGACATACTGGTCCAGATTTTACTATGTACTTATATACTTGAGACTGGAATACTTGTATATGCATGCATCAAAGATAAAAGTAAACTTTAACAAGCATAAGCTCGCTTTGGCAAAGATTTCTGTATATTGCTCTTTTAACCCTACCAGGCCTGCCAAGTAGATTCCAGATGTGTGGCTTGAATGCTAATTTCTTGTGATCCCACTTGAGTGGCTATTTTTCAGGATCGGGTAGAAGTCCTGGCCACATACATATAGTTTTGCTATGTAGCTGGACATTTAAGGCAAGGTTTTCACCAAGAAACTTTCATAACATTGTATGTGTATTACTCCATGTTGCAGCTTGTGATGTGCATGGCTAGGTCAAATAGTTTTAGGGGATTTTTTTTTTTTTTAATATGACAGTGTTAAGCTGGACTTCAGCTTTTTAATGTTTAAATGAATGGAAATTACTGAAATATTAAGACTTTTAACATAAAAGGTATGATGGATAGGCAGCTCTACAGAGGTGCACTGATTAATGAAAAATATGTTAAATATGGTTGAAAATCACGTATCTGTCTACTAATAAAATATCTTAATCCAAATCTAGGTTTTGTGCCACTTGATATAGTTTAGGGACACAGGATTTTTTCCCCCCCCCCTGTTAAAAAGCCACGACAAATATTTGAAAGAGAAATCCTGACATTCTTTATCATGTTGAAAGAGAAACCTTACTAATTTTTCTCATGCCAGCACAAAGACGTTGTACCAGGTAATAATTAGGGACCAAATAATAATGTCCAATGCTGATCAACGTGTAGCTTGAACTACTCAATCCTACATTAACATTAAATATTCATTAAAAGTAATTGCTACTACTTAAATGTTTTTCCATTATGTGCCATTTTGGAAACCGCAAATATTTTCACATACTAATTTTGACAACAATTGAAAGTAATTTAAAGATATTAATTTTAATGGAGAAACCTAGTTTGAAGGGTCACCTTCTGAAGTCATTCGTGTCTCTCCGTCACACTAACATCTTTGTCCGCTCTTTCTTTGCTCCTAGATGCTGCCTTTTGTTTTCTTTGTGCTTTGCATCTTTTAGACTCTGGTGTCTATTACCTTCATCTGAACAGCAAGAAGGTAAAACATTAGTGGTTCCTTACATATTAGGGCTTCAACATATAACAGCACTTTACATTTACTTTACCTCTCTCTCTAGAGAGAGGTCATGGCAGCAGTCTTTAGTTCATGTAGAATAAATATTGTGTTACTCTTAGTCTCTTGATATTCCATAGCATTAATTGCACTAATCAATGCTGTGCCTATGCTTAAAGAACCTTTCTTTCTTAGATTCCATTCTTTTTTCTGGCTTTCGTTAACAAAAATATATGTTTTCCCTATAATTAAACGGACCTTTTTGCACAGCTTAAAAATATGGGATTTGGTTATATTGTTTTAGAGAAATATATATTTCACAGACTTTTTTGAAAGTTGGAGTACTCCCAAAACTGAAAAGGGAAAACAGTCTTACTCTGTATGGTTCTTTAATGTGCCTTGGGAATTCTACTCTTTGTCAGGGAACGCTACCAGAAGAGGGTAACAATGTAAAAGCACTTCAACAGACATGAAGGTGTACCTCAATATGTTAAGTGAAGTTGTGCAATCGTTTCAGGCGGAATACTCAATATTATATTAGGAAAGAGTATAAATATTTAAATTATTAGCTCTGTAATAGCATTTGAAAAAATGAAATCGACACGGGCCTGGGTTATTGCTATTTTTGTTTTGTTTTCTCTTTAAGTTGAGTTAGTTTGCTTGTATCATATCTGTACCTTTGCTCTCAGATGCAATTTTTAGTTGTACCTGTGGTTTGAGAGAAATACAGTTTAATAAGACAACAAAGGGAATAATAATAGCAACAACAATAATAATAGAATATGCAAAACAAGCAACATACAATGCAATTTCTTCTCACTGCCCAATGACCGATCCGCAGCCAAACCCTGAGCAGCAGTCACAAAACTCCTGAAAAAGTTTAAACTCATAGAAAAAAGAGAGCTGAATTCACAGCAAAGAAGGAGTTCCTGCCCCCCGGCCAACCCCCATTAATATTTTGAGCATTATGTCTATGGTATGGAGTATTTCTATTAGCCAGCTTGGGCTGGCTGCCTGGCTGTGCTTCCTCCCACCTGCTCCTTTGCTGAATATGGGAAACTGGAAAAAAAGTCCTTGATTTCTTAGCAACAACTAAAACCATCAGTGTATTATCAGCGTTCTTCTGGTGCTAAATCCAAAACACAGCAGCTTCTGGGAGGAAAACGAACTCTATCCCAGACAAAACCGGGACACTGGCGCATAATATTGTTCAAGTCTGCTTGTTCTGGAGACTTTTGTTCCTAGGCAGTTCTTTTCTGTGAAGTTATTGAATCTTCACGTTTGGGAACTTGCCTATATACCATAATTATCAAGAAGATTTTTTATAAATGTCATTTAAGTTTTGGGAAAAAGTTCTTCTTTAGTAGTTAGTTGAAGAATTCATAATCTATGACACAGTTCCCTTACAAAATAGGAATTCTGTTACTTTTATATCTGAAAAGCGTGGTTAACTGAAGAATCATTTTGCAGCTTCTTTCTTCCTGCATCGTTATTTATAAAAAGAATTTTCTTATTTCTGCAAAGAACAAGTCTCACTGTAAAAGTTCAAATCATCAGAACATGTGTTCATATTAAAAATATTTGTCTCGAGCACAGTCCAAAAATCATCCACTGAGGGTTACTTCATCTGCTGGAGTCGTAATAAGAGCAGCTGACATAGATGCAGGATAAGAAGTAGTTGCATCGCTATGGGGGACAGCAGTTTCAATTATTACAAAGTAGTAGATAGAGTTTGGTCTAAACAATTCAGTCATTCAGGGGTGATTTATTTCTGGTATTTGCTAAGATGCTGTACCGAAGTTTTTTTTAATTATTATATATTATCCATTTTCAGTAATCGACTTTTAAATTAGTTCTTTTCTTGTTTTAGGAAGGAACAACCAAAATTGGAAGAAGTGATTCAGACCAAGATCAAGACATTGGTAAGAAAGCGATATTACAATTCATTTTATGATATGGTCAGCTCAAACCAAGAGGTTCACATTTGTCATGTGTCATAGCTAGGTAATGTTTCTGTTTGTCAGCTTTCTTTATAGAAGATGCTAGGTAGAAGTGAATAATTGTTTAAGTTGGCTAAAAACTTTCAGTTAGTTTTTGTTTTTATTTGAGAGGTCAAAGAGTCAATGGTCTTGGCCTAATTGAGATCTCTTCAGAACTTTCTTCCCACTTGTGAAATGCTACACTAGAGTTTAAAAATATCTTCATCCAACATCCAAATCTTGGTATGTTCTATCCCAAACTAGTGGCACAAGTCATCATGAGACATTGAAAATTCTTTTCAAATTTGCTTGGACAGAGTATTTTAGATATAAAATCCAAATGATTCAGAATATTTTTTATTTCATTTCATTTCTGCTCTTAATTTTAACAGTCAATCTCAAGAGCTACGAATTATGATAGAGAGTTGAAACTTCATACTGAAATTGGAAACTTTGTAGAATCTCAGCTTTGGTTAGTTCTACTAAGTTTGGTTAAGTTTGATTATTTTCCTCCACTAGGTTAGTAAAATATAAACAATAAATGCCATAATAGCAATAAGAAAATTCAGCACAATAGAAGAATTTGCACATCAGCTTACAAATTCAGAAAGTAACGTATAGTTTTCCAGAACCAGAAGTAGTTTAAAACAGCAGTCTCACTATTTTCAATCAAGTAAAGTTTTTACATGTGGTTGAGTACTTGGCTAACAGTCAAAGAAGACAATTTATTCTCCTTATTCTGCACTTGACATAGTTCTCTGAGGTATGAAGTATGTAGTCATAGTGTCGAACAGTGCGTGGTACTTCATTCTGAGGAAAACAGTGCTAACCCAACCCCTTCAAGCAGTGAAAGCAAATCTATACACTGTAGTTTTGCAGGGACGATGGATTGAAAGGGATCATTGTATGATAGACAACAATTGTGGGATTGTGACACTGCGACCAGTTCAGGGCGCACACTGCACTGTGAATGGATGTGAAGTCACTAGATCATGTCGTCTGTCACAAGGTAAGGCTTACTTTTTCTGGGAATCCGCTATTGTACTCAGCTTACCTCTGGAGCTTAGAGACAAGGATTTATGGAACTCATGCAGATCTAAGAAATGTATCTCTCAGTCTCCTACTGCTGCCTAGCACCATAAGGTGTGATCCATGACTAGAACTTCCAGACTGAACATTAACAACCACACAGAAAATAAAATGAAGACATAGGTGATAATATTAAGACCACTTTTGGCAGCAGTAGTCTGTAGCCTTCTGAAAAGAGAAGACCTGTAGTCAAGGCACTGTTGTGGAAAGTAGTGGGACTAGCTCTAAGCCAGCTGACCACTGGCGGGGTGTTTTGGCAGTTACGAAATATGCTTGAAATGACCTTCAACTTTGTCACAGTGCAGTTAGGTGGAGGGTACTAGCCACTGAGTTATAGGCTATGGTGAATAAGCTAGGATGAAATGGAACAGGCTCACATATTTTCAGGTTGTTTAAAATTAAAAAAACCCCCAACAATCAGTTTCAGGGAACTTGCAGTCATCTGGATTCTTAAAAAGACAGTGTAAAACAAGTTTCCATCAGTTGTTTGGTTATGTTTTTGGTATGAAGTCACGCTGGTCTTCAGTATTAAGAGGGAATTTACTGTTATGTTGAGTTTGCAGAATTCTCTGAGATTAGTTTCTTGGATTGCTGTCATTACAGAATGATAACTCTGCTGTCATACAATGGCAAATTTTAAAAATAGTTCTCTGCTCTGTGATGGTCAGAAAGCTGTTGGTCAGAATATTTTTTTTCTTTTAACATATTATTCTCTAGGAGTTTGTATATACGATAGTCTATATACTAGAGTTGAGAAACTGCTAACATTCTAGAGACTGGCTGTTTAATGAATTATGTCTCTGTAGAGTTCTAATTAATTTTTGTTTACAGGGGCCCTTGTAGTCCTTGGCAAGTCTCATAAATTTAGATTCAATCACCCAGCAGAAGCTGCTATCTTAAGACAAAGAAGATCAGTAAGTTCTAAAACTGTATTTTCCTTCCCTAATTCTTCATTGATTTTCCTAATTATTTTCCCTCTTAAAAGCAAGCCTGATATAGATAGTATTTCTTCTCATCATCGTATTCACTTGCTTCATTTCCTCCATCTAATGGTCTGTAATGACACTAAACCTTTTGTGGGAGGACACTAGCACTTCTTTCAGATGTGCTTAGCAAAAGATGATGCAGATCCCTTGAATAATTTAGTATTTCCTATTTCTAGTCATGACTGTGGTAGGATTGAAACAGAAAGGCAGAATGCTACAGTGAAAAGACCAGTTAAGAATCTTTCCATATTTGATTATTTTCTGAATTATCTTCTTTCTCTGTCACTTCACCATCCTGAATGAGGTATACTAGAAGAAATGGAAAATTTAGGGGATTAAGTGCTTGAGTATTGTTGATGCTGAAAGAGCTTAATTTTTACATACATCAGAAGTACATTAATTTCTATATACATAAGAAGTATATAAAATATTTCTTGGTATGTTGATCTCAGGAATTAACTACTGCAAGATATTATTTGGTCAGCTAGTTCAATAATATTTCAAACAAATGAGATAATTCTTAAAATGACTGGTATATATAACTAAAAAAACTAACTTAAAGAATGCAAATTTTCTGGTTTAGGATATAACCATATTACCAACTGATATTGGCAAGAATCAACCTATTTTCATATAGTAATGTTTTAAACTTTCTGCTCAACAGCCCTTTTGTGCTCACTTCTGTAGTTGACATAAGGGGCTTAACTTCCATTTGTTTTCATTCTTAATTTCTTGATTAATGAAACATGCAGTACATTAAAACAGAGCTACAAGAAGAGGTGTACTCAGTAACAAATACCTAGCAATTTTGCAAATTATCAAAGACTAAGCAGAAGTGTAAGTGGGATTATGAACTCACATGGGAGGTATCATGAAGCATTGCACACAGTAATTAGCAACAAATGTTTTAATGATAACTTGGAAGTTCCTGGGTTGCTGTGATATTTTTTCCTTCTGTTCTTATGTTGTGTTGTGTAGATTAATGAAACTCCACCCATTCTGAGTTGTGGAGCTTTGGACTGGCTCAACTTGGATGGAAGTTGCACTCATTCTCCTCACTATATCCTTTCTTCTCTTAACAAGTAAGTTTGAAAACAAACAAACAAGCAATTTCTTATGTTGCATTAGGTCTGCAACCAAGACTTGGTTCAGACAAAAGTAAGCTGTATATAGAATAGGTCCCACCGTGTTTTCAAGTGATCAAATAAAAGTGTCCAAGAAAATACATTAGCCAACTGACTAATATATAGTCTTATGATATCCAGGCAACAAACCTGAAAAGTTATTTATTGATGCACAATGAATATTGATGCACAATTAAGAAAATGCCTTGCGTAAGACTGTCAGACAGCTTTAACTCAATTCACTTGCACATCTGCATTATAGCTGTTTTGATTTATGAGCTAATTATGATTTTTACAATATTTTTACTTCAGTGCACAGAATGGACTTTTCTAGATATGAATCATGATTTAGCCAAGGTAATTATTACCAGTTCAGTTTCCCTGCTAATTTGTTGTGGAAATCAGAAGGTTTGTTTGTTCGTAAATTCCCTTTAGTTCAAGTCCTCATTGAGCCATTGTGATTCTCTCTTTTTTTAAACTGAACAGTAAATAAGTCATAGACTGCTTCCAAAATGTTGAACTGCTCATACTCACAGTGTCTAGAGTATGCTTTTCATGGCAGAGCCTTTCTGAAAGGGAAAGGATTGGGGTGATGAAGGCAGTGACTAATGTGTATCAGGAAAATGAATGAAGATATCTCTTGTGTTTCGGGTCATAACATGGAAAACAGAATTTCACGGAATTAAATGTAATTGGGTTCTTTCTCTTTTTCAATTCCTCTCAGCCTGGCGCATTCAATTGACCTGTTAAAGGCAAGAAATAGCTATCTTCTCATTCATGTCTGTTGATAGTTCTGCTTCTTGATAGAGTGTTTTTGGTGTGGTGACATACTGAGAAACTTTTATCTCTTTCTAGAGGAAGCATCTCATCTTGTTTTTATAAGCATAAAATGTTTTCTCTGTTTTGAACAGCTCTTAATACTTCTAGTCAAGTGGCTTACTTTCCACCTTGGATAGTGTGTTTCTGTATGTTCCTTTGAATGTGTCTAATCTCTGCATTTGCTTTTCATTTGCTGCAGTGATACCTTTCTATACAAAATGGTATTTCATTTTGTTTCTTTACTGAGGTACATTTTATACATCACTGCTGTTATTTTCTTTATAAAAATTACAAAGAATTTAAAAAATAAGTGTTTGTCTAATGACCTTCAAAAGTAGATACAAGTTGCTCTTTACATGAGTACAGACATCAGAGGTGGAGTTTTTGTCACAGAAATTTGTTGATGGTCCTAGAAAAACCTGCAGAAATCCTGAACCATTGTGAGCAATTTAGCACAGAATTGCACTTGGTCTTCACCATTTTAACCTGTACAAAACTGAAGAACATTTCTGATTTATTTTTTCCAGACCATGGTCAGATAGCAGTTTTGTTTGTGCTGATCAATTTTTTAATCTCTTGGACATTGCTATGCATATTACATTGCGTAACATTACTCTCGTACTTCACTAGAGTGTTTCAGATGGTTACTTCAGTGAAAATGAAAAGCGTTATGGTATTG
>Ga0181612_106247_pt1 | contig 19105 bp, 9 predicted proteins | sample HoacroProtozoa21_FD_119630 | JGI IMG/M metagenome (GOLD analysis project Ga0181612, IMG submission 119630) | Hoatzin crop microbial communities from Cojedes, Venezuel. Combined Assembly of Gp0051906, Gp0051904, Gp0051908 | reverse complement strand
TGGGGGACCATGTCAAAGACCTTACAGAACTCCAGATAGACAACATCCATAGCTTTCCCTTGTCCACTGATATAGTCACTTTCCAGGGATACTTGGCTGGACTGAGTTCTCATGTAGGCTGAAAACTCTTCCAGTGAGCGTAACTCTCCAAGGGTGTGCTGTCGACTCTTTGTGTCGGTTTAGATCAAGGGAAATTGTGCTGCCCCATTGTGTATAGGGTAGAATTCATATCACTGCATGTGTGCTTTTAAATTTTGACCTCTTTGTAAAAGCATGTCTCTTAGATACTGTTTCAGTCAGCGGGAGCTAGCTAGTAGTAGATAAAGTAGGAACACAGTTGTGTCAACCTAAAGGAGTTGTCCATGTTTGTCACTTCAATGTCTGTTGCCATTGTATAGCTTGCCACTTGGGCTGCCTCGAGGGTAGTCCTCAGTGCTGAATAATGGATATGTTCTGTGATTGTAAATGCTCTGGCATATTTTGGCTAGTCTCCAACTGCACCCAGCCTGCCAAAAGGGTGCTGGCATCCCAGAAGTCCTCCATCTTATCTGCCAGTCCCAGATGGCTCAAGTAGTCTACTGTATCTCTTGTGGCATGAGATGCATAAGGGTAGGTAAACAAATCTTTCCCAGCAAGACCACTGCAGGTGCAGGTATCTGTATTGTAGATACTTACATTTGACACTTATATTTACCACAGGTAATGCCATACCAATTCCCCGTGTCCCATCTAATATGTGACCCTTGAATATAAGCTCCTCAGAGAAGAATAAGATTGGCCCATTGATTTACAAACCATTTCAATATATCTACATCTTTTAGCAGGTCAGTTAATATCACAGGATACAGGGGGATATTGAAACTGCATTCTTGTTCCATGGAAAGGTTAACAAACAGAGCTCTCACTGTATAGGATTTCATTTAATATACTTCTGAAAGCTCTGCTAGTGAGGGTTTACACCTTTCGCTGGGTGAGCTCCTCTAGTTCTTGGCTGCTCGAACAAACAGCTTGCAAAAATCTATGCTCTTATTTCCATGAGCTTACTTCAGACAAGAAACGTCAAGGCTTGATTTACCTGAGGCAATCACCGAAGTAAAGCATAAGGCTGACAATTATTATTGAAGAAGAAGCAGATGGGAGGACAATTCTGTTACCTGACCTTACTTCCCACTCAGAGGACAGCTGTCACCTATGACAGTCATGGCTCTCTAGCAGCGCTGCGTTTCTTGCCTCTGCTAAATGGACTCTATTTACTCTTCCGTTCATAACAGTGGTTTGCTGGAAAATGTCCAATTTTGTGAGTAACAGCTGTTACTTTAAAAGTGACAGGCTCTATTCATCTAAAACACTCTCCGATTTGAGCTGTACAACCAACCAAATGGACCTATCCCACAGAAACTCTGTTGCTACAAATATGTGATGCATTAAGACTCTGAGAAAGGCAGAAAGCATTTGCAGTTTGTCAGGAAAATAAAACATCTTAGGTCAATAGGATGTGAAGCACTAGCAGTATTTAGGCAGGTCTTTTTGCATCAAATTTTCCTGTTGGGTACCAGCTTGGTTCTTAAGAGAAGCAAAAAAGTAGACAGTGGCCTTGGGTTATCTTCCTGATGTTGTTACCTTTTCTACTATGAATTTAAGTAAGTCACAATGGGACAAATTTTCCTTGTGTTAGTACTGTAAATAATTTGCTAAAATGGTCATGTCAGAGGCTCCGTCAGGAAGTGGAGTTGCCTCAGCAAAATGAGGTAACTCGGCATTGGTTATGCAGTTATCATTCATGGGGCCTTCTTTTGGCCTACTGAAAGTGAAAGGAGAATTGTGTTAACTTTAACTTCATTTTTTGTAAGTGAGTGACCTATAGGTTGTGGAGCTGCAGTAACTTGAACCTGTGGTCATCCCTTTGTTTTCCTGGTAACGTTGCATTCAGTCATGACAAAACTTTGCATTTCTGTAGCTCCTCTTTCCCATGGACTTCATTAAACTTAAAAAATAAATAAAGGTAGCTTCACCTCACTCTTAATTAGACAATTTTTCCCCTTTTCAGGTTTACATGGAAAAAAGTCTGGGTTTATGCAATACATTTGCTATTCTTTCAGAATGCCATGGATGAAAGTCACACGGACTGTTATTTATTTCTGTGACAATGGTTCAGGGGAGCTTGGAAGCTGTGAGCTAAACCTACAGAGAGCTAATAGACACAAGAGAGCTCGCAATAAAACAGCTCCTGCCTAGATTTAGCGGCTTCAAAGACCAGATAAAGCCTATTATACATAAATCATTAAGGATAAACAGGGAGAGACCACATTATCAGTCTGAGACTAGCCATATGCAGGCAAGGTGACAAGAAGAAAAGTGCCAAGTTGTGATAACTCATAGAGATAATCTGTCCTGATTTCCATTTGAAATTAGATGAGGATTAGATGGGGAGAAGCCTGGCATACCTCTAGGCCACCAGCTAATTTCTCTGTGAGGCACAACCCTGTGCTAATACTTATGTTGTGCTTTTCTGTCCGTAAAACAGAACTCTTTCCTGGGCTGTGAAGTCCTGGCTGGCAGAGGAAACCACAGAGTATAGATGGCTTGTTACCTCTCCCAGAGTGTTCTCCAGAGGCAAGTCCCAGAACCAAGTTCAGAGTGTTGACTTGTACTTGTGTTTGCTGAGATTTCAGGTCTCTCACAGCTCCTCCAGGCATTACAGCCCTCAAAGTTCAGCAATTTTTGCATACCTGGAAGTATGTAAACTAACACTGACAGGTTCTTTCGGTCGAATTCCAGCTCCTTGGAAACCTAAGAGGCAGAGATATTTTGTCCAGGCCTGCCCTTGGCTTTCCTAGACACTTGCCACAAACAGACTTACCTGTGTTATTTCAGAGAAAGATTTTGGGATCTTCTGCTGCCACAGCCTCGTCATGCTGTTTCCCTGCTTGGTTACCTCCTTCTGATGCTCCAACACAGCCTGGAACAAAACGGCTGATCCATGTGCTTGTGTTTGAACACGTGTGTTTGCGCACAGACAGAGATCAGAACACCCTTCTCCCCTAAATAAATAATTCAGGGATCTTTTTGTTCACGTAGAGATTCATTTAAATAAAAAAACAACATGAAAAAGAGAGGTGAGAACTCGAAAAAATGACCTTTCCACTCCTTCAACCTTCTTGGCCTCCTCGTTTAGTCCCAGTCTCTAGTGCCCTACCAGCATTGCCTTCAACGGTCCTTCACTGCTATACTTGCATTTGGCCATTGTACAGCTTCCCTACCCTTTAAGGGGTTTTATTCTGCTTGCTGTGGTACAGCACTATTCCTCATACTCTGCTTCTCAATGGATCCATTAGAGTTTCATCCCTCCTCCTGGACTGCCAGCTGCTAATCATATATAAGATGTCTTCAATTTTCTGCCTATTAACTCAAAGAAACTGCAGGTAGTGATGGTAGGAAAAAGCCAGGACTTCTGACAGCTCTTGAAGACAAAAATAAATAAAAGCAACTCAGTTAATCAATTGGCAGCATTTACAACAAAACTCAGAAAATGTACAGCACACCAAAAGGCAGGCACTTTTAGTCCCTAAATTTTGTGGAAAGGCTGCAAAAATGTCTGAGAACTGTAAAAGTGTTTTTGGCTTGTGGATAGCTTCTCAAGTCACTGCAATTTCCTGATGCTGTAATAATAAAATCCAGAAAGACTGCTCAGCCCAGCTTTTCAGATCAAATTGAATGACAGGAAGACTAATTCCATGGAAACCACAAAATCTGCCCCATTTTCTTCTTCTAAGACCCTCATGCATGACTGAGTCTCATTTGCCTCTGTACAATTTAGCATAATTGCATCTCTCTAATTTAAGTAGAACATTTTTCTGTCAAAGATGGTTAGAAATATGAAATTGAATGTCTTCTGGAAATGGCATGGGGTTTGAGTGTCTGCACTATAGAAAAAGACAAAAATCATTCTCCTGACTCCTTCATGTTTCAATCTCTTTTGTTTCCATATGGGGCAGAAAAGGAACCTATATGTACTGATATAGTACATAAGTTCCTATATGTACTGATTTCCATTCTCTGAATTAAGCTCCTCCTCAGACACAGGCACTTGTTTCAAATCAATATCAGGCCTCATGGAGAAAATCAGGTATATTTCTGCCAGCTGTACTGATTAAAGAAAAGAGAGGGAAATCTGGGGCCAGGCAAAGGGTGATGTTGATTCTTTAGTAAACACATGATGGTTTCAATAACAACAGCAATTGAAATGCACGACTCAGCATGCACAATGAGATGTCTTTTATTTTTCCTGTCATCTCAGGAAACAGTGAAGTTCCTGTAGCTGTCTTGGTTTGTGAAGTAGGCACTGACAAAAATCTGTATTTTCGCTAATCTCTATGCTTTGAGTGGTATATAAATAATTATGAAAGAAGTCTTCCCATCTTAGTCCCGAAACTCTGTGCACTAGCCACAGGAAAGCACACACCAGGACAGTGACAGCAGGAAACACAAGGCAGGAACAGATCTCTTACTCATTCATGCTCTATTCCTACTCTTCTTGAGGCCTTGCAATTTTGGGAGAATGAAACAGATTTCTCCTGAACTTCTGATAGCCAGCAGGGTCTAAGGCGTGTCATAGCCCCATGGGCAGAAACTTCACAGATGTTTGGTTTGTGATGAAAGCGGACCACTTCCCACTCTTGGGACTTTCTTTCCCAGTTGTGTTTCCCTGAGGAAAATGGCCACTGCCACAGAAGTTGGGCCAGTCTTCAGCCCACCAAAGGTTTGTAGAAGACCAGATTCTGAAGTTTAACCTGGGATTTGATGATGAGTGAGCAGAGCTCCCCATTGAGATGCTCACTGCAGACTGCTGTGCAACACATTGCCCCCTCCACACAGCAGAGCTTTTTCTGTGTCTGCTTCTCATTCTCAATCTTTTACTGCTGTACTAAATCACTCCTGGAAATTATGAATGCTAATGTCATAGTGGCCAACAGCAAAGTTGCTGAGCAGGAGGTGAGCTCTTGGGCCCTGTATGATGAATTTGCATTGCTGCAGCACCAGTGAATCTCATGAACGGATCAGGGCTCCGTATAGTGAGGATCTGTATGAATAAATAATAGCAGAGCTCTCAGCCTTGGGGATAAGCAATGTGCAACAGTGTCTAAAACCAGTAAGAGAGGAGAAGGTGTGAGAGTAAGGGAGGAAAACTGCCTACCAGGGACAAACAAAGCCCTTTGTTTTTCTTAGCCTCAGCCAAATCTTTGTGCAAGTCTACCAAGGCTTCATCAGCAGGGAAAACATACACAAACATGCCTTCATAAAAATGAAGAGAATTTAACAATATCAATGAACTGTTGTTTAAGATGGTTTATTTTCTAAATAAACTGTGTTAAAGGTGATCTGGGACATGTACCGGCCACCACTGATGAGAAAGAGGAGCTTGAACACAGTATTGGCTTTTAACTCCAGGACCTGATTAATCACCTGAAATTCATTGCACCCCTGGTTTTGAGTGTGAGCCTCTCAGATCAAGATCTAACACAGTAAACCTGACCAAAGGGACAACCAATTGACCTATAAAGCCCCTTCTTAATTACAGCGTAGCTTCTGGGGCAGGGAAGAGACAGCAGAAGGGACATTGCTTCAAGAATATCAGTATGGGAGGCATAAATTAAAGTAATTTATAATATTTAACATTTCTAAAGTTCAGTACCCTCTGGCTGACTGTTATCTAAGTCATTCCCTGACACAAGAATTCCTCCATGTGCAGAAAATAACACAAAGCATATTATTTGTTCTGTTTAAAAAGAACAAACCAAATCTGATCTTTATACCTAGATTCTTATGCAGGCAGCAGAGCAAAAATCTCATTTACTGCCATATGCAACACCTTACCCTATATAATTGTGACTCTGTGGTGCCTTACCCACAAGTTCACGATTATGGAAAATAAAGTTTGGATCACCCAAGGGCAAAGTTATGGCCACCTGTCCAAGCTGTGTAGCTGGCAGTCATCCTGCTCAGAGTGGTTTGTTGGATCTGTGCAATGCTCTCTACAGCAAATGGAGACACAGAAAACATCCTCTGCTGTCTCCTGCAGTTCTGACATGGAGGAACTCCTTGCTCTGCTGGAAATCAGGTGTGCAAAATTCCCATTGTGCGGCTTTGGCTTTTTTAATTGGTGTAGAGGAGCTGCAGAAGAGGGTGAGATGCTGGGCTAGAAAAGATTTCTGGTCAAGCCATTTCCTCAAGAGGGTATTGACTTGGACTGAAACCATGACAGTCTAACCTCTCCTTAAACATCTCTGCTGATGGAAATTTTACAGCTTCCCTGTTAATGTTTAAATAATTTCTGTAGGTTTTTGCTTTCTTTTCGTAATTAATTTGTAAAGTTAAATGCTTTAACACTTTTGCATTTCTCTCTCAAGCAATCCATTCTCTTTTTTGTCTTCTTAAGATGTTTTTGATTCTCTGTTTGGTCTCTATTGTTTCTTCTTCAAAAAGACTAGATTCTAGCTGTGGCTACCAGTGGACGACATGTTTATTCAATGTGGTCTTTTTTTAAGAGTCTGGTATATTTATCTAAACACAGAATCCGACTATAAGACTATTTTTTTTTCATTTAAGACTTTTGCCATGTCATTACACAAATGAAAATTCATCTTCTAATCAGAGACTGTCATGTGCCTTTAGGTTAATGAAGTAAAACAACACCTGTGTGACTTTTAAACATTAGACAATTAATTGCCCATAAAATTTCTCTTTCAGAATTTGAGGTGCCTTGTGCTGCTAATGAATGGCAGAAGACATGTTGCACGTCTTTACTAGTGAAATCTCAGATACCTGTTTGGGAATGCCACAGACTAGCAGAGTACTTGCATTGTACTTTGATACTCAGTGTGAATTTAAAGCACACAGCAAGAAATGCTGGTATTTCTTTTTAGTGTCAAATAATCTTTCCTTCATGCTTGATTTCTCTCCAGAGCATAACAAAAGGATAACCAATAGCCCAGGAGCCCCGTTACAAAATTCTTAAGGGACGTTGTCATGAAATTCTGACTCTGGTGAATATTCCATGGTGGATATTTGAAAGATAAGCATTGCTCAGATATTTACGGTTTAATGCTTTGGATCAGCCTTATCTTGCCTTCTCTCCCAGTGTCTGTAATGATTCACGATTCCATTAAGGTCACTTAGATTACACTTCTTGAATAGATGCATGAAACACTGTACATCATGTCTCTAATTATTTTCTTTGCGAGTGAACAGTATTTTTTAAGTGGCCTTTCCTTCCCATCACTGATAGATGCTGTCTAGATAAACTGTGAACACAATGTTCAGTGTGAATCGTCAAGGCCAGCAAATCTCCTTGTTTGTTGTCAGAAGTGTCACATTATTCTTGCTTGCATCCCAGCCATGAGACTTGCCAGCTCTTCTATCCTGCTCCCTACTGCAAGATATTTCTGGTGGATCTGTTCATTAGCTACTTCTGGAAGAAGGATTTGGGCAGTCACAGTGTTCAACAAAATGTGATAGACCTCATCTGTGAAGTGGCTGGCATGAGAAAAGCTGCCTCTCTGCTATGTTCTTTATTCTCCTCTTAGAAATTACTGCAAATGTAGCAGGGGTGACAGACATGATCCATTAGCATGTTAATACGCTTTGCACTTTATGCCAGGCCTTAATGTCAGTGCTGGAGAGCAACCACAAATTTGATGTGTGCTGACCCCTGGCATCTCAGGGGGATATTGCTGCTGAGCAGGGAGGAAAAGTCACTGCATGCAGGAATGGTAAATCAGCCGATTGGTGTAATTTCTTTAACAGCTTCATGGTGCTGGAAGTTGGGAGAAAGCTGGGCGCTTTCAGCTCTTATCACATGGCTGCGGTGTTGTGCTGTGCTGAAAAAGCATTAGCTTGGTGGACCTGTAGAAAAGGAATTTTAAGAAAGGACATGCAAAGTTGTTTCAAGAGGGAACTCACACACATCTCGGTGCTCTGGACAAGTTTAAATTGGAGTTAGTGCTCGGCCAGAGAACTGTTTGTGAAGGTTGAGGGCTGTACATCCAGCACCTGAATTGTGCTCTGACTTCTGCAAATAGTTTCTCCAGGCCTTCATGGCTGACAAATACACACTGCAATTGCTATCTGTCTGGGTGCAGATTGTGTATCTGGGTTAATTGAACCAAGTTCAGTTGCTAACCCAGTCTAATTGATTTTTCCAGAAGTTGTTAAGTAAATAGCTATCTATCCTCTGTCTTGAAAATATTAACGCAGTGAGGAACTTGCCATGGCAATGGTCTTTTTGAAAGCAGTGTTGTTTCTCTCTAGAGGCATCTGGGAGTGCTTTTAGACCTCTGTTGTGGTAGACTGTAATTACAGGTGTTACCACATCTTTATTTAGGATAGCTGTAGCATAAACAGTGGCTTAGAGGATGCAGCTGCTAGGGCTTTCTGGGAAGTATCTGGGAGTCATATAGTACGTCCCACAGTTTCTGTTTTGAAAATGGCTCAATTCTGATAAGACTGATTTCTTACATAGGTGGATACTCCAATCTCTTCCATTGCTGGGTTCTTAAGCTTCATCTTCTAGCTAGCAGCTGAATTCCAGAAGAGTCCTGTCTGATTTGCATTTTGTTGCCTTCCCGATGAGTGCAATACTTCCATATCAATGTCACAATAAAACTTACTCAAAGTCAAGAGAAGTCCAAGTATTGGCGCTCATGTGGAATTGGTTTGTCAGACATCTACATCATCCTTGCGCAACACGCTCTCTTTTAAACCTGTGGACATCTGGAGCAAAATTATGCAGTAAAATTACAATATTCTCTTGAATGCAAAGACCACTATTGCTCAAGCAATATAAAAGATGATTTTTAACTCTATTTGGTCTTTCAGTGGGAAAACTAGGGATATTGACACAATCCAAGTGAAGTCCAGATTAAGATAATGACAATACCAGTTTCTGGACAATGAACTGAAGCTAGTTCCAGTTGTAATATAATGCAGCCTTGAAAACCTCTGCATTGATTTTCACAAAGCCAACTCTAACCCACATATCCACTGGCTCATCCCCAACCACAACTTCCACCTGCTCCTGTTGTGGGTATCTTGCCTCAACTCTGCTGAAGGCTCTAGGCTTTTGAATGTTTGACCCTGGACTGCTCTTGACTTTGAACAAGTTTTCTTGTGATATTGATAGGGTTGAGGTCCCAGAGGTGCGATTAATTTTGCCTGCCTTAGATGGTGCCTGCATTTCTATCAGTGTCAGAAGCACTAAGCTCACCTTACAGGCACTGCAGGGGAACAGGAACCATGCATCTGACCGATGTTTAACATTTGAATTACACCCTATGATGGAGTATTTTTTCCGATTGACTCTAAAAGCACCTTCATAGCTAGTTCAGATGTAGACATGTACATTTTAGACCTTCTGATGATATGAAGTCAAATTCCACAAACTTTTGACTGAAAATTTTTTTTGGAAATGTATTTTTAGTTTGCATTCTCTTTTTTCAGCTTTTAATCTGCAATTATTAATCTGCTTTCTCTGAAGGTGTTATTTTTTGAAAAATAAAATTTTCCTGTTTTTCAGTTATGGTTTTGCTCTTTTTTCCCTGGCTCTTGTTCCTCTCTTTTTTCTGCTTTCACTGCATTACATCCCTCTTTCTTAAAACAGTTTTTTAACTTTTTCTTCACTTTCTGTTCAAAATATAAGAAAGTTAAGGAAAACTTAAAAATAGAATTATTCTCACATACTACTATTTTATGACATGTTCAAGAAAGAATTTAAAAAATTGTTAGACAAAAGTTGATTTTACATTTTCAGCAAGAGGCTAACTTTTAATGAAACAAAACATTATGAACTCTAATTATAACAATGAAGTATAATTATAACATTTCATACTTTCATCGATACTCAGACTGACTGCAAATGTAGGCACAATGAGGTCTCTTTCACTGACACGTTCAGGAATAGTTTTATCTATAAAATTTCAGTGACATGGACTAAAGAACAAGTTATTCAATTCTTGGAAGAGTTTTTTACTTAAATGTTACTCCTTTCTTTTCTTTGACTGTAGAAAGGACATATAGTTAAACGAATGAATAAAAATAACAAGAAGAGACAATGTAGAGACCTGGAGAACAAACGGTATTCAGGTGGTAGAATTAATCCAAAAAGATATATTATTTCAAGGGCAATATCTCTGATCTGCTTATGATGATTTGTTGCACACATGTTAATGTACAAGATGTGAACAACTGAGCAAACCTTAAAAAAAACCCCTCAAGTGCTGGTTCAGGCAGCATGATGTGATACTACAGGCAGGATGATGTGGAGATGTATGGTCCATGCAGCCCTGCTGAGACATCACCGGGAACAGCATGCACAGTGCTGACATCCCAGCATTAGAGAGATGCTGCTGCAATTTAATACAGCAAAACACAATCAAGGAAGTTGGATTTCTCTGATTTCAGAGAGATGCAGGGAGAGCTAGTGTAGCTAATTGGATGTTCAGCTATTGACTTAGTGTGCATGTTTTCTTTATGAATGCAAATTCATATTGGGCATAAACCCCTAGCAGGAGAGGAATTAGTGGAAGTACCTGGTGGTTTCTGCCCAGGCTGTAGGTGATTTGAACCTGGTTCCATCTTTTTCCATTTTGTGTGAAGCACATAGTATAAAGGGATCATCACTAAGCTCCAATTATTACTGTTAATGAAAGAGCTTATAAAAAATATCCATTTCTCTTTAAGATCTGCAGAGACATTTTAATTTAAATAGTAGACAGTGAATCTTAGATTGCATCCTTTTAATATAAATGTAGCTAAAGCCCTAAAAGTGGCTGGGTGTAAATCTAAAAAAGATTTGATCACAGTGAGCCACACAAAAATTTCTACTCAGTAAATATGCAAATCACAGAACTCTGCACCATTCCATCTATTAAAACATGATATATTAAGTGAAAACTTACTGCTGGTTACTATGGGAAGAGGACTTAGCTTATGCTAACTTTTTAACTGTGAGTTTGCAAATTTTGGGGGGAATATTTGAAATGGGGATGGATGGTAAGATTGTGTAATCAGCCAGCTTATCTTTAACTTCTCATCCAGTTTCCATTTTGGAAGTGTTTAATGGAGAAGCAAGGCATGTTTAATTGATTGCCATTAAAATCTTCAAAGGAATTGGCAAGATGAAAGTTGTTTCTAATTACTACATTATGATGTAAGCTTAACGATACGCCACTTCTCCAAATTGATTTTATTAGAATTTAAGATGAGGAATTAATTGAGTCACTGTATTGATCCATTTTATTTTTCCACCATTTAACATGTCCAGTGGAAAAAAAGCTATTGAGCTGTGGAATAGTAATAAGGACTTAAGAAAGAAAGTAGAAGTGAAGATGGATTGGCCAATAAAAATAACATATAAAAACCATAATGTAATGGCAGAATATAGTGGCAGAGACCAATTTATCTCTAGGTTAATTAGGGTAAATTAAGGTTAATTCTTTTGTTATTTAGCTTTTATTTTTTGTCTCACTTCATCCTACCTGTTCATACTAGAATAACTTCTTGCCCTGGTAAAGCAACATTCTGCAAATCTCCTTCCAGTTCTGCTAAATTTTCCTTTGAAGATGTCTTTAGAATTACCCCCAAAAAGTAAACAATCCCTCTCACTCCCATGCACACAGTCTTTCCTAAAAATCGTCTTAAGGTCATGAGGTCATTTAAGACTGTTTGCTTGGTCTTACTCTCTTAGAACTGATTCCTGGTTTTCTCCTTATATGTCAGTGCAAGACGTGCTTTTAGAGTGAGACATCTGCTCCATGCTCTCTCATATATGTCCTCCTTAGCCATGGGACTTAAGATATCCTAAATGAGTTCATTTGAATCAGTTGCGCTTTGTCAACTAAACCAGTAAGTACCAGGCATGCGTGAGTTTTTAGTGTACAAGAATTGTACAACTACATATACACATATCAACTCCAAGAGTGTGGTTTAACGAACATTTCTAGTCCTTCAACGAAGTGAGTGAGGCATCCTCATCAGATCTGCTATGGTGAAGGAGCAGCAATTTGGTGATACAAATATAACCCACGGATTTTTTTATACTGATAGTTGTTTTTTGTGTTGTTCTTGGGTAGCTATTCATAATGTCACAGAATCAACGAGTAGAGGAAATAGGAATGGACCTGTGGAGATCATCTAGTACAACCCCCTACTCAAGCAGGTCCAGCGAGAATAGACTGTGTCCAGCTGGGTTTCAATTATCTCCGTGGATGGAGACTCCACAACCTCTTAGGGAAACCTGTACAATCACCAGGGAAAAGACTGTCTTTGTGTCCTGTACTTGCAGAGCACAGCAGACAAGATCTCATTCTGTATTTAGAGCTAAGGGCATGGTTTCACCCCTTTCTTCTTCATAAATCCTGCAGAGTATTTCCTCTCATTTCTCTGTTAACTAAAACTTGCCAAATTTGTGTGAAATATGTTCTGATGGTAAAATGGTTCTCCAGAAGTTCATTGCTGTAGCTGACATTTGAGAAGTGCTGTTTTGGCTTCACTTCTTGTGCTGGGCAAATTAATTACTGTATTTGAGATTTCTAAGTTCACGCTGATGCCTTCTCTGTCTTTCCTATTGATTATGCAAACTGGAATATTCTGTGAATACAAAGAGATGGCAATGTAATTAAATACATGATTTATAATTGTATTTTAAGCTCTGAGACGATTTAGAAGAAGCTGTGTCTATCTGAGCCTTGAAGCTATAAATTCAAGGCTGAGTTCTGCTAATACTTAAATCTGGAAGACTGACCAGAAAGAAATGAGAATGCACATACTGGAGATGTTAATTATAACCATGCCTGGTTTATCCTTGGCATTTATATTTCTTCATCAACACTGCTATCTTTCCTTTGAAGACACAAATCCCCAAATCAATGACGTTCTCATTCTCTGTGCAGGGAGAAGAAAAATAGTCATGAAAGTGTATTTTAGTAGTCACCTCAACATAAGAGCTCCCATCCTGAAGTAATATTCCCCTCTTCCAAAGGAAACACTCTTTGACAAAGGGAGAGTGATGCCAGCTTTCTAGCTAAGTAGGGCTCTAGGAGACAGTTTGTCTCTTTTGTCCCTAAATAATTTACACATGATGCAGAGCCAGTCTATTTGCAGCCATATAGCAGATACTTATCAAAGCTCTTATCTACGTAGGTCCTTTGTTAAAACCAGTGATAGCCTCTTACTCTAAATAACCAACTCTAGTGGTCATGGCCTCTCACACATTTCCTAACAAGTGGCATTAGCATGGAGTAACTGAGAAAGCGATTACAGAAATAGAGCGCAGTATTCAGGAGGAACTTTAATGAGCTCCTAGAGGATCATAGACTTTTTCGGAAGTTCAGATATTTTCTATTTCTGAAGTTCAAATGCTCAACCAAAGCTACTAGCATTTGGAACGATGTACTACAGCAGAAAGGAAGGTGTTCAATAATGATCCAACAAGGGAAATAAAAGTAAGCAGCAAATATCTAAAAATCTAGCTTTTTTTTAAATTCAGTTTTCAGTTAAGGTGCCAGGTATAAAGCCAAATAATCGTCTTGAGTTTTAAATGAAATGTTAATTACAGAAATCCTCAGTGAAGACACAGACCTAAGATTCAGCCAGAAAAAACTCATTAAACAAAGAGTGATGGCTTGGTAGGGTAACTAGGTAAATTTTAAGAAGTTTTCTCAGTAGTAAATATCAAATTCCTTTTTGTTTATATGTTACAGAAATATGGTCTTTGCTCCCAAGTGCATAAGTACCTGCCTCACCAAACAGACACCGAACAGCTGCTGCATGAACAAAAGTATTAGTTGATTGCTTAAAATTAAAAGTAAAATTAAAAGCTGTGAATCTTTATAAACATAAAATGTAGCTATGTCTCATTTACTCACCCTCCAACTGAGGAAGGACACGTGATGGAGCACAAGAGGGCTTGATTAACCCTATATATTTTGCAATGCCAGTGAGAAAGGGTCCAGCAGAAAAGTTTGGAGGGTTGGCAGAAAACTTTGAGCGTCTTGATTTTATTTTGTCCCTAAGGTTTTTGTAGTGAAGTAGTGACACCATGCAATTGTTCTGTTTCTTACATTGCCATGCACATGCTCATGTGTACATATATATTTGTATAAGTTCCTTCTAAAAAAAATCTGGATGTCAGGAAGGGAACTACTTCTCTTTGGAAGTGTAACTGCTTTCATGGGCTGTATAGTCAAAAGGTGGCAATAAAACAGTATTTTATGAGTTCTAGAATAAATTGCTGCGATTTATTTCACCACTGAGTATTTGACCAAAGAATGATGCTAAGTGCAAGCTAATGAATTCACCAGGGAATGAGAACAAAGTAAATATATTTTGTGAAGGATCAATTAGGGACTGCAGTCTCTTTTTCTTTGTTCATATTCCTCTCTTTCCTACTCATTTGTGGATCTTCTATCTCTGCAGAGCAAATAAGGCTGCATCACTGCTCTTGAAACTGGTACATGCTTGGCTAATGGAGCAAAGCAAGGGGATTATGCACTGGTAGTCTCTATCACTCTTGCAAAATTTTCCCAGATCTCTTGGCACTGATCCCAGGTCTGAGGAAGCCAAGGCATTAATTTATGCCCACTTCACTAAATTCTTCCCATCATTAACTGTGATGTGCCTGTCAAAGCACAGGTGGGAAAGCCACTGAGTATTTGAGTAAGTAGGGTTTGTATGGTGCCATATACCAGAGGTGAGATTCCTCTCCCTTAACTTGAGCTTTTAAGCATCAGTTCAAATCTGTCTAGGTTCCCTCAATAGCGAGTAGAAAATGGATAGGAGAGTCTTCAGAGGAAGATCCATTGCATCCTAAAATAGGGATCCAAGAACTGCCTTTTGTCTGCAGCTTCTGTGTCACCACTGGCTCCTGAGTGAGCCTGATGAACTGATTGTGGTAGATGCCTAAGTATGCGATGGTAAGTTGAAACGAATCCCTCTTTAAGTGATGGTCACTTGCACAGGGTTGAGTACTACAATTAATTGCTTGTAATTCAATGCAACTCAAATGCTTTCCAGCAACAGAAGAGGGCAGGATGTAAAAAATGGCTTCTTACGTTATCTGACGTCTTCGTTCCTGTCTTGCTCTTTCCAGTTCATGCTTGGTCCTTGGTATCAATGACATCTCTGCCATGAGAGGAAGTGCCCAAGTAATTTCTAAATGTTTTTTGTGACCTCTTTCTGTCAAGAACTCTCTATAGTAAGCATGAAGCATTGGGAATTCAGCTCAAGAACAGCATGATAGCAATTATGGCTTTTCTTCAGGATGCTTAATATTCCTATTATCTCATATGCATACATATTTAATATGCTACATGCTTCCTTTTAGGAATAGACTGCTAGCGCTTTGAAGTACCCATAAAACTGCTGGAAAGTGACAGTGCCAATTAATCTGTTGACAGATTTGTTGTTTAAATATTAACAGAACGTTAAGCAAATGTTGGCTGCAGCACTGAGATCCCTTCAGAGAGCCTTCCTCTGAAGTGCTGAGCATTTCTAGACACTGAAAATGTCCCAGACACTGCAGGGTGGGAAGGGTGTAATAAATTTTTAGTCCCTTTTTCCCCACAGCTGCTAAACACATCATAAATATCATCTACCCCTGTGAAACAGAAGAGATTTGTAAAAGCCTCATGCAGATTGTAAACCCCTTACAGCAATAACCGATTGAGTTGTGAGCTTGTGGAGGGTATAGCAGGGAAGGGCTTTGCCTCTGACTACTCCCAGGCAGCAGAATAAGAAATGAAGGTGGGGTATTGAATTTATCAGTCTGCTCTGTTTGTGACATAGGAAATCTTGGAAAGCCTCTGCAGAGGAAGGTAATTTTGATGCAAGACCAAGATGGGCTTGTGCCATATGACTCAGGAAGGCTGCACCATAGTGAATTTGGCTTCCTTGGTGCTCATGGGTGCTGTGAGTTGGAAGCAGGAGGCTGGTGAAAGCCAGGGTGGAAGCCAGGTCCAGCTCAGTCCTGTGTATAGACAAAGATATGGGGTACACAAAATGAACATTGACTTCGTTGCATTTGATTTCCCTGGACAAATACATGTACCTTAAAGATGACCTGGAACACACAGCGACTTATAGACTGTGTGAACTTCAACACCAAATTGAGAGAGAGCATCAACACAACAGTAAAAATGGCTCCTGCTGTGCAGTTTCAGTCTGCTACTTCTCCCATTTCCTTTTTCCATCAAGCATATTCGTGGTTCTAAACAGTTTCTCAGTGTAATTTCATCCTTTTACCTCTTTTATTCCAATGGGTTTCACATCTCAGAACCCATCCATCACAGTTCAGTTCAGTCTTGTATTGTTGTTGGAAGCTTCTCAAATTAATTTCTACTGTTTTAACGCATTACGTAACAGTCTGAACATAATTTGTTTGCTGTTTCTAGCTACACGTATTTTTTATTTAATGAAGGTTATAATAAAGACTTCTTCAAACATTTAAAGTATCCTTACTGTAATCTTACCACCCTTCAGTTATAATGATAACATTTTATTGGCATTTCCTTTGCTGCAAGTTCACTCCTAAATGTTGGTCATTCATTTTAGTTGCACACTGCAGTTTTTCTATCCAGCTTTAACTGAATACGGAAAAAAAAAAAAAGGATAATTATTTTTTGTGCTAATTGAAGACAATGACTCTGGAAAGCCAGGCTGATAGCAAGAGGTCTGCTCTGGAATTTGAATCTTTCTGACTTTATAGCAGTTTAAGGACAGGGATTTTGAGTTCTCCCTGTCTAGAATGTTTACAGGAATCAACATGGACAAAAGTTCAATATTTCTCCACAGTTCATTTCTTGTGTCTGCTCCTCTTTTCTGAGTGATATTTGAGCTGCAACAAAATTTACCCATTATTTTTTTTTTTCAGTTAGAGGCATAGAATAGCCATCACTGCAGAAGAAGAGGTGACTGCAGCTTGAAGTAAAGGCTGCCTTCAGTCTCGGATGGTTCATGTCACAGTCAGGAGTGAGCATTCGGGTGTCTTGAGTCCCCGTGGCTTCCACTATATAGACACTCCTTTTCATCTAAAAATTCCATTTGTTTTGCTTCCTTTAAAAATAAATCATTGGGTCTGATTTTTCATTTGAAATTAAATAAAAACCAAGTAGATAGCCAGAGAGAAAAGGCTCACTAAAACCAGAAAATGTATAGGTTTCTGTGGAATAAAAGCCAATTTTCCTCAAAAATATTCCATAACAAGATATTGATTACAATTTTTCTTACGAGATTACTATTGAGTCAGGGACAGCTTCAGTAAATAATACCAAAGATCAAAAATTCTCAAGCTTTAGTTTCACAGTAAAGGGTGATAATTAGAGTATAGAGTAGTTTAAACAGATTAATAACTTCTCTTAGAGAAATATAAACCATGGGAGTGATTTATGCTCTTCCCTAGACAGACAAGATTTGAATATTAAAAAAAAAATTAGGTGACATAAAACCTCATGTAATTTCCTTGTTTTTTATTTCCTTCATATGTTTACCCATATTTTTATTTTATTATTTTCATTCAGTTTCACCATGCTCTGATTTTCTGTGGCAAAAAAAAGCATTATAGCAGTGATAGTTTTGTCAAGCTGTGCTCAAACACACTGGGTTCTTTGATGTCAGAGTGGGGGCTTGCGATGCCTCTGATTATTTTGACTCACATCTTTTTGATTTGTAGGGGAACATGCAAACCTGATAAAGTGTCTGTGGGAGCAAAATGCAAGGTAAAATCAAGAGCAATATTTTCTCCATTAATGCATACATATGGTTGGAAGGGTGCCATTTTTCCATGAAGACTGTGTCTGATTGACCATATATGATTATTACATACTCCATACACAGCTGTCTTATGCCATTTGAGATGCATTTGAGTAGTTTTCTTAGCCTCCAGGTGCTTCTGCAGAAGGGTTTGCGTCTTCAGTAGGTTTTCTGCCATAGCTGTCAGTCCTGTGCAGATGTTTCATAAAGCATAGAGTCTCAGATGGCACTAGCTGCTTACATTTAGGCAATGGAATTGCACTCCGTGGCAAAAACTGCAAATAAGAAAAGTACAGTTGTACAAGTTGATCACAAAGGCCTGTGCTGAAGTGCAACGGTGAGAGTGAGGACACAGGCAATGTTTCCTGGAGGTCATACCTAGCACATCCAGGATGCTTCTACTCAGCTAACTTAGCACAGAGGCAATCTGCAGGCTACTACAACTCAGGTATACCAGATAAGCATGTGCTATCTGCATGGTGAATTGTAGTGCATCAACAACAGAGAAACCAGCTAGCAAATGCAAAATACTTATTCATAAAGGTGGATGCTTTGTTCGAAGGAAGCTGTGGTCTTTGGACTGCTGGGTGTTGACATACAGCTGTCTGTTGCTGTCTAATCCGCAATATACTGCATTTCTGTACACCTGAGTAATGGACACACAAATGGCAAGTCTATTACTGAGCTACTTTTATGACCCTGAAAAGGAGGAGAAGCAAACAATACGAGGAAAGAAGCAACAGTAGCTGCATATGGAAAAAATCTCTATAGCCTTCACCACTGATGTGGAGGAGGACTCAGCTGGTTGCCCTGTCATCCATCTGGGTGACGATAGCTCTTGTTGCCAAGTCCATAGCCACATGCCTTACAAAGCACACACACCTTATGTGGCTTACCTCAAATTTCTGCCCTTACTAATGAGTGCAATTAGTATTATTGTTGCACAACTAGCACTGACAAGGATATACATAGAAATGGGTGATGAAGGTTAATATACCCATGTGCCATTTACCATAGGCTAGGTACCTTTTCTCTGTGTCAGGTGAAAGTATTCATGTTGTCTGGCTTGCTATATGTAAGAGAGTTTATAACCATGCTAATGTATTTAATGCACTGGGGCTTCCTCTGCAAGAAAGCTCTGGAGCTGAGTCTATGTCTGCACTCAGTTTTGAGAGCTGGGATTTGAGAGTCTTGGTACCCACAGAATCACCAAATCACAGAATGGTAGGGGTTGGAAGGGACCTCTGTGGGTCATCTAGTCCAACCCCCCTGATGAAGCAGGGTCAGCTACAGCAGGCTGCACAGG
>Ga0181612_106670_pt1 | contig 19107 bp, 10 predicted proteins | sample HoacroProtozoa21_FD_119630 | JGI IMG/M metagenome (GOLD analysis project Ga0181612, IMG submission 119630) | Hoatzin crop microbial communities from Cojedes, Venezuel. Combined Assembly of Gp0051906, Gp0051904, Gp0051908 | reverse complement strand
CTTGTTTTTGCTAACTCACACCATGTGTACTATCAGAACTTTCTCAATGGCTATTCTTAGCTGTCTTTTCCAGCAGCCTGTTCAGTTATGCTGTTATGCTTAAGCAGCCTAGTCGTGCTAATTCTCAAGCTACATCGACCCCAACACAGGTCAAGAAACCACAGAGAAGCCAAGTCTGAGGGCCATTTTCCAGGGCAGGAATCCAAGGTTCACATTAAGATTAAAGTAAGTTTATTGCAGATATGGGAATGAGAGATGAACTGAATAAAGGACTACAAGATAGGAAGATAAAACAGATTTTGCATACAGTGCCTCTAAAATCTAACTGTGATGGCAAAGATAATGAATAACTCAGAACGATAGATGGAAATGTCTCAGTTTTATCATAGATAGCATATTTATCGGAAAATCCATGTTCCTACAGTCATAAAGGACTCTCACTCACTTTTGAGAGTGGACACTGTGATATAAAGGAACGTGAAAATTTCTTAACTTTAGCCATAAATTACAAATTCTGTGGTTTAAGCCTTATTTGTGCATAAGTGATCACTAATGAATTAATCAGAAAGTGTTTGTGCTGCTTCTAGGAGTAAGAGTGATAGGTTTGTTAGCAGTTACTGAGAATGAACAAGTTAACACTTCTTCATTCTCAACAGTGAATACAGTGAATGCATTCCTCTGTGCTTTGTTGTATTGATTTCTTCTGAAGGTGCTGACAAGGATGTTGTTTTACTGAGAATGGACATCACAAAGGAGGCAAGCTAACAAAAATTACAAAAAGCTAAAAGAAAATCTCGTTACAGCTGCTATTCTGTTCAAGCTCTTAGAGAGCCGAGTACTTCAGAATAGTATGATTTAAAAAGAATGCATGAATAAATATCACCCTTCGTCTTCTTTTGTTAATCATGTTTCCTTTAAATATCAAAAGTATATTCAATGAATTCTGTCTATACAGAATGAGCTTATTCTCATTCACTCTGCTGCTTTCTTACTTCCCACACAATGAAGAGGAGTATCTTTAAGAAGATGTAGATTATACTGATTTTTCCCTCATGATTTGTGGGGTAGGTTATAGGTTTGCATTTTTTATGTTTTGTGTGGTATATACTCGCTTACAGCAGTGTACAATGAAAGTCAAGTAAATTTGCCTCAGTCAACAACATCCACTCACACCAGAGAAACAGGCTTTTTGAACTGAATACAAAAAGAGTCTGGGTAATGTGACAAACTTTATATTTACCTGGCAATAATCAGAAATTGAACCAAAATATTAGCTGATGATAGATAAACCTTAAATCAATAAAGAAAACCTATTTCTCCAACAAGTTATGAACACTTAAAAATGAGGTTGTAAATCTTCAAATAATCTTGAATACTGATTCTCAGTAGAAAAATACAATTACTTATAGCTAGCATTCTATGTATTTAACACAATATCTGTATGACTTTATCAGTTTGCAGCTACTGCTCCCTAACAAACCTGTCTGTCATTCTCTCACTGGCTCTGAAGACTCAGCAGCAATAGAAGCAGGTTTCCAGGCTGGCAGACTATCTCACAAGTTCTTGTTTCCAGTTTTTGTATCTATTTACAATGGCTAGTTCACTCCACGGCTCATAAAAAGTGTTCTTTGAGAGAGCTGCTCATGAGACAAAATCTAGGCCCATGAAGAAATAGCTGTTATTTTCCTGTATTCTAATGAAAACTACTTTGTGACACCATTCTGTAAACTGTGCAACGGAGGGAAGGGAGGGGAAATTATGTGATATAATGAATATATTCAGTGTACATTTGTTTTTTTTTTACTGTTTTAACTTCTGTGGCAGACTGCCAGAGTGGCTCATAAATTAATCAGCCAAAGGCAGATATTATCCACTTTTGTGAGTTTCATGATCTTGGCTCAGTCTCTAGAAACCTGTTGCTGTCTTCTCTGCCTTTGGCCAACATATAGCTCTCTAAAATGGGGTGGGTGTGAAAGGATTGCTGAGGACTCCACAAACAATTACACCACATAATTTCTACAATATATTTTAATGTGTTAAATTAGATAGTCTGCATTTAGTTATTGTAGAGGAATTCTCCCTTCCCATTTAAATTTTCTTCAAATCAATGTGTCTGTTTGAAAACAGTTACCTTGTAGGCATTGTTCATTTCGGGGCAGGAGATGGAGGTAGATCAATAGAGCTTCCTCATCAGTCTCCCATTTTTTCAGAAAAGCACACTGGATTACTGTTCAAAAATGAGAAAAGAAACGATGAGTGCATTTTTCCTTTAGAATTCTGCCTTGTTATTGTTTTCACCAGTGCAACAGTGAAAGATTGTAGCACATCATGAAAAAGTAAATTTTCTGTTTTGAACTTCACAAGGCATTTAGCTGTGTAAAAAGCCAGAAAAAAACCCCACTCTTTTGTTTTTATTATTAAAAGGAAGCCTGTAATTTACTATGAAATTAATTACTATTTTACTTATAAAATTCTAGAGATTTCACTGGGATACCTATACAGAAGTGATAAGGAGAATTGTTTGCGGTTTTTCCCTCCCTTCTTAAAACAAAGTAATAGTACTAAAACTTAAGGCACATGATTTATTTCCTGATTGCTGTGTCACAAAACAGAGACATTCATGAACAAGCATGAGTATATGTCATGGTTTAACGTGGCAGCTGGTAACTAAGCACCAGACAGCCCCTCCCCCCACCCCCACCCCCCCCGCAGTGTTATGGGGAGGACAATGGACAAAAAGTAAACCCGTGGGTTGAGATAAAGTCAGTTTAATAAGACAACAAAGGAAGGAATAATAATCATAACAATAATAACAATAATAAGTATAATAATAAGTATAATAAGTACAGTAATTATAATAAAAAGAAAAATAATGATAACCATAATGGTAAAGAATATTCAAAACAAGTAATATACAATACAGTATTTCTCACTGCCATATGACCAATTGTGTAGCCAGTCCCCAAGCAACGACTGTGAAACTTGCAGAACCTGCAGAACTCACGGATCCCTGCCCGCTGGCCAACCCCCACTCCTATACTGAGCGTGATGTCTATGCTATGGAATATTTCCATTGGCCAGCTTGGGTTAATGCCTGGCTATAATTGCTCCCAGCTCTTGTAGACCTTCTCATTAACTGATCATTGCACACTGAAAAAAATGTCTTTGATTGCTTAGCAACAACTAATAACATCGGTGTAATTTCAACATTTTTCTCATACTAAATCCAAAACACAACAGCTACTGGGAAGAAAATTAACTCTAACCCAGCTGAAACCAGGACATCAGTCTGAGTCAGAATACTCCAATGCTGAGGTTTTCACTGACCCAAACAGTTTTTCTCTCGTTCTGTATACATAGTGGAGACACTTTTTAGAGGTACTGCCAGAAAAAATCTTGCTTTTAGTATGACACTTATTTCAGGGTGCAAAATTGGACAGTTACCAGCCAAAAACTGGTTTTCTTGCAATGTGTCCAGTATTCTTTTCACTATTGATATTGAAAATAGACTGGCAATAGCATTTGTTTTGCAATATTTTGGCACTTAAGCTTCTCGCTTTCTATGGAACCTGGAACTGCAAAGGAAAGAAGAAATAGAAGACTGCTAAATAAAATGAACTACTTTTTCAAATCACTGTAGTTTGGTTTTAGAGAAGGGTCGTGCTCATGGTTCGTTATTTTTACTAAACCTGTTAATGAAGCTCTGCACTAGTTACAACCTTAGGCTTATCAGCTAGCATTTGTGATGTTGGCAATTTGTATGAAGACAAGTGGGATTAATATCAGATTTGTGTAGGATTGAACAATGGCACATTTAAAGTGTGGGGCGTCTCTGCGTAATGAGAGACAGCTGAGAGGTGTGGGTGGCCAGTTTTGCTCTCCTAGGAGAACTGTGTCATGAAGTCTGGTGCATATTTTGGTTTTCTTCTTTTTAGAGTTGTGTAAAAAATTTGCCATGCAAAGTGCGTGTCTGCTTCTTCTCCTACTGAAGTTGCTGGCAAATCTCCCATTGATTTCAGTGGAAGCAGAGCTGGACACAAGCTGGACCCAGCCTCATATTTAAAAATGCTTTTTCCCTGGGGTGAGTTAACACCCCAGTGTGCAAATAACTCTGCTGTTGGGTCTCATATTTTACTGGTGAAAATATACCAGTTTCAACTATCAGTTGGCTATGAAAATATCTTGTTGCAAAAAGATCAAAACCAGGAAAAAGCTCACTCTGTGTAAAAACAAACAAACAACCCCCCAAATAAACAACCTCCCTCAACTCATGAGCTCACTGGAAGTTGGTGGCATCATGAAGACAGAAATTTTCCACTTTCTGGACATAGTAGGAGTCAAGACTCTGAGGCTCTCTTCTAAGCTCGTGCTTGTGCAATGCCATGTGTGTGGTAGCTGTGTGCCTCAGTTGATCCATTTTGGACATGGGAAGATGTCTGTGCAATCTTACACTTCAAGAGCAGGTTGAATCATAATTTAAAGGGTTTTTAAAACTTCCCTGCTTGGTATCTTCACAGAAGCCTCTTGCACAAAACTCATCCTTCCTCTTCCATGTTTTGTCTCCAAAGGAAATAAAGGAACAAGATAATGTGAGAATGGGTTGAAAACAACAACAAATCCTCAAGGAGACACTCAGACCAAGCAGAATAGAAATTTCATCTATAAATGATGGAAGAAACAAGTAGACATAGATGTTTTTTAAATAGCCTTCATAGAAAGCCAAAGCTTCTAACCTCATCTATATTTACTGCAGGAAAAGGTGGCATGGTGTCTTCATAGATTGTGTGAGATGACATATTTTTGTCACTTAGCTTGTTCTCCTAATGTAGACCACGAGATCTTCAAATAGTTTCTGTCTGAGAAGCCACCTAGTCGTGATTTAGTAACTGCCGGCAGTAGACATTCACACCTCTTAAGCTGTTCCAATAGCTAAATGCCATTACTGTTATATATATTTAAAAAAAGAAAATTGTATCCTGAAAATTGAATAACCCAACTGCCTCTACCTCTTTTCTAACTGAATTTCTCTGTCTTCAGCTTCTCACCAGTGTGTCTTACACCTTTGTCTTGTAGACTGAAGTCATCCATTATCAGATTTCTCATGTAGATAGTCACAAACAAATTTCATATAGATTCTGTTTAGACCAAGAAGCTCGGTAGGTTGAAAGCGTTGAATTTCTGATGAGAAGGCGTGTTTTATTCTCTAATCACTCTCATGGAGCTTCTCCAAACCTAATACAATTTGTTAGCCGCCTTCTTGATTTGTGGACACCAGTTTGTGATGCAGTAATGTGTCCCTGCACGTGGTGAAGTAAGATAGTCTAACGAATCCTGTGTAATAGCTCTTGTTGTTCTTTCCAAAGTCGTGTAATTTTTGGGACCTGTCATTCCATTGATTTTTCTCCAAGACCTTCCGTCCTTCCCCCAGTGTCATGACCTCCTAGAACAGAGTCCTCCATTTTATGATGTTTGACATTTTATTGTTACTTCTATAACTAGACATACAGAGGTTTGTACATAATGAGGCTCATATTGTTTGCTTCTAGGTGGCTTAATAAATGATGCCTAAATGGTTACCAGTGACTTGACCTCATCCTTTTTTTTTTCCTGTGTCCTTTCTATAAGCTATTAATAATAATTTTTGGTATTTTTGCATTTCATTGGCAGGCAGACAATAAATATTCCATGAGGTTGCCTGTTAGAAGCTCATGCACTCACTTATGATTTCTTGCTTTAAACTGTGTGTTGAATTCTGTCAGTCACTTAGCTGTTAAGCCATTTGCTAAGTAGCTTTGTGGGGTTACTTAATCAAAAATGTTGCCTTACAGGATTGTGCCATACTACTATCTTATCAGACTTTACCAGAGTGATATTTTAATTATTAGCCAGTATTATAACTACCGTTGGTTTACAGTAGCTTCCTTTAATTTTGTATTAATGGAGCTCAAAATCAGCTATTGCTTTGTTTTTCCCAAAATTGATATGAAACCCACTGAAGTAGGTTTGATACCAGTAAAAAGTATAAGAAGTACTCCCATGTACATTTTTTTTAGAGTGTCATTGCATGTTAATTTTTTTCCCAGTTCTCTGGGATTTTGTTTCTGTTCCAAACTTTCTGCAAACCTGTGTTAGTAGACCAGAGATCCCAGGCAGCTCCTCTTTTATACTTGGCTGCAAGTTACTCAGATCTGAGGATTTAACATGCCTGAATTCCATACATCCTTCTGGACTAATACTGCAACATAATCACAACATCATCCACTGTAGCATAGAAGTATTTGTTGGACATGGCTGCTTATTCTGTATTATGACTGATAATCTGTGCGTTTCCATTCCATTATTTTGCCATAGAGTGAAAACCAGAAGAGATCACCAGATCATCTAGTTCAGCCTTCTGAACATAATAAATATCATTCCAATTCCTTAAGAAGTGGGCAAAGTTATGTAAGACAGGACAAGTAATTTTTGGCAGTGTTACACAGAGGACTCGTGCTGAAGCAGGTATCCATGACAAGCCTTACATACCTCTCTCAGCTGTTGCTTCCCCACGCTGAACACCTCATCGTTATGTGGAACCAGCCTTTTGCAGGCTCAGAGAAGGAAAGTGAATAAACTATTGCATTAAGGCATTTAAATAAAGTTTAGAGATCAACTAGTATAAAGAAATACGGAGTGAGAAAATGTAATTTGTTTGTGTCTACATGTTCCTATCAGCATAATTTTTCCCTGTTGGAAACTTTCATCTGTCAATCCCTAGCTATTTAAAAATGCAACAACAATAACCAGTTGTTGCTTTCTTGTGTCCTCAGTCTTTATCCTAGCTTTTGTTAGAGACAATACAGTGGTGTTCATGGGTAACAATAAGGCTGTTATGTTTCGTTGTGGTTTTTTCAAAGCTATACAATGTTCTAGCCATTATAGAAGGACTGCAGTCAGCTGAGTGATGTTTACATGCCACTTCCATACCCTAACAAGAGGTAGAAAAGAAAGTGTATTGTAGCCAGCAGGGGAGAGATTGAGCTTGGAAGGTCAGGACTTCTGCCACGCATAGACACCTAGTCGGGGAAGACAGCAATGCGCTGCCTAGTGTGCTTTTGTTTTTGGCCTCTGCTTCAGTAATGTGAGTGTCAGTAATAGTTGCTGCAAACTGCTTATTCATGCTACTGCTGTGATTATTTGCTTTTGGGCAATGTTAATTTTGTGGCTGTACTAAGTTAGGAAACTGTTTACAAGGGCATCAATGGCATGGCTGTCTTGCTACCCCTGGCAGCAGATTGTGTCGTCCACACGATGGGACTGTTCTTGACTATATTTTCTGGCATTCCCATAAAAGCATACCCAGACACCTAGGCCAACAGGTTTGGCACTTTTTCTGGGAGCAGGGTCTTTCCAGCATTTTCTGGCATGGTGCTTCACACAGTTACATGCTGGAGGTGACAGGTGTTTCTGATACATTGCCTGAGCATTTGCGCATTTCTTAGCTCCGGTTCATGCTGCTGGGGTCTTCCGCTCTCTGTAGTGGCAGCTAATTACAGAAGACTTGGGGAAGTCGTATGGCTGCCCGAGGTCATCAGAATCTGGATCCATGGGAGGCTGAGAGAGGGCGGGAGGGAGAGAGAGCAGGAACAATTAAGACTTGCTCCTTGGGACAAGAAGCAAACTCCATGCCTCAGTTTGGGTATGGGTGGAGCAGGATTCCCTCTTCTGTAGCTGGCTGGAGAAGCATCTTCCTATCACTGCTCCTCGTGGTGTCTTTGAAGGTCATGCAGCAGGAAGAAGATCTGAGATGTGCCAACCGTTACTGGCTTCCAGGCAGTAAGACCCAAGTGCTAAATAATGCAGTTTATTAACCAAATGCTATTGCATGGTCTTAAACATTCTTCCTGATAAAATAAAAGCTGCTTTGATTGAACAGTAAAGCTTGTGACCACGAGTATTATTCTTAACTGTATATAGATGGCTTTTGCTGTTTCTTCCCATGACTGCACTGTTACTGTTTAGATAATTTACCATGGCAGTCTGTTAGTCATCAACAGACTGCATAGGTTGCTGGTTGAGGGCGATGCCTCAAGCTGAGTGGTTGATTAAGTGGTATGGCAAATGGCAGTCTTTCTGATTGAAAGATCGTGTCTCAATGCAGTGCCCATTATGGATTGGGTCCTAGTCTGGAGTTAGGAAGGGTTTCTGCTCTATGATCCTATTTGGGTGATATGGTTTTATGATTCTGTGATATATATGATATATATGTGATATATATGACTGGGAGAGTCTGAAAAGGGACTTTGTTCTGGTTCTTAGTCCATGTTTATCAGTTCTGGTGGGAACCTTTTTCTCTTCAATAGATTGTTTGTCGTCTTCAAGAGATGAGGAAAATGAGGTTCACTTTCCTCTGAGACACTGGGGTTTGGTCACAACTAGAGACAGGATGTTGAGCAGGAGGAGCTGGTGCTCTTAGCCATCTGGAAATCTCTTATGAGCTTGATTAGTGCACGTTGTCCGTGCACGCAGGGTTAAACCCCATCACAAACTAGGCTGGGAAAGCATCTGTCTCTGTGGGTCCTCAGAGACTTGTGGTTCTTTGTCTTCCTCTGTAGTGTAGAGCACACTGCCTTAAGCTCACCTGGAGAATCCACCTAATAAATTCCCTGGCACTGCAGATGTGTAGGTGATCCTTTTTCTTGCAGCCATTGTATTTATGGCTTTTGATATTTTACTATAGGCCTTGCACTTTCCTTGGCTGTTTGAGCAAACTGTGTATAGACTATTATCAAATGAAAATGTCGAGATACGAGAACTAGGAGAGAGTAGCTGTTTTGTGTTGTCAGGTTACACATACAGAATACTTCATTCTGGCACTTGTTTGAGGTGGACAAGCCCCTTGTCCTTGAGGTCAATGAAGCAGTGAGGCCCCACCGTGGCACGTGGTTGCTCTTGGCGATATTGCTAAGTTAACAGAGAAGTGGGAGTGCGAGTAGTGCTGCTTGAGGTGTTTCTGCGACTTGCTTCCCCCCTGCTTGCTGTCTGTCGTGCCCACAGAGATGTTCCGGTTAAAAAGTTGACTGCTGCACTAATGTGCAGGCACTGGTGAGCTGGTAAGTACTGAGACTGCTTCTGGTGCACTTATTTTTAGGAACTGTTTTTCATTAAAACCAGTTCATGAGTAAAAGTAAGGAAGAAGTTGTCCGATTTTACTGCCAGGCAGTTGAAATGAACAATTTTTCCCCTTCTGTGGTAATTATCTGAGACCTTGCCATACTTTTTTCTTTATAAAAATCTTAGGTTATACACACACCTACAGTTGTTGTGTCACCTCCTGCCTCTGTAAAGCTGAGTGTTGACTGCAGGTGTTCCCAGGAGACTGAAGGCAAAATAAAAATGCCAAGTAATTGGTACCCCGACTCTTAATTCAATGTGTCTTGTGTTGCAGAACAGAGGCAAAATGAAAGGGAAGATCTTTAGAGAGCTGCATGCAAATTTTGACTCATTGTGGTTTTCAAAGTAAAGGAACAAGGAGATACAGCGAATGCTTTTTAAGCTATGCTATCAAATGTCGTATCTTGGTTTTAGTGTTTCATGTGATGGGGCTTCTTTCAGATGATCAGCTGGATCATCTGAGAGCAGAGAAAAGGGAGTGATACTGCTGAGCTGTGGAAAATAGGAAGAAAATACTGCCATGGCAGGGTAGGGTACAGACACAGTGACTGCAGAGTGTTGGCTCTTTGTAGGTTTTGTTTCAATATACACATCTTACAGATAGCCAGTAAAGATTATTGAGGTGGAGGTATTTGATTTATAATCAGTGTCTAACAGAAACTTCAAAGAAAGTTTATACAACAGTATTTTAGAATTCTTCCCATGAGATTTGTTAGATAAGACCATTAGATGTTTGTTTTTTACACAACTTTACTATTTGTATGCTTACTAATTATAATGGAAAGACTGAATAAATTATGTATCTGTGTTAAACAGCTTGCTTTTCAAACAAAAGAAATTGGCCGCAACTCTAATTTCTTCCATGTTTATCTTTCTCTTAAAGGGCAACACTTTAAGGAAAATACTCCTGTATCGCTACTTTAAAGGAGAATATGGAAGTGGTATGAATGGGCCTCTGTCTGCCAGCTACAGCAAAACTTCACAAGTGGGAGGTAAATCAACACGGGTCATTTAAAGAGAGCAAAATTAGCAGCACCATTTTTTCTAATAGGCACATTGGAAGTGCTCCAGGGATTCAGTTGGTAAATAAATCAAACGCATTCTGTAACCAGTTAGCAGAGGGATAGTATCAAACTTTTCGTATTTTTGAGTTGCATGCACTTGTCTCAGATGGCTGGTGTGCATTTGGCGGTACTGAAGTAGGGGCTTCACCCATGCCTCCCAAACAATCATTCAGTTCGGGTCCAATTGGTAACACCGTTTTAATTTGCCAGTAAATCCACATCCAGAAGTTCAGCAAAGCACAAAACATTTAAACAAAGATATTGCTGTTTCTGGAAACTAAAAATTTTTTTGAAATTCCAGATCCTTTATGGGTATGTGAAAAAAAAAAAGATATAGGGAAAAGCTTTTCACAAATATACTGGTTAGGCAATGGAGCAGATTTCCATGAGAGGCTGCAGAATGTGTCTGTTCTTGTTACAACTGGACAAGACTGATGAACCTGCTCTAACGACCACGAGGAGGAATTTTGAATAGATGATCTCTGTAGGTCTCTTATAACCTAATTTTTTGTATGAATCTGTTACTGTGGGGTGGTTTCTAAGAAAACTCAAACTAATGTCTGTCATAGGAAATGAGGCAGAAGCTAGGTATAGAGCTGGGTCGAAATACTTGCCATTGCATTTTCAGCGTATATTAGAGGCATGCCCAGCTTTGTGGGCATTTCCAAATGTTATCCAAGTGATCCTCCTTGGCTATTTCAGTATAGACACTGGAACTGTTTACAGTCTTAATATCCTATACACCAAATTTTTCTCCTAACAAACAGGAGAGTAAAGATTTATTATTTTTTCAGTTCTCTCTCTAAAAATTGTGTGTCTGTATACGTGTGTGTGTGTGTATGGCTTCATCACAAGCAAAGTCTGAACCATTTTAATTAGTTTAATCAAAGCAGTGCTGACTGATTAAAGCAGTACTGTATTTTTCCTAATGAAGTAGGTGCAGATACATCTGTATAAAAGTAAGTATGGCAGGAAAGATGGTAATCTGTGATAATAAAAGGTGGTTGATTTAATGAGCTTATACTATTAAAGAAAATTCCTTAAAATCACACCTTTAATTTGGATTAACTCAAGTCTCTGTTCTTAAAGAACATCATCGTGATGTTAATGGTCTAGGAGTTCTATTGGCTAAAGCATTTAGCTAGAAGGTCACACCTGTACCCAGGGTGGATTTGCCAGTACACAATCTTTGCATAGATTAGGCTTGAGATTGAAAAGCAGATTTAAAAGTGGTCTCAGAGCACTGACCATACGCACAGTTTAGTGTATGCAGCAGTGGAATTAAAAAAGGTGTTCGGTGGACAAAGAAGTGTAACTTCCAACTGCTTTGTTGTTCGAATATCTCGACAGAACAATGGTTGGGGCCTGTGGTTTATTTCTTATTCTTGGATCCCAACACTGCAGTTTCATACAAAAATCTTGGTTTTATTAAGGGGAATTTTGCATCAAACAGAATTTCAAAATTGAATTTTTTACATTGCTGCTGTTTGCAGAAGACATGATTATTACTAATAGATTCATTTTCATATACATATGTGAAATAAACATGAATGGTATGTATTTGTCTAATTTGCAGGTGGATTTTCAGGACAAGACTCAGATAAGTCTGGGGTAACCATGTTTGATATTCAGTGCCTTCTGGATAAAGAAGGTGCATCGGAACTAGTCATAGATGTTGTAGTAAACACCAAAAATGACAGAATTTTCTCAGAAGGCATTTTGCTTGGTATTGCATTGCTTGAAGGTGGAAATACGCAAACACAGGTACTCGGTTCATTTACTTGTTCACATATTGATTTTCAAATGCATGTAGTCTGGAGGCAAATTAAAAGAACCTTTTTGCTGTGAGTTCTGTGAGAAGATTATCACTTCAATATGTATCCCTGTAATACAAATGTAAATATGCCCTGTTATTATGCAATATCTCGTAGTGTAGACTCTTCAATAGAAGAAGACATCTTTCAGCTATCCCTTTCTGTGTAGCATAGTGCTTCTTTTAATCTGGTCTTTGCCATACAAGCATTATCTCGAGTTATTTCATGTACCTCTTTGTAAAATGAAAAATTACAATACTTTCAAGTTTATAATATAAAAAAAAAAAAAGTAATTTTCTGGAAATGTTTAGGGACATTTATCAAAATCTCCAAAGAGAGAAAAACTGGCAATCTGAGAAGACCAATATCCCATTCAACAGAAAGTTACTGCTTTAAACTACAGATTCTAGTTTTTGTGAATGATATCCCTCTTACCCAACTTTACCCAAATAAGGTGATTGTTTATTCTTACTCTATGATCAGCAGAGATATCGTAAGAGAGGAGGGGTGGTAGGAGTCACTCCCTGCATTTCCCCATATCTCATCATTGCCTGTGAAGGGAGATAAAGTAACCAACTTAGACCTCATTGCAAGACTATAAAAGTTAAAAGAGAGGAATCGCTTCTTCTGTCTTTATTCTGTAAAAAAGATGATACGATCTGTGACCCTTAGAGAGTGTCCAGAAAATGTTGAAGGAGGGAGATTTTGTTGCAGCTTTCTAAAATGAATTATTAGAGGCTGTAAAAGTCTTTAAGATAGAGTTTGTAAACTGTTGAAAATGGCACTCAACCTGCTTGACAGTAATACTAAGGGACTGGACTTAATGACCTAAAATATTAATTCCAGTTCTGTGTGAAGTACAGAGAATGTGTATAATCTAAGCGATAGTGTTACATGTTAGATGCTTTATGCTTCTTCTTGTTGTTACATAAGAACAATTACTTTTCACTATTATTTGTGGAAGGAATATTATAACTCTAGAATGCCTGGAGAAATGGAGTGTCACAAAGTAATTTAACTTCAAGTGTAATATTGTGACATTTTAAAGATTTCAAATAGCAGTGTTCACTATTTTATTCAAATTTTAAAATGTTAGCATCAATCTTTGTTACCAGCCCTGTATATCACTTTATGAAAGAACTGGTCAGACAGTGACTACCATTTGTTCTGTGTAAGTGAAGTAATTATTCATCATTTATTTCACAAAAATAGTGCATTATTGTATTTCTTTTTCCTTAGAAGATAGATATCTAAAGAACATATTTTTTACAGTATTCAACTTACCAGCAACTGAAGGAGCAAAAAAAGTCAGAAAAATTCTTTAAAGTCCTGTATGACCGCATGAAGGCTGCTCAGCAGGAGATACGATCAACAGTGACAGTGAACACTATTGATCTGGGGAGCAAAAAGAAAGATGATGATAGTGACCTAGCCATATCTGTTCCCAAAAAGAGAGGTAAGGAGGCACCCATACAAGAAAGGGGAGAAGTGAATTGTATTGAAAACACATGTACTGCACCACTGATACTATGCTGCATTGATCAATAAACTTTAATATTAATCATTGCTAATTTAGATCTTTTGCCTGTTTTTCTCTGAATTATAGGCCATCTCTTAAGCTGGTTACAAGAAATTAGCTTTGGTGAAATCAGTGAAGGCCAGTTTACATAGGCCAGTTTACACCAGTAGAAGATATAAAACCATATTTTTAGAGAAGCAGCAGTAGAGGCTGCTACTAATGGGGCTGTTTCACAAGAGCAGACGCAGGAACTGATTTCGCACACTGTGGTCCTTCCATTGTTCTCATCATTTATTGTATATGGGAGAGAAATAGCAGGGCTTTTTGTTTTAATGTTCTGTTTCACCCTGGTTTGTGGTTTATTTGGAACACGCTATCCCTGCATGAATGTTGCTTTGATATTCTTTGTAAGTTGCCTAGAGGTCTTTGAAAAGTTAGCCACCAACAAAGAAAAAGTTGCATTTATTTTTATTGTTTTCTTATTGTTTAATCAAATGAGGAGAAAGAGTTTCAAAAATTAAGGAAAATTATCTTCTTTCCAGTTAAGGATTCAACCCTGCATCTGAAAGAGGGCATGAAAGGACAGTTAACAGAAGCATCTTCTGCAACGTCCAAGGCTTACTCTGTGTATAGAAGAGAAATGGACCCAGAAATAGATCTTATGAGCTCAGGAACAGATGCTGCAAATGCAGAAGAGAAGTCCATGGAAGAAGCAATCATGAGCCCTGCCATTGCAATCATGCAGCCAATACTGAGATTTCTTCAGCTGCTGTGTGAGAATCATAACCGAGAGCTCCAGGTAAAGTGTTTTTGAGCTGAGCTCCAAAAGGAGTGTTACAGCATCTGGAGCTTCATACGGGAAGAAAATCACATCTGTGCCTGACTCCTGTTACAGAATAGGGTGTCTAAAATGTTGTTCTTCTTTTGGTCCAAGGGATAAAATAATCCTTTTCAAGAACCACTTACATGCTCTGGTTGAGCTTGTTTGTATCCTCAGAACGGCCTGGGGACCACAGTATAGCCACATGGAATTGAGAAGTGTCTGAATGTCCCTGTTTGTACAGTTTCTGTGCACAAATGGTGTATCACTTACCACAGGCTTGAAGACCACCAGAAGTTTCTGGGCAAAGTATGGGTATTGCACTTTTCCCTAGGCATTATGATTGAAGGCTTTAAGATGCTACATGTGTCCCTGTGATCAGTTCCTCTGGTAGAAATTACTGTCCCCATAGCAACCTTTGCAAAATGTATTTTCTGCAAATATATCTCAGTGCCGTGTCCAGCAGCCTCCCTTGAAGCTGTGTTGGGGGTGGTTTGAGCTACCGTTCTGCGCTCATGCTGCCAAAGAGCAGTCATAATGTGCCACTGTACCTGCTTAGCTGTGGGGCAGCAAGCTTCCAAGGGTTGTAGCAGATGGATGGGGGCAGGAATTCAGGATATGCATAAGACCTTTAAGGCCGGTGCAGACGTTTGCAAAGTTCACTTTCCTAAGCCCTCCTTTCTCTACTGATTTAATCAGATAATAGTTCTCAACTGCTGCGCTAAAGCGCAATATGTTTCCTACAGTGTAGTGTACTTCAGTACCTAAGGTACAGTGGTCATATGTCATAAATTGTACCCTGCAATATTTTCATGAAAAAAGACTGTTTGACTTGACTCTAACACTCTTTCTTTTTTCCTTTGGGTGTTTGTTTTTTTTTTTTTTGGTGTTCCATTTCTCTGTTCACCAGAATTTTTTAAGACATCAGAACAATAAAACAAATTACAACCTTGTTTGTGAGACCCTTCAGTTTTTGGACTGTATCTGTGGAAGCACGACAGGTGGGCTGGGCTTATTGGGGCTTTACATCAATGAGAGGAATGTGGCTCTTGTGAACCAGACGTTGGAAAGCTTGACTGAATATTGCCAAGGTCCATGCCATGAAAACCAGGTAGGGCTCAAACAACTTCTGGATGTAGAAGAGTATACCTGAATGTATGGTATCTGTGTATTTGTCATAAACCCTTCAGTGTTCTTAATAACACATATTCAGTTATAACTGCTATGACTAGGCTTAACGCGTTTCAAGCTTTCATATTCGGCAGGAGGGTTGGACTAGATGGCCCACAGAGGTCCCTTCCAGCCCCTACCATTCTGTGATTCTGTGATAAGGCCTGAGCAATCCTTTTAAGTCAGAACTCAAAACAGACTTTTCCAGTAGTATGTCTGCTGATGTGGAGGGTTTCCAGTCCTTTTGGAGAGAGTTTGGTATCTTATATCAGTGGGTCCATGGCTTAAACATCACTTTGTGAAACTGGATTTTGAGTCATAGCTGTAGAAATACATTGGAAACACAGTCTTTTTTTCTTCATTTTCATACATTTTGCCTTTGCTGGTGTTTAGAAAGGTTGCTAACATTTACTTTGCTTAATTCACATAACTGCCACAAAGTTTAACTTACTATCCTGCTATACTTACCTAGTAGCATCTGTAATTACGGTACAGTAGTGAAATGCATGAGACTGCAGACCATGCTTCTAATCTTCTGTGACTTGCTTGATGCAGTCTTTTGAAGTCATATAGCTGTGACTTTTGGTAGATGTCTCTTTACTGCCGTGCTGAGGTGGTACAGAAAGGTAGAGAATGTAGTTACATGCTGCTATGTTTGATCTGAAGAGAACTGTAGTAAAGTTGTCACAGTGGATGAAATTGCAGAATTACAGAGGCAATCTATTGTTGATACTAGAAATAGCTGAAGAAATACATGCAGTATTAATGCTGCTTCATTAGTGTGCACAAATGAAGTGTAAAGTGCTATTATTGCCATTGCTGGTGATCAACTGCCTTTACTTCATACTTTATATTAATAGTATTAATTTACTTAATAATTCAATAATTTTAATTAATATTAAATTAGTTAATAGTATTAATTAACTTAATACTTTGTATTTACTTTAATACTTTAAAAAGAAACAAACAAAAATTCTTTAGTGGACTAAATTTTAAACAGGCACATTTGATCCACTAAAGAATGGGAAAAACATGTGAAAAAAGAATAGTTACAGGACTGGAGATGAAAAAAAAAAATGTTTCAAGTTAGTGTGTTCTCCAGTAAGTTTACTTAGGGAATGCGATAGTGAAAGGGAATGATTAGTTGCACTTTATTACTTAGATCTACCTGCTGGGAAGTCGCTCCAGATTGGCGTTGTGCTTGTTTACACCAACTGCAAGTCTAATTCAGTGTATTTCAAAGGCAAATGCTCCACACTCTCATTTTTGTTTTTTCCCTTTCTGTCTTGCTGGAAAATTTTTCCTTTCCTATTGGCCTATAAACCTGCTAGAAGAAAAAATACCATAGGCTTTTGTGTAACGGACACTTATTTACAAGGCGTAGAATGTCCAGGACTCCAGCTGTAAAAGCATTTGCAAAATACCATTGGTCATAATTACAGTTTTGAATTCCACGTGCAGAAGTGTTCTTCTGTGTGGGACATGTCCAGATGCATGTAGAAAAATTTAATCTTCACAAACAATTCATGCTATAACAGTGATATCAATGCCGGTTGCTGAATGCAAATTAAGAATTTGGGTGTGCAAATTTGATTGTGCCTACATTCAGGCGTATCTTTTATGTCCCTGTATGTGTGTTCAACTGAATCTGGCAGTGCTTCTGTGGGCTGCTCTCTGTGACTTGCACCACTTGGTGCCAAATCCTGTGTGATTCCGCTGCAAGCAGATTTTAGCTTGCACCACCTTTTTTCCAGTTGCTTACTTCACTACTGGCAGTGTTGGTCTACACAAGTCTCGCTCAGCACCTCTTGTGGCACGTTTTCAGGCTGCTCTGCCTTGGCTGGGAGGTTCATTGCTGTCACAAGGTCTTTCAAGTTCTGGGTCCTTGTTCTGGAAATTTGCTGATGTGCATATTCTCTCTCTCCCTCCCCCCATCCCTTCTCCCTCTTGTCTTCTTCCTTCCCTCATCTCCCACTGACTCCCTACTCTCTTCTTACTTTGCAGACTTGCATAGCCACCCATGAATCTAATGGGATTGATATTATAATTGCACTCATCTTGAATGACATAAACCCTCTTGGAAAATACTGCATGGACTTGGTGCTTCAGCTAAAGGTACAGTAAATGTAAATTTGTTTATTTAAATTTGAGGAGTAATAGAAGACATACTTACGTAAGAGCTCTAGGCAACCTGACATTTACTTAATCTTACCATAGCATAATATACTCAGCAGCCTTTGAAAACAAGCATTGCAAATTAATTCAGCTCAGCTTCTGAGTCCTTATATCCCTCTACCACAGGCCTTTTGACCCACTGTTGTGTTTGGGAGTATGCTCTCAGCTTCTTTTAAAAAAATACTATCAAACAGACACTACATAGCTAGCATGAAAAGTCTATATTGTAGGCATAAAATCTCACAGGACTGATAAATAGCAACACTGTACAGACGTGTAACAAATCAGGCATTCTCTGTATCTACTGAACTCTTAAAAAATTACTCGAGAATAAGATGTGGTGAAAAAAGAATAGTATATCAGATGACCTGCAATGTCAAATAAAGTTGAAAACAAGGTTAAAGTAAATTGTATTTTACTTCCCTTTTCAGTGACCTCTGAGGGGGAGGACGAAGTGTAGCGTGGAAGAGCGAAGAGTGGAGTGGGAGGGCTTGTAATTCCTGTGGAGAGTTGGATAAGTTCGTAGATAAGTTTCTCCAGTCTGTGTGCCACTGCATGCAGAGTGGAGCTCTGCAGCTGTACTTTTCTGCCAAGCAGGGTAGAACCTGTCCAGGAGGAGTGTTGGGTTATTGCCTTTTCTTGCCTTCCGAATGAAGTATTTCCATAGCAGATGGTCTGTTTCCTCCCCAAAACCAGCAAACACTTTGTGGTAGCTGCATTGCATCATATTGGCAATGTTATGGATGTCTAATAAAATAATTAATATAGCTATATATCACGTACAGTGAAACATTGACTCAACAGTGCTTTACACATGATTTTAATAACTGTAAATAGACTTTTGAATGGCAATGTAATTCAGGCCTCCCTCAAGGAAAACACTTAAGCAGACATTTAACTTTGAACATGCAGACAGTTCTTTTGAAGTCTCAATTTCAGTCGCTGTACAGATCTAGCTACATTCACTCCAGTGCCATTTTGATTTGCCATTATCACGAAGTTAGCAAGTGCTTGTAGAATATCTTTTCTATGTAATAACCAAAAATGGAATTGAGAAACATTGCTGCAAGAAGCAACTTGGCCCCGTTCACAGGAGGGTGCATATGCCTTACTCTTACTTAAATAGCAAAAATTGTGAATGATACCAAAGGTTCAAACTGTGGAAATTATTCTGATTTTAGAGAAGCACAGAGTCATCTAGGTTAGAAGGGGCATCCGGAGGTCATCTTCTCCAAACCCCCTGCTCAAGCAGGGTCAGCTAGAGCAGGTTTCCCAGGACCGTGTCCAGCTGACCACAGTTGGAGACTCCACAACCTGTCTGGGCAACCTATTCCAGTGTTTGGTCACTCTCACAGTAAAAAAGTGTTTTCTTGTGTTTAGATGGAATTTCAT
>Ga0181612_177623_pt1 | contig 19108 bp, 16 predicted proteins | sample HoacroProtozoa21_FD_119630 | JGI IMG/M metagenome (GOLD analysis project Ga0181612, IMG submission 119630) | Hoatzin crop microbial communities from Cojedes, Venezuel. Combined Assembly of Gp0051906, Gp0051904, Gp0051908 | reverse complement strand
TTTCCTTTCCTTTCCTTTCCTTTCCTTTCCTTTCCTTTCCTTTCCTTTCCTTTCCTTTTTTATTTTTTTCTTTTCCCCAAACTGGAGATGTTTGCATTATTTAAATGAACTCAGACAGCCCAAGCCAGTCCTTTGACAACCTAAGCCCTTCGGTAGTCGGTTCTGACTGGCACACAGCCACTCACTCCTGCACTTGCCTGTAATGAAATCCATTCAAACACATCAGCTCCCTGAGAATGATGTGCCTCAATCTAAGACTACTGTGAAGGAACCTACAGAACAGGCAGCTACAAAGAGAGGACTATTTATATGCATCATTGTATTTGCATTGTAAAAGGCTTTCCCAACACACAATGGGATCCAAGTTGTCTGCGATAAGTTTCAGGCTGGCTACTGAAGTGCACTGTACATTTTGTAAATCTATTTGTATGTAGATATATACGTATATACCGTTAGAAGGATATTAGCTCAGCAACTTCAGAGTCAGATCAGGCTATAAGAGGAAGTCAGTGTGTTTATACAGACACTTAGTGTGTTAAATGGCTTGTTTTTTGGAAATAAAAGCTTAATTTCATTATCATAATGATGATAACATACAGCTTTGAATGGTATTAGTTCCTGTTTACATTACTCATGGTGTTGGTCTATGCTGCATTTGCCATCTAGACATAATTACTATTTTATTATTATTTTTTACACAGTTAAGTGGAGCATTTTAGCACAGCTGAATTGCTGCAAGCCTTGGTGGAACAAATCTATTAGTGGTATGGCTTGAAACAATACACAAAAGAGCCCTGTGTGTGGTCTGCTCTACATGCTTTTCACTTCCTTATGTTAAACAATAAATCTCTGAGTCAGCTAGAACTCAGAGACTAACATCCAACGAGAGCCGCATTTTATCTTTTATTCATTGGCAGGAACATAGCTGTAGGAGGTATTCAAATCACACTTTTATTTAAACAAACACAGCTGGATCACAGCCTCTTAATATAGCAATTCTCTAATGAAAAATAACAACATAGTATTTATCTCTTTTCTTTTGTGCAGCTCTCAATTTGCTAAAATTAGGCAGACTTCAATCCCATACAAAATTGGCATGTTTTCATGACCAGAGCTCATAGCAACTAACTGCAAAATTATAATGGGAATGTAATTATAGTAGGGCATGTGAAATACACATCCTTTTGCTGCTGTAAGCTATATGGGGTTATACAATTATGCTGTAATAACATCATTTATCTTAAAGAAGTCAGACAGCTGATTTCATTTATTTGAGTTCTCCAGTTATGCGCTGTGTCAGGTTAACATTAATGTATTGCACAAAGTAATACGGTGCAAGAATTCAGGGCTTCCCCCAGATGCATTGTTCCCTTGCTTGCACAAGTTTATTTTCTTTGTCTATGTGAACGTTTCGAGGCAACCAACTTGAGTTTCTGGCTCTTTGAGAGTCTTGCAAAACAGGTTTTTCTATCTTTGTGGCTTCGCTGCTGGTTGCTTTCTGTGGTCCTGATTTGGGGCCAACAATTTGTAATCAGCTGCAAAAGGATGTTACTAACTAACATAGCTGAGTCACCTGGCCACATGCTGAGTGAGAGCTTGAAAATAATCACCTTGCTGTGTACGTGAGGTAATAATTACTATTGGTCAAGTTCTGCACTGATCCTAGGCAAAACAATCTCATTGAAATCAACAGGACTCTTGCAATTCAGTCCAAACTTTTATCTGCTCAGGATTAAGCAAAGTACCGAGAATACCATATTTCTGTGAGAGGCAGTATTTAGTGATCATTTTAAACACTATTCCAGCCAGTTATAATGCACTGGTAGTAGTGGCTTGGAGAGAGCTGCTTTGCAGAAATGAAACAGGGACGTGTGACACTAGAAAGATAATAATAAATGATCAGGGAGGGCTGCGAGGTGCTGTATTCCCACTTGGACATCCTGGGAAGCTGTGTGACTCCCAGCACAGAAATGATGTGTGGGGTAGGGAGATTGTCATCTGAGAAAAGCTGCCTCTTTGGGAGAGAGACTTTGATCGGGTATCAGGTATTGCTGTTAATTATGATAAGTAACTATAGTAAGTATTATTGCTGTTCAATTGGACACTGCAGGCACAAGCCACAATGAAGTTTACATGTCTGGAAGCATTTTACCAAGCACATTTATTCCTTTCAAGTCCCATTTCGTAGCTTGGGATCACAACACAATCCTATCACTATGTTTCCCTTTGCCTCTTCCTCATCAAGCATTTTTATTAAATGGACACAAAGTGAAAAGTTTTCATTTCAGTCTGAATTCTCCAGATTCTTAGGGTGTTAAATATGCCTATTGCGGCCCAACAAAATACGCTGCTCAGCAGCCGTCGGTTCACCATACACTTGTGTCTCCTGATATAGACAGGGCTAAACAAACTCTCCGTTCATTTCAGGAAGCTGGTGTTTAGCACACATCCTATAATGGATTTTGAAAAGAGTTCAGCCTGTTTAAAACAACAGCCATATGGTTTTCAATACTGGACGGCTGGCCAGAATATAAATGGATATGACACATATTGTCAATAAAAAGCCATTTTACCACTAAACACACATCTGTAATTTTAAGGACAGTTTTGGGTCCAAGTCCACGTTTGTTGAAATGTATGGGGCATGGATAACTCATGTAGGGCTGAATTTTGGCACTGTTATTTTAGATTACATGTTTCATTTCCCAGTAAAAACATCAGATGTTGTTTGATCAGATTTGTATCAAATATCTTGGTTTTTTGAACAAGATAATTTGTTTTGCACTTGATTTGTTGCGTTCTCTATTTTGTTCTTACAACAGGCTGTAAATTACAATATGGGACCTCAAGACTGTGTCAAACTGAAATCTTAGAAAGACCCTGAAAGTTGAGGGGATGTCAGGAAATTTCACCAATATCTGTGCAGACTCTCAAACAGTGAGATATCATCTCACATTACAAAAGAAGTCATGGAGAAAGGCTAGATATTTTGCTTTGTCCCAGAGAGCAGTTCTTGAAGGGAGAGAGGACTTCCCTCTTCAGTCAATGTGTGCTTCTACATTCCATAGAAAATGGGGCTGTTTTGGTTGTAGTTTTTAATTATGTTTCTTGTTTCCCATCTCTACAGTTAGCATTTATCTCTAACATGGTATCTACCATTTCTTAGTATCTTTCTAGTGTCACAGGTCACTGGCATTTAGCTATCGCAGTTTTCACTACTACAAATCCTGGAAAATTTAGCCGGGAGGCACCTGAGTGGAGTGAAACCTTGAGAACAAACTGAGCTTACGAACACAGCCAACGTTCCTGGAGATGTTTGGGAAGGTGTGGAATGCAAGGGTAGTCGGTGAGCAAATACTCCCAAAAATGCATTTGGCAAACACTACTGCTCTTCTGGGGACTGTCCACCCCCAACACACAGTGAAAAATAAATAAATTAACCTTGGCATTGTCCTTGAGGAACGAAGCTCGGTCAAATTCACTTCTTTCTAGGGATGCCATGCAGATCATCGTAATGACAAGTAACTTGTCTGGGCACTGTGACAATCTGTGGATTTTGTCTCTGGATGTGAAGTTTCACTGAACACAGCACTCATGAATGCAGATAAATTCTTTTTGGATCTAATTCCACCATGGTCCACTTCACTATTAGAGATGGGTGTCAAATGTTAAGATGGAATAAAGCACTCAGTTGTTCCAGATGTTTATTCAAACCCATTTGAATAAACGGAACTGAGTTAGAGCAACCTCAGGAGAACGAGCTCTCTCACAAGATGTTTGATACTTCCTGTTTCTGATTTTACAAAAAAATAAACATTTTGAAATACCGTTTCAGCTTTTGTGCTTCTATTCCTGATTAAAACCAGGAAATGTGGCATTGCACTGGGGAGGTAAATGAAATCAAGGGAGGGAAATCAAGCCACTTCTTGATGCTTCACAAGCATCCTGGTTCAGGTTCTTGGAGAAGTGAGTGGTTCTCCCATTCCCAGTATGCAGAGCTGGAGAAAAAATGCAGCACTACCAATTCGCAGGTTCAGCAGCCTAAGCCAGAGTGGCATAACTGAAAGAATACTCTTTCCCCAAAATGAAGTGTGGTTAAGGAGTTCTCAAGTCAGCATGACTGTGTATAGTGGCAGTATGTTAGTGGTTCTCTCATTATTCTGCATAAGGCACCAAAACAAGCAGGACTTCAAACACAAATGTAAACAAAATTAACAGAGAACCAGTGCTGGTTTCTAAGCACTGGTCTGCTGTGCAGCTGCTAGATTTTCTGTGATCATCAGGAATGCCAGCACTGGAGCCTGCTGATGTGACTTCACCTTTAAGGTGCAAAGCTCTGGATATCTCTAGGAGAGAGACATTTTTGTACCTGTGTACAAGACAGTACGCAGAGTTTGCATTAAATGCAGACTGGAAAAAGCACAACTTTAGCACTGAGAAGCCTGTCCAAATGTGCAACCCATATATTCTTTCTTGTAGGGAGCTCTAGCCTGTCCATTCATTTTTATGGTGAGATTTGGAAAGGGTTTCTTGCATGTTCTCCTTAACGACATGGTTCAGGAAGACCTTTTTTTTGCTCTTATGGATGGACATAGAGTTCATCTGCCAGTACACCATCAGCAAACACAGACTCCCTCTGTATGTGTTCCAGTTTGTCCAAATTCCATGTGGCTGCGTCAACACAGCACTGAGCCCAAGTTAATATATTTAGTCACTGGCAGGGCTTTCCCATTCTGCCTTGGCATGGTGTTAACCACAAGGCTTTGACCACCTTGGAAAGTGGACAGATTGAGCTCGTGTCTGTTCACAGCATGTCATATATGTCCCTTGAACCACTGGAGTACTGGGGCCACTTCCACTTTGGACACCCTTTTCATATAGTTGCTTATTTTCTTAATGCGTGGTGTTCAGCTGTCTCCCCTCCTCCTTCCTTTCAGCAGCATCAGCACAAGGCTAATTTTGATCTAACGCCTGGGGCAAGCTGTCAAAAAGTTTAAAATCAGATTTTTGATGTATTATATCATCATGCAGAAGACATCAAATACATTTTATCAGATGTTTTTGATAAATTGTTAAACTATTAGCCATGTTTTCCCCCCGAAACTGGGTGGAATGGACTACTGGTGTTAATGACTCGCATGAGTACCTACTACAATATGGTACTTTTGTTTCTGGCTTACACTTCTTTTGCGTAGTGGTGCCTAAGGGAAAGAATATTATGATGGCATGCAAAGTTTTGAACATGGAGTGCTAAGCAAGTGTCCCTTTAGGAACAGCCACAGAGTTGGTTCAAGGTGTAGATTAAGCTATCAGATCTTTCACATGGTTGCAGAATGCCTGAGCTGGTTGCTCCTGAGAAGAGGGAGAAGATGTTTTCTAGCCCCTGTCAATAATTTCTGCTCTCTCTTTCACTGTCAAAAGCGCCAGTAAGAGTACGTTGTCCTGTTCCCATCCCTTTTCCCATCCAGCTTTGTCCCTAACCCCACATTGGGAAGAGGAATGGAGAAGAAAGTTCTGGGAAGTGGTGAGCATCTTATGCATCCATGGTTAGCTGCAGCCACGGTACAAATAGGAAAACTGAGTAAATACTGATTTTAAAAAAAACTTTTAGATGCGTCTGCTTAAAATCCCTTAAATATCACCTTTGAAGACTTCTCCCTATAGTCTTATTCATCTTTCACAAACAGCAAAATTCCATAAAGCCCCACGTGGGGCGGAAAACTTTTTATTTTGATAAACCTTCTTGAATTGATTTCTATTGTGGGGCACTAGGCCAGGAGTGTGTGCAAAGCGATGAGAGAAAGAGACAGCAAAGCAAGATACTGGTCAGCCAGAGAACCAGCACACACAGGCTGCCTAGTTCTCTCCCACACTATCAGCACACAGGAGGCTTTGCCTGCAAACACACGTTGAGTGACACTTTATAGATGTAGATAGGCTGGAGCTCCATGAACTTCCCCTTGAGAGAAAGATACAAAGAAAAAATGGGGAATGGAGCTGTCTCCTGTCTTCCTTCCTGTTTATCCTAGACCTCATTCAGCAAAATAAAAAGCAAACAAAGAGAACTATGGAGACAAAATACTTGTCTTGTTTTCCAAAGTCTGTGAATCTTTAAATTTTACCTTGGACAAAGGAAAATGTTTGTTCAGAATACTGACTTTTCACCCAACCACTTCACTGCCTTGTTTACTGACAATAAATAAAATTAAGAATATATATTGTTTCTACTTTCCAGTTAGATATGCTGAACTGCACTGCTATGGAAAAGGAGCTCAGGGTTCAATTCCAGAAGGCACTTCATTAACAAAGATGACATATAACCCCCACACACACTTGGCAGCAACCTGAAAAGGGTTAATGAAGGACCTATTTGCCTCCCCCATCTGTGAAAAAGTGCCAATCAAAAAACAGCTGCTATAAAAGGCTGCAGCCCAGCAGGAATAGGAGTAGTAGGTGGAGAGGTGTTGGAGAAGCAAGCTGTAGGAGGCTAGCCTGCCAAGGAGGGCTGATGGAGGTGGCAGGGGTAGGAAGACTTGGTCCTTTGCTTGTTCAATGCTGTGCTTGGAAGCTGGAGGAGTAGGTGGGTGTGGGCTCCCTGGTTTCCAGGGGGAGGGGAACTGAACTTTCAGGTTTGGAAGCCCTATGTGTTTGGCCCTGATGCTGGATGTTTGACCCATCAGGTTTTGGGGAGTGATTCTGAGGTTAAGCACTATCATGGGGACTGGAGAACAGTGAAGCGGCTTGAAAAAGCCTGCACAAGTATCTTTTGGCTCTCAGTGAGAAGAAAGCAGAACGAAAACTGCTGAGCACCATCCCCTCAACACCAAAAGATAAGTTTCATTAAAAAAAAAAAAACCTCTAATGTGATACTTGTACCACTCTATGCTCTTATCACAGAACTCATACTCGCTTCTCAGTTTTTACTAATATATTTTGTGTATATCTGTGCTGTTGCTTGCTGTGAATGTGCTGCAGATCACTTAGTAAAAAGATCTGTCCACTGGATTAGGTCTCAAGCTCACTAACTTTCACTTTCTGTCCACCCTGGGTGTGCCAGAGAGACAAAATTTAAGAAGGGACCTAGAACTTACTGGATGTTATGGCAGAGGAGGCCGGAGCGTGGCATCCGTACAGTCCGATGCTTCCTACAAGGCTTTTTCATCTGTGAGATCCTGTAGTTACTTCAGCCCTTAAAATCTGTCTAGGGGGGACGGTACCCCTGTGGGTGTTGGTAAGTGCAGGTATAATCCTGGGATCTTCTTAAATTTAAAAAGTGGGTCTAGGGGAAAAAGGGTCATTCAAATTAATATTAGCACAAAAGTGTGCACTGGAGCTGGGAATGGAAAGGCTTAAGGGAGTTGGAAAATGCCCTCAGCAAAATAAGATGTGATAGAAACGATGTGTCAGCTATCAAAGACATTGACTAGGAGCTGAAAATGGCAGTCGGAATACATTAATAAAACTTGAAAACAACAGCTTAAGGTGTTTGGTAGCTTGTTTCCTTCATATCTGTTGAAAAGATAGAAAGATGATATGAGAGAATAGGGAATATTCCTCAGATCTGCTTATGTCATTTTCCAACAAATCTGGTGTGGACTGGGTCAGTGATCTGTTTCTGAAGTGCTTAATTTTGTACTCATTAGCTTCACCTGTGAAACAGAAAGTGCAAGAAAGAACAAAAGCAAAAAGGCAGATCCTAGATACATTCATCAGTAAAAGTCACTTGTATAATTACAATTAAGCTTCCTGCACATGACAGCAGTTAGCTGCCTGCTAACGCAGTAAAAACCAGATAGCACCCCTGCTCGTGTGAGGGATGAACCTTTTGAGACTGTAATGGTTTTCCTTAATGCTTTTTGCTGTTGTCAAAAACCCTTTTCTACTAGGAGTTGTGCTGGCTACATTTGAGATGGGACTACTGAAATGTTGATGTCGGTATAGATTCTTTAATTTCATCTGTCCTGTGTTATTTTGATCTCTCTGCTATTGTGAGTCTGCTGCCTTGTGTGGGGTCCTTGTTTGTGACGACAATCCTGGTGCCAGGTTTGCCTGAGGTGTATGGTCTGTCTGCAAGGTCTGCACTCAGGATCTTGGAGTGCCTGCAACCTGCCTTTTTTTGTGTGCCTCTCTGGAAAGAGAAACTTGCTGGAGGTTGTGATCCTAGAGGAGAAGGGCCATCTTGGGCAGAGCAAGGATTTATTCTTGAAGAAGAATGACTCCACCCTGTGACTCAAAATGGGGATGATTAATTCTTACCAAAGCCATGTTTCTCTCTGGTGTTCACAAAGAGACAGGTTTAGAGTTTGCTAATGAAGCTGCAGTAGCAACCCTTGCTGTGGGAATGTCTACTTTATGCAAAGTCGTCTCTGCTGTACTGAATTTCCCCTGGGCTCTGTTAGATTTGAAAGCTTTTCTTGGCTCCTCTCTTCCCGATCAGCTCAGCGTCCTTTAGTACACTTTCATGGGTCTGTAATAGTTCACATTCATGAACACGGAGTATTAATGTTACATGTATTCTGTTAGGACTATGGCACAGACTGTAAGCTTAGCTTTTTGTGAAGACTGCATGATGCATAAACAGTGATAGCAGGTGACAAACAGCTTTGTCTGAACTCCTGCTTCCATTCTCACCCTGCCATTGTGCCAGGTCAGGGACTCCAACTATCACATTTCCTCTATTCTTTTCAGTATTCCATGCATCCGTTCCCTATATTTGCTCATAACTCTTTTCAACAGCTTGCTCTGATCTCCCTGCAGTCTCTCTTCCTTCACCTTCCCACCAAGAGATGAAAACGGACAGTGCGATGATGAGGAGGGATTTAAGAGCAGGAGTGGCCTTGGGATGCAGGATCTCTGCTGCATGCCCCATGGGTGCGGTCCTTGTGTTCAGCCTGGCCTTGCACTGGCCATTCAGCTGTCTGGCGCAGGGGCAGCTTCCCCTGATGAAGAGTTTGTTGGCAGTAAAAGAAGTTAGCCTGCATTTCAGAAGCCACTTTTCATCAATTTGTGCTGTTCTGTAACGTATGGAATGATAGTTCATTTAATCTAGTTAGTATTATTGAAGAAAGCTAATTTGTCTGTACCATGCAATGCTTAAAAATGAACCCTGTGTGTCACGTTTAACGACGTTGGTGGTCCTTTGTAGAGCTTGCTATGCTACTCAGGCACTTATCTGTATACTGAAATTGGGAACATCCTGTAGCATAAGCCCTGAGTTCTTGATATACATTCTCGGGTAAGTAGATTGGTTCCAGTGTGCACGTGACGTTGGCAGCTTCCCTGCTGGGATGCCAGGATGCTACTTAATGCCACTTGGCTCTGTAAGGTTTTAGACCTTAGGTTGTCGCCCATTTACAATAGCTTCACTGTGGAGTGTTATTTTCTTGTGGTGACAAGGACTGGAAATTTTTTAAGTGGAAGCAAAGATAAGTGTGACTCTAGAAGCAGAGGGTAAACTTGCGATAGAAATAGTGCCTATGACTTAATGAATGCTGAGTTACTCCATCTGGGACCACCACGATGTTGGCTCCCTATGAATGAGAGTCCTGATGGTTATTGCTAGCTGCTGCCCCAGCAATTCTAAGCTGCTCTAGAAAGTAGCTTCGTTATTCTGTGCTTGTCGTGTCTGCATCTCCATCTCTTCAGCTGCTTGGGAAATATTCTTGGACAAGATATGCTTGACAGGTGGGGAAAAAATCAAGCAAAGCAAAAAGCTGGCCTCTTCCAAAGACGGAAGTGTTACCACGTTGGCTAGGGATCTAATGTTGCCATGTTAGCCATATAGAAAAATGGCGTGGAAAGGAAAGCTTGGGTGCAGTCGGGAGTTCTCACAGTCCTGTTTCTGTGTTATTTGTGTTTGCGACAGTATCAGCTTTTTCCACATAAATACCCGGAAGGCAAAATTTCATTTTTTTTCTGCAAAAGCTCCAATAAACAATCGCTTGGTGCCTGCTCTGCAAACTGACCCTCTTCCTGAGATAGAAATGTGAGGGCTTTGCTTGTTGTCAATGAGCCTGTCATGGTTTTCAACATGTTACTTTGCAAGAAATTCATTTCCAGTGATCAGCTTATAAACCTGCCATAAGGAAGTGTGTTTTCACACTAGTCTAGTGTACTACTTGTTTTCAAACTCTCAGGGATGTAGAAATACACCAGATTTTTGGCAGCACATGGTTTAAAAATCAGCACCAACGTATCTATTGAACATCTCAAATGGGTAAAGGAAAGGGCAGGTTTCATCAAGGGTCAGTAAACAACGAACATCTGCCTTGCCAATCTTTCCTTTTACTGCAGTTTCGTGCAGTCCCAAAAATCCTTCAGACATATGTTGAACAGAGTTTCAAAGCACCCAAGCCTCCTGCTTCTGCTGATATTTTGGCCAGTGCTTAACCCTCTGTAGTTCAGTGAGGATTTTTTTTTCTGACTGCAACTGAATCAGATTGGTTGGATTTGGCTAGTGTTTCAGGCTGGGAAATCGAAGTTTCTGATTTCCAGTAGGTTAGATGTAGTATGGGCAGAAGCTCTCTAAGCCTGTTGTGCAGCTACTCAGGAAAAACAAATGAGTAAAATATTAACTGATGTTCTTCACTCCTCTTTTGTCAGATCTTGGCATGTGACGCTTAGAGTTAATGTTATAATAGTACGTCCCTGCCCAGTGCAATGTGTCCCAATTGGCCATAATAAATAGTCCCACAATGGTCTCCAGCCAAGTAAGCGTTTGACCTAATAATACATCTTACACTCTGCCTTGGAGCTCAGCAATGCCATGCTGTGTAGGACACAACAGTGCTCTCTGAAGGTCGAGCTAAGCTAGTCTGCCAGCAAGGAATAGCCATCTGGTGACCCCTCGCTTAAAGCATCAGCCTTCCTTCCATAAGCATGCAGCCAGTGGGTTGCCAGCAGATGCGTTTAATTCTGAGCCTGGGCATTGTGATGGTGCGCAGGGAGGAGAAGTGATCCATAACGAAGCTCTGCTCCAGCCCGTGTGAGGCTTTACTGATAGACTGATGCCCAGCAGCAAACAGCAGGTCAGCTTGCGGATCATGAGGAGTAATTCACTCATGCTGCTCCGCTCTGTCAAAGCATTGACCAGCTGAAGCTTGTGAGTAATCTTCAGGGAGAGTCAAATGCAGAATCAGTTGCAACTGCCCAATGTGGATATGCTTTGCTTTTAGTCTCTAGAACAGAGAAGGCTACCATCCTCTTGCCCAAGTTCATAGGCAGAAAATGAAAGGGGCCGAAAGCAGTATTGGAGAAACTGACACCATCCCAAGAGCATTTTTTGGTAATATGGAGGTATATGCCATCCTGTTCAATCCTTGCTTATATGGAGGTATATGCCATTCTGTTCAATCCTTGCTTAATTTACCTGAAATGTGAAGTAGTGCAAATCGTGATGCTGATCCTGGACAGAAGTGTCTACTGCGGACTATAGCAGAAGCTCATTGTCCTGTTAAACTTCATTAGATCTACTAAAGTATTAGTTTGACTATGTTTGAACTGAAAGAGGACTCTCTGGCTTAAATAAAAGGAAAAAAGAAAACAAAACAATTCAAAATTCCTGTGTCCATTTTTAATTAGGATCTGAATCAGCTGGGAGAGAGTGTGCTGCTGAGCTGCTTTTCATCCTCTACTAAGTAACTTGACCAAAATACTGTAGAAATACAACTACGCTATGCTGGTGAAGTTTCTCACCTACTCTGCAGGTTTTTAGGGAGCTGCATGTTGTAGTAGTGCCAAAGGTTTATGCTTTTTAGACCTAGATGTTGCTCCAAATACTACTGGAAGAAGCTTTTCTGATCCATGTCTTTGAAATGGAAAGAGAATTAGAAGTGTTACAGAGCCAGTCAAGTAGAATGGCTGACCAAATACTATTGGACAGAAGAACAAAATAGCTGTATTTTTGGATTGTTTTTCCCTAGAAAATGCAATTCTGTCAGAAATGAAAAATTCATGAAAGCAAGCTGATTTTCGTGAAATTTCACTCATTTGTACATTCCCTTTCATGAAGGAAGAAGGAATAGTCTAGCAATGTCAAAATGTTCCATTTGGTCACTTAATTTCAAGCATTTTAGTTTTCAAAGGGCTTCTTAATTCATTATTTGTACAATGAACCTGAAGTCAAAATGAAAATGGAGCAATCTCTTGGAATATTTTGATCTATTTTTGAAAGTATTTTTCTTGGAGAACGCAAATTTTGGGGCTTAGCTTTTACTCTGAATAAATGAAACTAATAATGAAATCCTTCACAAAGCATAATATCTCCCTTTGTGGCTCTTCTGATAATAGTGTTCAGAGTTTCTTTTTAAGATAAAACAGGTCTTGCAATGACTGAAGTGCGGTGAAAAAGATTTTCTTTATTGTTTGAGAAGCATTTGCTTACATTTAACTTCTATTATTACACACAGATGTACAGCTTTCATAAAGAAGCCTTTCTGATGTGTAGTGACTTCTCTCCACAGCAGTTACAGGGCTAAATATGTAATAACTGACAGTATCTAGAAGATTTTTGCCCCTGCTTGCTTGCTAATAGAATTTTCACACAAACTAGACAAAGAATCACGTGCTCTTTGAGCAGGAAGTCATTGAATTTATTCAGTGAACAAGTCAGTAAAAAATGCAAAGACAGCAACCTACTTGTAATCTGAGTTTTGCTAACCTTACTGTGATCAGAAACTAAAATAGCATTTCTTACTCCTGTGTTCTGGTCCATAGTAGTTGTCTTCCAACTGTAGCTGGTTATGTCTGAGACAATGGAAAATCTTCAAAGTCTTGCATGAAAGCAAGTGTTAGGTGCTCAAAATTAGTCCAAGTTCCTGGAATCTTCTTAAGCCTCAGTATTACATGACGTGGATTCAGGACCTGAGTAAAAGATGGCAAAATGTGGATTTTTCTTTCATACCAATGCCTCTCTCTGAATAAGGGACTCTCCTTTTGAATAAAGGACTCTCCTTGGCCACGCGCAAGGGCAAGTTTCTTTCAGATGCCATCCTGCAGCAGTAATACGGACAGCCATTGCAGGTCTCAAGTTCCCATCCTCTGGTATTGAATGCCCCTTGACATCTGCGTGCAGACTTCATGTATTTTGCTTAATCCTTCTACGCTGGGACAGTGAACAGGGCTGTAGGAGGCCATTTCTCCATGTGTGTGAATCAGGTAGCTTTTCTTTCTTGGTTATTTACAATGCTGAGTCAAGATCAGAGGTAGACAGGCCAACAACACAATGTTTTTAGCAGGTTTATAAGCCAGCCTTCGCTACAACCAGAGTCCAGCTGAACTTCGTGTCAGCAGAAAGCTGGACAGACTTCTTCAGAAATAGTCACCTACTCCTGGGGTCATTGTGTGGTACCACCCACAGCCCATGAGTTGCGGGACATGAGCACAGCGTCCTTGTTCTGCTCTTGTTGAATGATCATACAAGGATGTGACGCTGCTGAGCTGAATGACCCTATCACAGCTGTCTTGCTCCATGCCAATACTTTGCCATTACTCCTTGTGAGAAATCAGAATGTGCTTACTGTGTCAAAGGTTGAAGTATCCACTGTTGAAGTATGACTGTAGTACTGTAATGAGGCAGGCTTGTATTAATACTGCCTCATCTTGGAAGCCTTCAAAGCCTGTCAGTGTGTCTGATGGTGTTTGGCACTTAGATATGACAGTGAATGGTAATTTGCAAGTACCTCAAATGGATGGAAAATAGTTTTCATTATTTTTACTTGATTTGGAGTAGTGTCAGGCACCCTGTGAGAGCTCAGATATTACTCAGGCTGTGGTGTTCCCTAACAGGTGGCTGTGAGTGGTACAGCATGTCCCATCCTTGGTCCAGGTCTTGAGAGGTTGAGTTCAATTCCTGGGCTTAGCACTGATCATCTAGGGGACCTCGGGCGGAGGAAGCAGCTTGTTTATTGCCTTTTGCAAAAGGCTTTGCGAGTTACAGATGGAAATGCTATATAGAGGGAAGGCGTGACTGTTGTGTTGATGGGTGCTGGGGAAACATGGGTTATGAAAAAACAAGTGGGTGTAACAAATAAGGAAGAGAGCAGGAAATTGGTGGAGAAGGTAGGAAGGGGTAGTTGCTCTTCTCTGCTGCTCTGGGACCGGGGTGAGGACATCTGGGTGCCAGTGTACTCATGCCCTTGGCACCAGGACTTCTGACAAATCAGCCAGTCTGCTCTCGTGTTGGCTTTTGCTGCTTCTCTCTGTAGACCGGATGATGTACTTTTCCTTTGAAGAAACTGTAATTACAGAAGAGCCCGGCAGCACTTTCCTGTGGTGGTAATGGATATATCAGCATTTCCACAAAGTCTCTTGAGGGATTTACAGCTCTGCCATTAATATTAGCCACACAGTGGCTGTATAAGCTGCTTGCCCAAAAGTATTAAAAATAGTTTAAAACAACATAGCAAATTTTAGTAGGCCTGGTTTAGAAGCAAACTGGCACTCATTTGATAAAGAGTGATTTTAACTTAGTTGGGTTAGAGTATTGCTTATTTGTATGTGCTTACTCATATCTGAATTGAGGGTGACTTATTGCCTGTTCTGACTTTAACGAACTAGAGGTTACACAGATAATCTTTATGGATTCCCTCTTCATGAAAAGCATCCCCTCCGCTGAACAGATCTGATATCTACTGGATTAAATAAAACAAGCTTTTCATCATACAAATGAGGGACAGTACACAGAACCAGAAAGTCAAACTGGTTTTGAACATCACTGCAGGTAAAATGCTACAGATTGTGTGGAGCCATAGCTGAAAACTGAAGACAGGAGAAATACTGAGACTCCAGCTATGTTATTACTGTCAGTGTTAAAACAGAGGGAAGAAATATCAGAACCTCTCGGCTCAGCTTAACACCGAACAGCACAAATATCCTTTTATCCTCTCCCACCTACTTTGTTACATTGGGTAGGCATAAGAAAACATTTGCCTTCTGTTTCTATGAGTTAAAAATTGCATGCATGCTTACGGAAATAAACAAAATCTTTGAATGTCAGAGGTAAAGCTGAAGGCTTTTTCCAGTGGATGATCTTCAGTATCAGGAATTCATGGTTCAAAAGGCACTTTCCTCTGGTAATGGAGTCTGAGGCAGTGTTAATATGTATGGCTTTTCCCATTCTGAGAAAATACTTCTGGGAGGAGGAAGAGCGGGAAGAGGAAGGAGGAGAGCACCTCTCTAGTGTGGAGATTTCCTGTGAGTAAGGAATATGAAGCAATACTGAAGGCCTCATACTGTCATCGAAGTAGGACTCCTGAAAAATCAAGTCAGATCCTGGGATGTCCACAGGATGGTGGTCTGGGTACTTTCACAGTTTTATTTTTGCTTTATATTCTTTGCAATCCCTTTGCTTAGTTGTGGCTTTAGAGTGGAAGTCTTCTGCACAAGAACTGTCTCTTCTCTGTTCTTGTAGCGCACAGTGCAATGTGTTCCACTGGTGACTTTGCTCACCAACAGTATTAATACTTCTTACTACAGCTACTGCCATCACATCAGTTGGAGAAGAACATTCTAAGAGAACCTACCAGAGCCTCGTGATCAATTCTTAATCAAGACTCAATCTGATTTTGTGGGTTTTTTCATTCTGTTTTCTGTTTCTGAAGATGATCTAAGTTACGAATTTAGGGAAACGAAGAATACACATCTGTATGTCTAGGAACCTTTTTTGTGGGGTATGATTTATGTTGAAAGCTGGAGTGTATGAATCCACATTTAACATAACAATTTTTTAGCCTAGAAAGGTGTGTTTTTCTCCTAAGTGTAAGGATTTTTCTTAGTTTAGAAGCAAAAAATACTGAAGTCTGATGCTGGGATGGTGAATGTATTTAAGAATTCTTGTACCTCCATTAGCTATAGCTGCAGCCTTTCTCCTCCCAAGAATTTCCTCTTGGTGATAAGCAACAGAGCTAAGGAAGAGCTGGAGGAGTGTTCTCCTGCTTTTCTCTTTAATACAGCAGAAACATTGCAATGAAAACTGAAATGGCACTTACATAAAGAATTTGTGGAAGAGACTTGATGGTACAATTTCAAAATTTCATAGCACTGCTTCTCACACTAATAGTACAATAAATATTGGCAGATTTTGAAATGCTGTAAAATATAATAATGCTAGCATCTACATGAGTCAGCACCTGCGAGCTAGCAACTTCCTGAAGGGAGATGCTGAATAGTGTAACTAAATAGCAGAAATAATTGCATATGTGAGCCCCCCAAACGTCAAACGTGGTCTGAAGGACCAGAAAGGAGAAACTTTATCCTCCTGCTACCAGATCACAGAGAAAAAAGATGGGGGATGTGTTGAGCCCTTGTGATGTCATTCCAGCCAACTGACTGCATGATTTTGCGTCTTCAAAGGAAGATGTTCATTTGCCCAGGAGGCAGGAGCCAGTGCATAGCAAGCTTCCAAAAAGAGAAGCTTCTATGAATCTTATGTGGATCTTCTGTCTGTATGTGGAAGCCCTTTCCATGCCCAGGAAAATAATCCTGGCACTTCAGCTTCATCTTGTCAGGCAGAGTAGTGGAGGTCCCCATGGAGTTTGTTTCTGTAAGGCTGGGACTGGGGGTGATGTTTGGTTGAGTTCACACAACTTAATATACGGGAGGTATCTGAAAGTTCAGTCAGTTTAACATTTTAGTTATAATTGAATAATATTGAAGACTTGTTAGACACTCAACCCACTCCATATTTAATACTTTCAGAATTAATACCTGATTCAGCATGGGACATGATGAATGTCCATGTCAAAGTCTAATCATATCTGGCTTTTGTTCCAGCGTATTCCAGAGACAAAACATTCTTTTATGACTCTCCTAGTCTATGCATTTTTAAAAACACAGAATAAAAAGTCTTGGCAGCAATCCAGTCACTAGAATGATATTCATTCCAGGAATATTTTTAAGGCCACTGCTAGCTGTTCATCCTCCTGGTATTCTTCAGGTGCTTGTTTCCCTCTTTACAATTGAAACATCCTTTTTGTTTTCCATTTAAGAATTTTAAGTGGTTTCAGCTTGCTCTAGTAAGAAGACCTAAATTCTAACGATAAAAACTATTTATTTACCTGTATTAATTCACAAGCCATCACTGTCCTTTAAACTTCACAAAGCAAGTTTGAAGGAGGTCATAAAGTCAGGGTGTGATTTGTGTATTTTAATCTTCACCCCTTATGAGAACCTCAGATGAGCTACTGCTACTAGCACTTCTATAGAGAAAAACTTTATCACACACAGAGCTCCAGAAATGGCAAAGAACCATATTTTTCTGGTGTTACTCAAACTTGAATAAATGGTTGTTTGCCTACCCTGCTCATGCTTGGAGATGTAAGACCAAGCTATTAGAATAACTGCAGTATAAGGTACCCTGAAATGTGTGAGAAATAACTTCAAAGGTAGTATGTGCACTAGTGAACAGTGGCTATGTCTGGCATGACTTCGAGACTCTAGTGTGTGGCAAAAGAGGAGTCCAAAAGGATCCATCTACTTTGAAAGTATTAGGATTTACAAAAATAAACTTGTAAGTCACTTCCAGTCATAAAAAGAATGACGTTTGAATAACAATGCTTGTAAAAAGATAATTTGTTCCTAACAAAATGTACACTTCTTGAAGTTGTTTCAATTATTGATTGCTGGATTATGGCATTTGCAATAACTCAGAAATCTTGAAATCTTTTAAAGTAGCCTTTTCATTTTCATACAGAGATTGCAGAGGTGCTTGTTCAGCAGGACGTGAAGATGAACTCTGCATCCAAATATATAAATAACTGACTAGGCTTTTAGTTTTTCCATCATAACTGTTGCTTCAATCGCCACCCTTCTACAGGAAAAAGTACTTTGACTTTTGGTTTTATAAAGACAAATACACCTTGGAGGTCGACAGTGTTTGGAACACCTTTCTATAAGAAAGAAACTTTAATACTAAGGCTGTCATATGCAAACTGGCAGGGATCAAAGACCTGCAGCCATTCTGACATTGAATGGCATTTTGTTAAAGGAATAATTTCAAGGTGGCAGCTTGTAAACTTGTGGGTTATTTTAGGGCAGAGAGGGGTAATACGATCATCTAGCCCTGCTTTGTGGGTTGTAGAAATTTAGCCATTCCTTCTGGATGTAAGCCCAAAGACCAAGCCTGTCTGACATTTCAGTGCTCTTATTATCTTTAAGTGATTTTTCTTCTCATAAAAAAATAATAGCTTTTTGCTTCAGTACTACTGCATCATTTTACAAAGAAGTCCAGTCCAAAGACAATTCTCATTTTGTAATCAATGCGTTCGAATGGGGAAAAAGTAGGAAGTACAGTGACTAATTTTGATCTTTGAAGAGCTTTTCCAGGAAAGGGATAGATTTTCTTGTCACTTGTAGGATTCCAGTCCATATTTGATATCATTTTAACTCAGTAAGAAGGCATGAGTGCAGATAGTGGACTACCATAGGGAAATTCTGTGGCACGGGCTGTGGAGGAGGATCTGACTAGATGCACAAATGATCCCTCCTGGCCTTCCGACTGCTGAATTACTTCATGCATGTTAACCATAGTTTACAGTAAATGTGTGCAGTGGAAATTACCAATATAATGAAACAAGCTGTAACACTTTGCTGTGTTTCCTTTTATTTTTGCACATGTGAACATAATGTCGAAAGGACTATGTAACAAGGTAGCACACTACAAAAGATATTACCTATGCTCTTCTAAGACAGCTTTCCCTGTGTCTCCAATTGTGAAGGAAAAAAAGGGGATATTCCTGTAATGGCTGCTACATTTGTAATAATTAAGGGTTAAGGTATGCGAATGGTTTGAGAGGGGTGTTGATACTGGTGCACTTCTGTGCAGAAATAATGGGTTCCCCTTCCAACTCCCGCCTATTGCTAGTTGGCTAGCTAAAACAAATAACACTGCATGCTAAATATAAGTGGCTAGATCCTACTGTGGATCCATCTGCAAACATACCACGTGCCAGTTGCTCTAGGTAGGGTATCTTGGCATGGACATCTGTTTACAGGGAAAGCCTTATTTTTTTGATTTTTGCTGCCCTAATTGTTTCCATGTATTTCAGACTAGGGTTTCTCCCATTTCATGGACATGAGAGCAATTAGCCAAGAACTTACAAGCTCAGCAGAG
>Ga0181612_162048_pt1 | contig 19109 bp, 9 predicted proteins | sample HoacroProtozoa21_FD_119630 | JGI IMG/M metagenome (GOLD analysis project Ga0181612, IMG submission 119630) | Hoatzin crop microbial communities from Cojedes, Venezuel. Combined Assembly of Gp0051906, Gp0051904, Gp0051908 | reverse complement strand
CATTTGTCAGTCGCCAAAGCCACAAGTTCTAATACCAACTTTGAACATCTTTATTCTTATATCAGCTGTTAAAATATTTTAATCAACTAGTTGTGATGTGAAAGATCTTTTTCATTGCTATTTGAATGTAAATATAATTAAAATAAAAGCATCTTGTGAATTAACTTTGAACATGTGCATTAGGCATACGGAGTTCAATATAAGATGAAATTGAATTTTGATATATTCTTTCATTTTTTTATGAAAAAGGGTGCTTCAGTCATTCAAGTTTGCAGGATTATGGATTGAAAATTGACACTGAGAAGAGGACGGGGGTTTGTTCTACTTTGGTCTTTTTTAAGCAAAGCTCTGAAGATTCCCCTGGCATTGTCAGACTTTAGACTGAACGAAAAGTTAATATTCATTTTACAGCGGCACTGTGACCTGGCACTGGAACCCCAAGTTTGGTGGTAACACCTTCTGAAACACAGGCTTTTCTCACTCCAGCCCAAGAAGCAGTTAAGCATTTTAATTACAGCAAACAACTTCAAGGGGGCACAGCTTCGAGTACCTTGCAGCCTAGTTTTTTGGAAAAAACAAGCAAATACATTGTTCCAGACACCTGTCTTAAATCAGACAGGGATCTTCTGAATGTCCGTCTAGCCTGACACTCCCTGGGGTTTTTGCTAAGGCAGAAATGCCTGAACTCCACTTCGCCCCATCCATCCCTCCCTGTTCATCCTCCCTCATGCTGGGTTAAATCCCACAGACAAGCCAGAAGCAGAGCGGTGCAGCACAGCCCCAGGCAGGGGACAGTTTGGGAACCCTGGTCAGCATGGGCTTGCCCACCAAGCCTCAGGGTCAGGCCCTCCAGGTATCTATGGGGTTGCGCAGGGGCTGAAAAGGAGTCTGATGGTGCTTAAGGGTTGCCCTTAGGAACCAAAGTTGGCTTGTAGGTACAGGCATGCTCTATGTGGAGTGTTTCACAAAAATGCCCTGTTTTCCAGGGCACTGAAGGGTACTTGACAAAGCATAACTTAAATAACTTCAGCTATGGGATAATACCCACAGTGGAGGCTCTCAAAGTAAAACATTTCTGGTATGGTCATCAACACTTTAAAATAGGGTTTTGAACAATTAACATTTTGCAGAGTTCCCGTAAGACAAACAATTTGCTTTCCATTTAATGAGTCCCCGTTCTCATCCACTAATGCTGCTGACTGTTTTTTTCCGAGCAGTTGTGAACACCCACCTAAAATCTGAGGATGTTGCTGGCTTTAAAAAGCAATGTTTCTGAGGGAAATGAGGTCTATTTTTTTCCTCTGATTTACCTTGCTCAAAAGAAAATACGAGTGCTGAAAGTGTTTTAGTGCCATAAGTAAAACTCCGGAAAATTAACACAGGTGCTGAAATTTTCCTCCCCATGAAAGTCTAGATTTTCAAACATGAGGAATAAAACTTCTTTTCAAGATAATGATGCAGGCTAAGAATTTTTGTTGCTGCAGATTCTCTGAGGTAACTTCTCCTGAGAATAATGCACACACTCGAAAAGAGGAGAGACAGATTAATTATTTTTTTTATTTAACAAGTAATTGAGTGTTTTCTCGATATTTTTAAAAGTCAAGTAGTTCTATGTTTGGATTTTACTATTCATTGACTTTGGGATTAAGTGTTCTCTCATATACAGTATTTCTCAGGTTCTTATAGCTTTTGGATAGTCTGTATTGATTTACTGTATGTTTCATCAAAATTTCTCATGTCACATGTTTTTGCTGTCTGATAGTTTCAGCAAGGAGTAAACTCATTGCAAACCTATGTCTCATAATGAAGGCTCCCTTTCTACTGGCATTAGTAACGTTATAAAATAACAGCGATTAGTCTCTGTCACTGTAAAGCACTTAACCCATTTTTGCCAATCCAACCTCAGTTTCCATGGAAACAGAAGACAGTAACACAGAAAACAGAACTTTTTTTTTTGCTCTTGTTGGATTTCAGCTCCCTTCCAACTTCATTCACAAAGCCCCCATTCGTCCACATTTTTTTCTTAAACGTATAGATTTTAGGATTCAGGAAGATTCAGTCACATGCAGTTTCATTTTGCTGCGATGGGTTTTAAAGAAAATTTGTGACCAGGAAAATTTGACAGGATGATAGACTTGGATAATGGAGTCCTGGGTTAATTTGCAAAGTGGTCTGAAGTCAGTTTCTCAGAGATGAAATGAAGCCTTAGTGAAGCCCATTGGTGCTGTAATTTAACAGGAGTAGGACAGATGCCAGCTATTATCTAGATTATCACTTTTGTAATATGAAGATACTAGTGTAGAGATGACTAAAAGCATATACAGTTAAATTAGATTTGGGTGACTATGTCCTCAGAAGGATGTTTTTGCCTTTCTGAGAAAATGGAGATACTGCTTTAAAGCCATGTGAAATATGTGAATACCTCACCCTACAGCATTAAGGACTCTTGAAAGGATATCTTATCAATTGGATTGCCTTGACTTTCAGTGAAGTCCAGAAAGCACATGTTAAAATTTTAGAAATGATATATATCAAATCAGGTTAGTTGTCTGTCTGTATAGACTTTTAAAGGTCACTAAGGTGAACCAGTCACAAAGCATTATTTAGCTCACAGTAATGCTAAAGACAAGTACTATATTCCAGGAAAGAGGAAGCTGAGCTTCTTTTATGTGCAAAACTTGTCCCAGAATAAGAATGTGATTTTTTTTAATCAATTTTTTTTCTTACCAATAATTTTGTGACAAAAGCTGTTTGGGATAAATTAGATGCCCAAAGTAACTGATTCACAAGATTTTCTGTTCGAAAGCCGACTGATCATATAGATCACTAACAGAATAGGCTGACATGTTACCCAGACAATGAGACGGGTCTCTCTAAAACAGAGGAGATGATTGATTACTTCATGCAGTTATGATTCTTTTCTGCTTTGGAAATATGTAAGAGACATAACAGCATGTCAAAAAAGCTGGATAGAGAAGTTCAGAAAATCCATTTTAAAATGTTCTTTTTCCTTCTCCATATTTTTAAAAAGCATTGTGGCCTGCTGAAGCCAAGAAGATTTGTAACCTTTCTCATTACCTCTCTTATTATCTGCATTATGTACTGTATGGGAATTCTCACTGTGGACTAGGATTTCTCTGTGACAGGTATAGCACAAATGCATGGCTGTTCCCGCCTTGAAAAGCTGATGACTTTGATTTCAGCGAACATCACCTAAGTGCTCAGGTGTTGTGTTTCATCTGTTATCATTATAAAGTTTCTTGTTCTCATCCCTGAGAGGGGCAAATAAAGCAACGTAGTCAATATACATATGCATTTTTTGTACATCCCCAAACAGCAATTTATTATCATATCCATGCATGTTCCTCCATAAATAGCACACTGTAACACTTTATCTTTGTTTCACCATTCCTAAAGAAAAAAAATCATGTTAAAAAGTCTGCTTCAGCTCCCCACGCTCCCTGGGAGCGGCTGCTCTGGACACAGCAGCACAGGCAGCCCAGCACTGCAGCAGTGCTGCAAAACGCTGTCTGTGCTTTGCCGTCTGACTTCAGGCAATGGGGACCTACCTGCAAAAGAAGCACAACCTCTCTAGAAGTTGCATGGTTTTAAAATACTTCAGGTTTTTCTTTTATTGTCATAAATTTTCAGAAAGCACAGCTCCAGACTTGCCAGTCCCATTCCTTCCACCCCGGTGCCACCTCTGCCTCCCGCTGAGTCCTCTCCAGCCACCCACTGAATTCTGCGGTTTGGTGTGGGCCGTGGTGCTGTGCCAGGTGCCACCACCAGCAATGGAGCAGGAGTCTAACCACCCCAGAAACACCACCTGGCTCAGAGCAGACAGGCCTCTTTGGCATTGGCAAAGATGCCTTAAACTATGGGGCAACCAGGAGCGCAACGCAGAGCACCATCTCACTGGCCATTTCTCAGACATCTCAGGAGCTCCCCAGCCTCTGCAGCAGGTGCCACTGAGGTTTAAACAGCTGTTGGCATGTATTTACATCTTTAGCAGCATCTCTTTGTCGGCACTGTCATTCTCACTGCTAATGGGATGCTGCGTCTCACACTCTTGTCCCTAACTGCTTTAGCCACCCTGCAACCATGCATCAGAAGTGAAATAATTGGATTTTCTGGGGATTAAAATAAAATTCATCCCCAAAATTTATGTATACAGATAACAACTATCTGACAAGATAATTGATGCCAACACGATTTTTTTTTTTTTACAGTGATACATGTCATCACCACGGGCTTTTTACTGGGACCACCAATTAACTTCATAGAGACAAATGAGCAACAAAGATATGATTTTTTTCTGCTGTCACCGTGACACCTATTACAGCTAACAAGGTAGCAGCGAAACCTTCCAGGTCTTTTTCCCAAACCTCTCAGCTGTCTAGACCCACAAACTGGATTTTAACCAGAGTGGAGACCTCATCAAATATATTTATTTTCTTCCACAACAGCTAAGTGTAACAGTCGGCTCAGCTGAAATGAGCCCAGAGTTTCACATTGACACTTTCATAAAGGGAACCAGTCCATTTCTTTCTTTTCACAATTTTTGTTTTACAAGAAGAAGGATGCCTTTAGAAAGTAATGCCATGGGATCTTTATGATAGGTGTTGTGCAGTAGTATTGCAGAGTATAATTTTGGGAACAGGATCCTACAGTCCTTCCCCCCAAGTAACACAGAAGCAATTTGCAGAATTGTAAGTCTAAAGAGGATCTTGAGAGATTGCTTCATCCATCTTTGCACCAAGGCAAAGTGGGATTGTGTGGAGCTACTCAGTGAAAGGTAGTAAATATGGCACGACAATGTCCTTCAGAACATAAATTGCTACAGGGAAATATCGCATTGGAATGCATTTTTAAGAGTTTCAGTGAAGGTTTTAATTTTAATAGTGGAAAAAACTTGATACATTAAAATTTGTAATGTTTGGGGTAAGTTATTTTTTTTTTTAGCTAAGTCTTAATGCCAGTGAAAATAAATCAACAGGATATATTCAGCAACAAATAATATGCAGAATGTAAATTTAAAAACACGACTGCAGCAACTGACTGAAAATGTAATATTTGATATAATTCCTTCATTTTATTTATATATTGTGAGAGATAAGCATTCCTTTTATATATATTTTGTCTGCTGTTATTTAGATTTGAAAGACAGATGAGTAGAGAAACTTAAATCTAAAATGAATGTTAAAGTTCAGATTTTAATACCATAGTTTATAATAAATCTATGATTTAAAAATGCATTATGTTGTTTTCTCTGGATTCTTATTTTTTAAATCAAGATATTTTACTTGATGCAAATTCAGCACTCTGATTTTTTCTTCAATATTCTTGTTTAAAGTACTTACAGTGTGAATGGGGATAAATCTCTGATGGCTCAAAACTTATCCTACAAGGGTTTTAACAGAGGGATTTAAGTACTGAGTGTTATGAGAACAGCCTGCTGAAAACTCATGCCAAGTTATAAACAATCCTTCCCAGAGGATATCAGTTTTCCATCACAATTCCCTTGTGATTTTCAGAAGCCAGTATGCGCTTTAAATTTTGGCTCTGTGAATGACTTTGTGTCTCTGTTCTGGCTTGTTGGCTCCATTTTTCTTACTTCCCTAACCTTCCTGGGTAAACTGTGTGAAAGATAATTTAGGCTGGCAGCTCTCTATTACTCCAGCACCCGTGTCCTGTCCTTACTCATATACTACATGAAAATTATAATGATTATGTTTGTCTCTGTGATTTGAATTTAGAAAGGAGTCAATGGGCTTCCAGAAAGTAGGACATCTACCTGCATGGAGAGGGCTGCAACACTATTGCTCTCCAAGGATGCTTAGTAACTGCAAGTAACCCTAATTAGTGAGAGGGAACAGAAAAAACAAGACATCGGGATGGACATCTGGTGCAGTTTCCTGATTCCTACCTCTTCAGAATGTAACTTGCAGACAAAAACTGTAAACTGAGTAGTACTCCTGATCCTAATGAATCATGCACTGTGAAGAACAAATTTTGCTATCCCTCCATGTATAAACAAACTCCATCTTCTGTTCCTGTTTATGCTTAAAATAAAAAAGATACTTAGCAGTTCATAAGCCAGAAAACTTGTCCATTAATTCCCTTACTGTTACAATAATGCTGTCTTATGTACTATGAAATTATTTCTGCAGGAGTCAAACTGCAATTACAGAAAAACAGTGTATGTGTGGTGACAACAAGCAATTATCAGGAGAGGAGGAGGAAGGCTGAAGTTGTTTTGGACTCTCTGAGTGTGGCATCAGCCAGCTTGGAGCTAGAAAGTGTCTGAAGCCTTGACATATCACAGGGAATTAATTTCGATCCAAAGTAGGGCAATTCTGGTCTGAGTTGTTCTCTCTCTGAGTTCCCTCCACTGAAGGTTGTTAAGTCTTTATTTCCTGGACTGTCTGTCATGTTATTTTATTTCTGTCTGCGTGTAATATTTAGCGACCTGTGACCAAATCATCATCTTAGCCTAAGCTAGTATTTTTATTAATTCATTAGGGACACAAAAAAAACCACAGGCACACTTACTTACCCCCAACTTGTCCTACTTCCTATCATGGAGCAGCAGCAGAAGACCCACAGCATCCAAACTGTCCCCTGCCTCATGGATATTCTGGTGAAGAATATGAAATAGCTCATCAGTGAGAATTACTGTCATGCTCCAGATTGCTGCTCTTTGGCTTGTCATTTTTTATGCATCCCACGAAAAACAGAATGATAATACAGAAGGTAAAGTATTCCTCTTGGGAAAAAAAAATTATAAACCATTACGGTCTGAAAAAATACAGAGGAAATTATTGGCAGCTTTTTAGAAGCCGTATTTTTAAATATTTCTGTAGTACTTGGAGTTTTCTCCAAGCATTCTTCTTTTCTTTTTCTAGGCCTTCCAGTCTAAAATTTAACAGCCCACTATAAAGTCAGAGATGATCTAACATGAAAAGAAAACAAACAAAAAACAAGAAATAAAAACCAAACCCACCCAAAAACCCCAATCAACAAACAACCCCAAGAACTGAAACTGAAGTAAATTTGCATCTCTAACTCATGCCAAGAGCATCCTCTAATTTCAGGTTAAATTACGTGTATAGAACCATTAATAGTTTCCATTAGTGAGCACTAAATAGCTCAACAAAACATCATCTACCCACATAGAGACACATATTTTTACCTGATTAATTTAATTATCATGCTTTATTAAAATTGAGCAAGTAATTAAAATATACATAAAAGGTGAATCTTTATGTCCTTCATGCTCAATTTGCATTTTGTTGGGAGCAAAAGTCATGGCTACATTTACCTATTGCCTCCATTTCCATTATTTTTCCTTTTTTTTTTTTGCTTCCATGGCTTTTTAATGTATATTAGTGCTATAACTAAAACCATCATCCAGGAAACAAGCTTTGGGCTTGACCCTGTTTTTCTAGAAATGTTTATATTTCTGAGGGTGTTGTCATTCAGCTTGAATGCTTTGACTTGGTTCCTTTAAGTACATGATTTCAGAATTATGACTTAGAATAAAATCGAAGAAAATTTGGGTGGTTAATTAACCTCCTGACAGGAAAGAAGACAGAGAGATGAAAACCACAAAATTCTAACTTTAAGAAGGAACATTTTTTCATTTTGCTGATAGAACAATAGATTCTTAGAAACAAATTTTAGCATGCACTTCATATTTCTGCTTCTTGCCTAGGCAAAGCCTGACATCTGTTCATTGGCTTTCTTTCCAGAAAACACCTTTCTTGCCATGAGAACATGTGTAATGCAAAGCATGCACTTGAAACTCCCTGAACAGGAAGCCCATTAATGGAGTTAAAAAATGTATTAATTTGGTCCCATAACTGTGCCATCTGTCACAAGAAGATGAAAAGCTATGTGAAAAGAGGCATTTATTTGTGAATTGGGAAATACATTTTAGTCTTTTTAGTGATTTAAGTCTCTATTATAGACAAGAATTTTTTCCTCACGTGACTGCCACTTCCACTCAGGAGATATCTACCATGAAGTCAGATGCTGTTAGAGAAATAGTACAGTAGTTCTCATTCCATATTTTTTTTTGACACAAAAATTCACGTTCTGAATCATAGAATCATTTAGGTTGGAAAAGACCTGTTAGATCATTGAGTTCAACAGTAAATGATCATAGGCAGCTAATTCCCAGAGAAACCAGTGACATTGACATGCTTAAATACTAATTAAAGATATAGGCCATAAGTCTGTCCTCCCAAATATGGAAAGTAAAGACAAATATTTTAGTGTTTGTTGTTATATTTAAAGTGCTAAAAAGGATCCTGCAGTAACTTTGTCTCCTGGCTGTTGGGTTTTATATAATCACCATGATAAATTTACTTTTGTTGAGAACACCTTAGCGTTTGCTTATTCCAGATCTGGAGATATCAGAGGGAGAAAGAATTCACTGTTCTTCTGGAGACAACCTGCTTAGGTGGGAAAATAGGCCCTTATGCTGGAATATCGCATACTATTTTAGCAAAGAGAGAAATGCTTCAGAGCACATCTGGTGGCTGTGGTGCTTTGTTTTTAGGGATATCAAAGTTATGACCAACATGTTCTTGTGCTGAAGGAAGATTTAATGTTCAGGGGTCAATAGGAAAAACTCTACTGGAAAAAGTTCTCCTGAAATTTTCAGTCATCTCTGAAATCATTGCTGTTCCCAAATTTTCTGCTTCATTTTTTGTCTTGGACTGAAGCTGTCAAGTTCTCTGCCCAGGCTGAATTTGCATCTTCCTGCAGTTTACTCTTTGTAAAAATCATTGAGGATATAACTATCAACTTGAGGGAAATAAAACCAGGAGCATGGCAACTAATCAGCCAAGAACCAGAACATTTCAAGCAACAATTCATATAAGCTCAGGCTTGAAAGAGCTGAGTGAAAACCTTATGTACTTATGGCTCCTGCTCAGCAGAGTTTAACCCTGGTGCCATTTGCTGGGGTTCCTCATGCCTGGCCAGTAGCAGTGGATAACATTTCCTTAAAGACAGTGTAACAGACCATGCTCAGTCCACAAGAAGGATTTGAACCTAGGATTTTAAGTGCTATGAGCACTAACCTCCTTAGCTCAAGTAAAAGAAATCAGCTTTTTGGCTGGTAGCAGCTTTTCAGAGCTGTCCTATGGAGCTACCAGATGGAATCTGATGCATCTACAGTCATTTTTATCAGTTCTACAAGACTCAGGTATCATATATAATATACAGCAGTACTTCTGCTGTTTATGCAGATCGTCCACATAGGACTGGTGGCATTTCCATTGGTTGAACAGTCCAAAAAAACTTACACTTCAGAGTGAACACTGACAGGCATCTTGATAACAAGACTGAAGTGACAGTTTTCATATTTGTCACAGTAAATGCCCCAATCCTGAGCCAATAGAAACTTACTTATAAGCAGTATGTGCTCTGCAATGGGAAGTCTCCAGGGAAGTCCTTCTTGATAGTCATTTTCCAGCCAAACACTCTCTAATGAGACGGTCTCTAGAGATGTCTGGAACTCCTAAAAAATCGAAAGGTGGAAGCTGTTCCTGGAACAAGATAAAAATGTGACTATCTGTTTATAGGATAAACAAAATGTCCCTCTATAAACAGTACTTTGAGAGAACCAAATCAGGATTATGTAGCTTCGTTGTACATTGGAAAGTCTTCCAAGCAGACCACAGAGCTGGCTGGAAGAGAAGATGCTTGGCAAGCACTGTACAGGCTATCTGGAGCCAGGGATATTTATCATGATCACATAATTGAAGGTCTAAAAAGTATCCACATGCAAATGGAAAAATAAATTACAAAACAACCCCTAAAAAAGGAGTTGCCAGGAATTTTGATATTTACAAATTTGTCCCAGTTTTTACTATCCTTGTTTGTAAAAAACAAAATCTTCAGTCATTAGCAAAAGAAAACATAAATAATTAGAGTTTTACCATTCTTTTGGAGTTCATCTCGGATACCATACCTATTTTCTAAAAGGATGTAAAAAATTTCTGGAGGAAGAGGTCTTCCGAAGACCTGAAAAACTGAAGCACACATAAGAACCAGCCATATGCAAAGAACTTGGCTTCCTACGTGGTGGCCACGTTTCTGCATGGTTTTTTTGCCACACATAGATTCACTTTCTGTAACTGATAGCTTAAGGTCCAAACTGAGCATTCAGTTAACAACATGTGCTGGAGTAACAAGAAACGGCATTACCTTTAACTCAGTTATCCTTGTCTCTTTTCCACACTATGTACTGTTAAGAAAAAGTTAGTTCAGTGAACAGTTCTTATAATACTGTCATCTTCCTAGGTTTGATTTAGACTTAAAATTAATAGTTTCCAGCTCTGACAGTTTACAAAGAAAAACCAGGGAACAAAATCCTGGCAGCTTCCACACACAAAAAAAGGCAAATAAATGGAACTAAAATCTTCTTTACCATTATATCTATTTCTTTTTACACCAACTTGATGACGTTTCAGATCTTGGTTAAGCTGTATTTTGGGCTTTTGAAAAACTTGAAGTTCAAAACAAGATTGCTGCTGCTTACCAAAAGAGGCATTGATAATGGCTGGGTGCCCTGTGAGGATGTATAGGAAGAGTCTTGAAGCCTGGAGTAGCAAGGAACAGAAAGTACTGCAGCTTGTGGTGAATCATGGAGGTACTTCCTGAGTCTGAAAGCAGAGAAGTTATGGAAGTTTGAAAGTTATAGATAAATGACAGAAAAATCAGAAAATAGTTCCAAAGCATGAAAACTGTAGGTAAAGCCAGAAGTGATTGCTTTATGAACAAATGTGCTGCTGCTCCATCAGTGTTCCCTATTCTTGTACACTTGCTCTGACACAGTCTTTGTTCAGAGTTTGCATCCTTTCTTTTCTTCTTCATCCTGGGGATAAAAGCTTAATGGCATTAATGAGATCATAAGGCATTTATTATGCCATAAAACACTTAAACCAGCTTTGAACATTTGTAATTTCTTTTTATTTGTAGATATTTTACTAGAGTGTTAGCAACGGGCCCAGTAGTTTTAATGTTTCTTTTATTTGCCACTGTTTTGGTTTGTGGTGGATTTTTTGTCTGTTTGTTTTGGTGTGGTGGTAAGGGTTTTTTTTTGGTTTTTGCTTTTTTTATTTTCAGAGGACCCAGAGGAATAAGGAGAAGAGGCTCTTGATACAAGATGAATGGCTCTGAAGCCATGACAGAACAAAGTTTTGGGAAGAAATAGAACCCATAACAAAGAACTTAACTCTACTGTAGCTACCCTAATCAGTCCCTATGTTTCCTGAATTTGGTACTGAACTACTGAGGATAAATTACAGGGCTGAATGTGAATTTTCTTATATTCTTTGCCTTGTGAATGTTCCACAAACATCAATTTCTAGAAGCAGCTGATTTATTCTCCTTCTCATCATGTATTCAGCAAGTTACTTAAGCATGTGCTTATGTATCTTTAATCACACTGTTTTGATGGATTTGAGTATAATATTCCAGCAGTTTCTAAAAATATTCAAGTACTTGAGTGCTTTGCTGAATGAGGTGATAGAAGAAGGCAATGTAGGCTAGAAATGTATTTTTGCTACTTAAGTGTCAAAAATGCCAAGCAAGAGTTAACTATCATCCTTACTCCTATATGTGTAGCACTGTTGGGAGTACAACACTTGACACCTTGGGGTTTACCACAACCAGAAGCCAGTGCTGAATGCTGCAACGGAACCTGAGATTTCTATCAGCACACAGCTGATCCTGTGTCCATCTCCAACTGACCAACAACAAACAGAGCTGAAGCTTAGTAGCTGTCCAGGGTTGTCTTACATGACCTGATTTTCAGCTTAATCAAAAGAACTGCAAAATTCTTTTTTTAAAATAATATTTTACTGAAGTCCAGAATGCATGATGTTATAAAATAATCTAATGATTCATGTCATTCAACTATCGCTTCAGCTCTAGCGAATCTTAACTGTCCTGCCCCTCCCAAAAGTACCATGCATTTACCACTTCGAGTAAGATGGAGCACATTTTCTAGCATAGAATGAAATTACTTAATTTGGGTTTATTACACAATATATTGTTAAATCCTGAAAACTTAAAGTTCCACACAAAATTTTATTTTCTTTCCATCTGTTCATTTTAAGACAGGTATCTATCTTTATCTGCTCTATGTATACTTCTACACATAGACAAATTGGCTATGCTTCTCTGCAGAATGAACTAGAGGGTTTGTCTTTGTTCAAGGCAAGGAAAATATTGTTTTGCAAATAGAGGGTTTTGTTGGTTTTGTTAAAAACTATTTTTTCATATTCTTGAAATTGCATTGTGCTATTGAGTCTCCTAAGCTCCAGTGTCATACATTGATAACATCCTCGGAACTGATGGGCAGAGACAGCCTGTCAGTCATCCTGCCTCTTGCTGCTATAACTTAAACAGGCTCCTTACAGAAGCCCCCATTTCAAGAGGGAAATCACTGCATCCAGGACAACAGAAGCACATTCGCAAGTCTGGTTCTGGGAACATAGGTCATACAGCATCAACATCTTGAGTGCAATAAATAACATCTCTGTAAAATCCACTGCGATCTAACTATGCTTTCTAGACATTATGACAGGACTATCAAGGCGGTGCTAAACATTTCAGTTCTGTGAGCCCTGAGCCTTTTTGTACTAGTAAACCACAGCACAGCAAAGAAAAGGATGCAGGTTGCACGCCTAGAATATTCATCTGTGTTTCCCAAGCTTTATGAAACACTACATTGTATCACAATGCTCTTGGGTTTTGCATTAAATGAGATGACAATGATGATTTTCCTAGTGATTGCTGCTAGAAACAGTGCAGTAGAAACCAGTAGATCAGCTATGTAAAAAGTGGGTGAGGTTTTGAGTCCATAAAGGCACATTTTATGGAATCTAAATTTTTATTACAGGCAAATGAAAACTGCCATATAATTTCGATTTATAAACAAAAATTTTCTTTGTGTAATTAAAACACAACTTTCTAATTATAAGAATAAAAGATCTGGCATATGAGCTTTTCCCAAATACATTAACAGTAGAGTAACAACCATGGTACACACTGACAGGCAGAAATGATTACTGCAATCACTATTTTACCCAAAGCTTGTCTCCTGAAACTTTATTTCAGAAACTGAAGCATCATTTCCCAAGTACTATAATTTTATGGTATAATAAATGTTCAAATTGTAAATATGAGATTCTGGAAAAAAGTTTTTTTTAATGTTGCTTGAAACATTTGCTTTTTTCAGACTTAATTACTTTTTTTTTTTCAATCACAGTTAAAACAAAGGTCAGTGAAATCAGCTCTTGTATGATCATATCACTGCACTTCCCCACAAGTAACAATCAGAACTAAAGCGGAAAAAAAAATAGCAGTGTAAAGTGAGAATATTCAGGCCTGCCATTTATTTATTCCCACTGTTATTCAAGACCCATAAAATTTTCAAGTTTATAAGAGTTATTATCTGCAGGAGGCTGAAATAAATTCTACAGGTTCCTATAATCTGGACCTTTAGTCAAATTGTGTATTAATAGTGCCAATATTCCACTGACAGTATCAATCACCACTCAGTAAATTATGCCTGCTTAAATGCCTTATTCTTCCTGGCCATGAAGCTTTTGGATACACTTAGTTAACTTACTTCTGGCTCTGCAAATACTCCAAATCAGGATATACCCACTGGTGTTTGTTTTCAAAATTCTCAGCATAATGGAGCTTCAGTTCTAGCTAAGGCTCCAGATGATACTGTAATATAAATGCTAAAAAAAAGAAATTACTGTAAAACTTTAATAGTTTTAAGCACTTGACCTTATCTTGCTGATTGCTTGAATTAAAAAATGCTTGGATACAGCTGAAGAGCTTATTTTCACTTCCATGCTCCCATTGGCATTCCTTTACGTCTGTTCAAGGACTTACGGAGAGAGAAGCTGTTTCAGAAATCGTCGTCGATGTTTCACTCAGTGCTGTAGCTAGGAATTGGAGATGTGACCAAGACACAGAAACTGAGCAGCTTTTGCCAACCACGATCACAACTCCCACATATCCTCTGCATAGCTGAAGCCTTGCCAGTACATAAAGCTTTGAGCTGCATCACCCAGCTACTTAGAACCTCACCAAGTGGCTCAGTCCCTGTATGAAAAGAGCCAAGTGAAGGGCAATGGTCATGTGGGGGAGGCATGAGGAGAGTTTTGATGACTTTTTCCACTGTGACCCAGACTCAGTGCCTTGACATTTCACCCTTCCCATTGTCTCATGAACACATCTACTGTCCCCCTCCTTCTTCCAGCACCTTATTCCATGGTCATTTTTGGAAAGTGATGGCAGCTCTTCCACCAAACAGATAACCTTTCAAGATTTAAAAAGTGGCGCATCAGTTCATTAGTTGTCAAGGATTTCTGAGACACCAATTCATATACACACTTCGTGCACTGTTCACACAGTAAATTCAACATTTTCAAAGATTCTCTGCTCAGAAAAGGCAGAAAACACCTGAACTTGTGCTGGAGAAGTGCCATAATCCCTTTTTGTTCCTTAAAGTTCACATGCGAAAAAAAACAATTATATAGGTGATGGCTGATGCCTCGAGTAGCTGGAATACACTACACAAAAACTTACAGTGGGCTGGTCCCAGCTACACAGAAACATGTTTATTCTAGATTCTGCTAAAATTAGTAGAAGCTCCCAATGGCAGACAGGTAAGAGGAGAATGTGATGGAGGTATGACCGAAACTCTGACCAGTTTAGCAAATAAAAATATTGTAAAGTCTACACAAAGCAAATTATGTGTGGAATTGCTAAATGCAAACCTTATGGACATTCAAAGAGATAGTACATGTACTTTATGCTAAACAGCAAGATGAATTACGTTTATTGACTGCCTTCAGGTAGCTCCATAACCTCCATACTTGCTGCTTCCTTCTTTTTTCCTGCCACTACTGAACTGTGGTTGAAAATCAAGTTTTGTCTTTGCAGTCTCAGAGACATTCAAAGCCAATTTGAGACTTCAAGATCTTTGAGACTTCTGCTCTTCAGTTACAGCAGTCCAGCCCGTAAACACAGAGATATATGAAAACTGCTAGAACAGACAAGGTGTGTCTGCCAGTTCTGCAGAGGCGGGGTGGTCAAAGCATAGTGATGCGCTTCACATAAATTCCAGTGCTCTGATGACTACTCTGTAAAAACTCACCAAAAGAGATTGAAAGATTTAAGAGAGGAGGCAAAGGCAAATTTTGAAGTCTTTCAAATGTCTTCCAGGCAGTCTGTATTTCAGTTTAAATTGACAGTGTTCAGCTCTGTGGGCCTCGGATAGCTGTGACCAAACATGGTACTATGCTGAGACCATAAACTACACCGAGCCTCATTCAGCCAACAGTAAAGGCTTAGTCTTACTTTTTGTTGCAGATCTGCTCATACTCACCCTTACATGGGTCAGAACTGTAACTTCAGGCCCAGACATCCTCATTCTGCCTTCAGCCAAATCAGAAAAGTCAGCTCCAAATCTTCTTGGACCACAAGCTCTGAGCTCAACATCCAAATCCAAAACCAAATTCAGTCCATTGCAGTGGTTTTAATTTGGTTTTGGGATTGAGTTTTTTTGTTACGGAAGAAGATCAAAGATGCAAAATAGTTCTCAGAAAAAGGTCTGGCGAAAGATTCTGGCTCCATCTTAATTTTAGGGACAGAAAACCTGACCCCTTTCAAAGCTAGTAACGTCTGTTATAAAACATGATGCCATCGCTTTTTGCCTTGCACAAAATCCCTGAAGGGGAAAGTCAGTGCTGTAAAACCAACATCCCCTGACCCACAGGGATGTGCAGCCCTGGGGTTTGTACCCAGGCTCCCCATGGAGCTCATGGAGAGCAATGGTGCCACGCCCTGGCTAGGCAGCTGACTGGGAAGACACCAAAGCCCACCAGGTTCATAGCAGGGCTTGGATCTTGGCCTTCCGTGCCCCAAAGCAATATCCCAGCCATCTGCTGATCAATTCTCCAAGATGCATCTTGCTTGGTTTCTCCTGGCTGAAATTCCTCCCTGAACAGATGCAACATGATCCTCCTCCCTTCACCATCAGTGCCCTGTCATCTTGGCAGGAGACTCAAACCTTGCTTTACCCTTTTCTGTTCCTTTCTGCAGAATGATATAGAAATACAGTCACCTTCACCTTTCTGCCCAGGTGTCTGGGTTACTACCCCCAGGGCAGTACTCTCTCTTGGCTTTTGTGGGACCTGTTTTAAGTCATCTCTCTAACCCAGAACTCAAACCGGAGTCACCATGAGAAGCGGAAGGCCACCAGTGCAACACAGCACTACCATCCCCAACACTGCCGTGTTGTGTTGTTGTTATCCTGTGCCACACAGTCAGTCTTTCAGAGGGCCACCTCAGTTCTGCAGCTAAAAGGACGCCTAGTTTAAGGCTCCCACGAAGCTTTAAATATTAGCTAATGATGGTGATATCAGGACCTTGGCACAGCTACTGGAAAAATGACTGCTCACAGGTTTAGGTAGCTGCTGAGAGAAGGGTTTTGAGATCCTCTGCAGTGCTTAAATATGCTGCTGAAAGTGGCAATTAGGTGCCCATTTGTTCTCAGAGCATAGATTCAATTAAAGTATTTATTTTTGCAGTTTTAAGTTTGCATTAATCCACCACAGTACCCCTCAAAACCACCCAGATTCACCACATACTCACAATTGGGTATATGTCATCTAAGCGCTTTGCAGAATCAAGATCAAGAGAAATAGCTGTTGCTGACAATTAAAAAATGTTCAAAATCAAGTAAAAAGCTATTACTGACATTGAAAAGGAACAACCGACATAAAGAAAAGACAAAACCTCTCATCTCTACGACATGTTAACGACAGTGACTGAAAAATAGTTTTGGATAATAAATACAGAAAGTTCACTTCTTTTAGTGATTAGTGATGCAGATTACTGTCCATTTGCTGATTTTGCTCAAACCTAACTTGTCAGCCCAATTACCACAATATCATGCTATATGGGGGATATATATTCCTAGTGGAAGGCCATATATTTCACATATAGCTAAGTTTCTGCCTTTGCATACACAAGAAGTTGCAGTTTCCAGTAAATCTGTTATCTTTATTTCTGTTTTGAAGTAATTACGGTTTATTAGTTGACTAGGTACACAGTACATTCATTTTTATTGATTCTCCTGCAAGCGTTAGTTTTTTTCTGATATACCCCAACACAGAAAAAAGAGGCAGTAAAGGCTGGACAGTGGGAAAATGTATTTTTAGGAGATTTTGGGTAGGAAAAAGCAGACCTGATCCAGAGCTGACCAATTACTATCCAAACCCTCTTGCAGCCCTTTATCAGTGTTTTAAGCCTGCACCAAGCAGTGGATGTTTGATAGCTGATTATAAAAATTCTTATTTTTCCAGATTAGCTGTAAAACAGATTTAATGTATTCCCTCTGTTTGCTCATACAGCTAGTTTTTATTATTGCCACTGCAGAAGGAAACTAGTTTATCTGTGAGTGCAGATGTAGTCATTTGCAGAGATGGCAACCCAGAAAATAATTGCTTACCAATGTGCTTTCTTTTGCTTGTCCTCTTTCAGAGAATTCCTTCAGGGTTTATAGATGTGATCGTGACTTACTGTTAGTACAAAAATCCAGTATTGCATCTAATGCGTAATCACTGTCACTCCCCACTGATCACTGGGTAGTTTACGGGTTGTTGGGTTTTCTTCTTTAAGAAGGAAGTTATTCAAAACCTACTCTTTACTCTTTCTCACAAAACCTGATCTTACTGCTCTAGCAGACAACCCAGTGATGTGTGCCAGTATTGGAAATGCGCAACTTATCTTTTCTTATCTGCTTTACAGCTTTCTTTTCTATTACCTGCTAGAATAGGAAATACAATTAACACTCCTACTAATCAGTTTGTTGACCCAAGCTATCTGCTAGCATCATATACAGACAAGATAAACAGGCAATTACCATGGAGAACATTTGCTAAACAAAGCTATAATTAATAATAAATGAAACTGAGTTCCCAACTTCTTAAATACAGTAGTTATTAATTATCATGTGGCCCAAAGCTATTTGTGTAAAGTGTATAATTTACAGTTCTGCGTGATCTCAGCTGTATTCCCCAAAGCCTCCAGAGCTATCTTTTGCATAACTTTAAACTCCAGCATGTTCATTGTAAAAGTTTCTTCTGGCTTCTGTCCCAACTGTCTCCATTACAATGTCAAAAAATGCAGTCTTGTGTTTATGTGGAAGAAATTACAACTTTTAAACAGCAGCATACAGCAAATGCCAGATTTATAGCATGCAACTGAATTCAGCTGGTAGACCTGCTTTGGTCATCTGTCATACACAATCAACATCCAGCTGGACAATAAGCAACATGGAGGTAGCCAGAGCCGTCTTACATATTGTTCACTTAAAATATTATTAACAGGTCTGTTTTCATCACCAGGCAGCTTTACCAGCCACTTTCCAAAGTACTGTGTAATTTAAACTCCTATTACACACAGTATCATTTCTTTGGAAAATTAGATATTCTATATAACATAAAACCAGATATCTATCCTACTAGAGGTCACAGTGTCATCATAGATCCACAGGCCATGCAATACCTTCAACATGTATGTGCTCACCATGAGAAGGGGACCATGTAATGCTAGGCTGCTAGTAATGCTACTCACACTACATTTTTACAACAGCACAGTCCACAGCTCCAAGATTATCACTTGCTTCCACACCTTCATTTCTCACTGTACTTCTTTCAAATGATTCCAAGAAGTCATAAGCCTTCTCCTGGAGGCTTACCAAATATAGAAGTCAGACTACCGACAGGGTTGTGTGTTTTCAGTGACAAAGCCCAGACATTCAGAACAGGCCTGTTCATATTTGCCTGGTGATGTAAGGCACTGTAAGGACTCCGGTGTAGAAGGGAAAACCACAGCATCCACACAGGCAAGCTCTACTGGCATTTCTCACCTCTTTCTGCCAGTATACCGGAGATGTCTCCCCATCTCTTTCACTTTCTCGGGCTACAGAACTCTTACTACAGTTCCCAGCACCTTACATTCTTTTTTAAATTGCATTTATTATCATACAATCATAGAACCAT
>Ga0181612_135973_pt1 | contig 19109 bp, 11 predicted proteins | sample HoacroProtozoa21_FD_119630 | JGI IMG/M metagenome (GOLD analysis project Ga0181612, IMG submission 119630) | Hoatzin crop microbial communities from Cojedes, Venezuel. Combined Assembly of Gp0051906, Gp0051904, Gp0051908 | reverse complement strand
GTATTTCTTTCAGAGGGGCTTTATCAGAATGATATTGAAACATGCCTTTCCAAGATTTGTTACTTGTAAGGTGAAAATGAGCTTGTTAATGCACAATTTCACTGAAACGCAGATTAAATTGTTACTGAAATCAAAAAGTAAAATCCAACAAACTTTACTGTCTGTATGTAAAGAAGATATTATCTTTAAAGGCTCCCTTTCTGTCCTACACATGTACACTCATACACATTTCAAATTGTATTTGCCTAGGAAAGCCACAGTATGAACCAGAGAGTAACAGTGGCTTCAAAGAGCTAGATACTGAAAAATAAGACTAATAATGAAAACGTCTTTACTTACATTTGCTTATGTTTGCTAACTCCTACATATGTCTGCTGGCTAACACTTTGGAGAAAGTCTGTAGAAAATACATCAGCTCTGCTGGTCAATATTTTGTAAAAAGTCCATAATAAATACATCAAGTCTAGTGGCTAACGTTGCGGAGGTAATATGGGAAATATATCAATATCTCTTTCATGCAAAATGCTACATCTTTCATGAAGCATCCTTGATAGCCGCCTAAGGCAGGAAAAAAAGAAAAACAAAAAGGTCTATATTTTTATAAGATCTCAAAATTCAAACAAATGCTATGTCCAGAAATAATTAATTTCTCCTTTAGTCATAAGCAGAAAGAGGACATAAGACCATGTTTGTCTTTTTTAGGGAGATTATACAATAATGTAAACATTTGTTCAGATCTAAAGTTAAAGAAATTATATCTCTAAGTGGTCATTTCTCCAGGTTTAGGGAAAATATGAAAAGAAGACAAGTATAGAAAACTGCTGCTCCTGATATGCTCTACAAGTTTGCTGTCACCTGCACTTTAGGGATTTCAGAAGCTGAGTTTGCATTCAGCCCTTTTTGCTGACATAGTGTTTGGAGGAACATTTTTAGTGTGAGTTTATCAAGTTGTTTTTGGAGCAGCTTTTACTTCTGTCACCCTGCAAAACACCCATGGCAATGAGTGTAATTATACCCTGTGGGAAGGGTGCTGCTTTTTGCTGCTTTTTAAACCTGCTCCCTAACAGTTTCATGTTAAAAGAAACAGAAGAATCTCCTTCAGGTCACATGTGCTACAAGGAGGTATGCCCAAGGTTTCTGTAGCTGTCTTTCCCTCACCAGGCTTCACATCAGGAAGGGACAGAGTGTGCCCATACCTGTGTCCCCACAACAACAAAGGAGCAGTTTAGTCAGTTTTAAACGAGAGGTTAACTAACAGCACAGGTTTCCACCAGCACTGGAAAACAAAAGGTTGTAACTGCAAGTAGGGCAATTCCTTTGCGGTGTGCCAGGGCCCTCCTGGCCTTGTGAAGCGATCACTTTGGGAGTTCACACTCTGTGTTCCCTCAGCAGGGCTCTGGTGGGTTTGCTACCATCACCACTCACTTTTCCTGCTTGGATGTCCGGTCCCCAAGGACCTGATATCTACTACCAGCTCCTTTTTCACGGGTCACAGAACAGCTGCCATCTGGTGCCACTGTGAGTCAGATTCTAGACAGCAGTAATCCAGAACTGAAAACCTTAACAAAACATTGGCGGTCCCTGAACTATCCCGTTACTCACTGGTAAGTAACCCTACCGTACACTGTCTTCACCCAAACGACCTCTCAAGTGGGGCCAAATCATCCTTGTGTGCGCTCTCACATCCTCATTGAGGTGAAACTCCAATTGGTTTAATGAGAATTTCAATAGCATAAAACCTAAATGGAGACTGAGAAAGGAAGTTTTGAGTTTCAGCCTACTGTTAGTATAGCGAGGCAGTAATGCCCATATGTTCTTTCTTCCTGGTATGTAGGATATATGGCCTAATGCAAAACCATATGCAAAGACCTGGAGAAAATAAAAACAGCATGAGGAAATACTAAGTTTTGTGAACACCAGCAAGGTTTTCTTTAGCCAGTCTCACAATAAAGATGACCAATAAGCGTTTGCCTTTTGAATTGATCTAAGAAGATACAAAGGGAATGTATCAGTCATGAACATAATCACTATTGCTGGCAGTGTACAGGGTCTATAGGTAGGTGATACATGAACATAGGTGCTGACACCATCGTACATCGTTAATGCTGAGTTTATCGTGGTAATCACCAATAATTACTGCAGTCTGCTGTCTCAGGCAGGCAGGGCACCGTGGTGTGAGCTAGGAAAGCGGAAAACTTAGAACAGCAGTGAGAAGCAGAGCTGTTTGACATCAAGCAGGCTTTTAATAGACTATGTCAGTTGTTCACTGCCAAAGTAGTTTGAGAGGTAGCCTTTCAAAATTATACCCAGCTGCTCCTATCGCTGTTGCTTTGGAAATCACCAGTGCTCCTATCACAGGGTTAATGTCTTTTGTCTGGTTTAGTGATGGTATCTACTTCTTCCTCCCAGTTTCCTGAACAGAGAGAGCTATCATTTTAAGTGATATGTGAAATATCATACCCAGTTTTAAAAGAGCAGTTGCAAATGCTGTAATTACTTATTGCCTTGGGAAGATTTTTGCATTTAAACATGTAACAAAATAGATCTATTATCTCCGATATTAATTTGTATTTTAGAATCACAGGGCTTCTAACAGAGTGGAAACTTCAGTCTCTCAGTCACTAAATATTGGATTAATGTCCCTCTTGTTTGTGAAATGAGGCTGTAATCCATTTAATCACTCAGCTGAGATATGTTATTTACCTGAGCTGATGCCACCTGGCATTTCTCTGGAGGTGCCACTAGCGTAACAGCCTTATGCCAGGTCCTTGATAAGACTGTTTTCACTCAAAGAGGTGTATTAGCTCCTCCACTCCACTATCTCCTTCATTGCTTTAGCAACAGAAACAATGCAGCAACAGTGGTTGCTTCAATGATCTTCAGGAAAGTAGTCATTGTTGTTGTTATTAGTATTAGCATTCTTGTTAGTAGTATACTCCGGGGCTGATATGGAGCTTGCAGTTTCCTGAAGTAATGCTTTTTTAATAAGAAAAAGGCTCATCTTAAATTCTTGACAGCTGCAGCATGTCCTTCTGTTAAAGCACCTGATCACATGTACGTGTTGTTACTCCTAGCGCTACTTTTCCTTATGAGAACAATGACACTATTTCTTATTTATTCTCTTTATTCCAAATGTTTTAGGCAAAAGCCTTTTTTAGGGAGATTATACAATAATGTAAACATTGGTTCAGATCTAAAGTTAAAGAAATTATATCTCTAAGTGGTCTTTATGGCTAGACACCATTTCTCTTTCTGGCTAGCTCATAGGTAAAAGAACATGTAGGTTACTTAAGCAGTGCTATTTTTCCCGAGAAAAAGGGGGAACTTCTGCTGCTAGATTCCCATGTAAAAGATGCCATGTTGTACCTTATGGGCCATTCTTCACAACTCCAAAGCTTCATGCTAAAGCATTGGCTTGATACCTGCTATACCCAGGGAGTGAGTTCAGAAGGTATCTCTAATGACTTATGGCAAACCAGGGTTGTGGCAGGACCAAGGAATTGGCATTTTTAGAGACAGCATAACGAAAACCTGCATTTGGCTGAAGTGCGTAAAGTAAGTCTTGACTAATTATGTGATTTACATCTTCATTTCTGAAAGTCTTATCCCTCTTTGACATTGTGTTGTCATTGTCTTATAATCACTTATTAAAGTTCTGTTGCTTACCAGTCATTATCTGTCCTATGTTGATCTCTTGTAGTAATATGGTTATTGTCACTATCTTGTGTCTAAGACTTGTGTCCTTTAACAAAGGTAAAATAACATTAAGACATTTGGAATTGAAGAACTTAAAACAGTATGAAATGCTGTGATTTGTCACAGTATTCAATTTTGTAAAAGATGGGATTAAGAGACAGATAAGCTAATATGGTCAGAAGGAGCCAGACATATCAGAGGGATGTTTTGCCATTCAGTACAGTTTGATCAAATAAACAGTGAGAATGAAAGAGAGGAACTGAAAAAAAACCACCAACTAACCAAAAAAGATCTAATTGAACTCACCATTTTTGCTTTGGAAGTGTTATTTTTTTTCAGGTTGCTTCAGCTGCTTTGACAAGACCTACCAGTCTAGCTGGAACACAATTTACTGTAGTTCCTACTAGTTAGCAAATTTTAAATTGCCACAGAAAGGGGTTCCCCTCTGGGTTGAGAATGGGGTGCTACAAGCGCACAGAGCAAAGCTAGCCATGCCTGCAAGATCCCATATTGACGATTAGGATTGTGGGACACGAGGGCAGATAAATGCTCTGATATATTTTCCCCGTGGTTATGACTGTAAAGCTGTTGCTGAGGCAGTGCAAGGGAAAAAGCAAGGGAGGGCAAGGTCTGGCGAGAGGTCTTGTAATTCCTTCTAGCATTCTCTGGGTGCACTGGAAGATCACACAGTGAAGAAGATAAACAAACAGCACCACCTGACTTTATGAAAGGTTAAGCTAGTCATCTAACTTTTACCTATGCTTTTCCTACGTACAACCTTCTTCCTGTTTTGTAATCAACTCTACTACCAAGTGAGTTTATCCATTAAGCCTGTTGTAGGACATTTATTACGTGGTGGTTACTTCTAAAGAGAAATCCCTGATTCTTTGGAATTGATGCTTATTAACCTTGGCCTAATTGTGGTCTTGAGCTGTCACTCATTTATTATTTATCTTCAGACCCTTTAACCTGCTTCTCTATCCATTTTAACAAAACAAGGTTACCCTGGAGGATTTGCCTGGTCTAAAATACATGCAGCTCTCCAAGTTACAGCTGGCTCTGAGCGTTAATATCCAGCAACATCACCTATTTTAAGGAGAGGCTGGTTTGCTGCATTAAGTGGAAGCTTTGCTGAGCCTCTTGAGAGTAAGCAAGCACAAAGTTGGTTACACTGACTGCATTAACCCTCTTTGTCTTGCCTTCTACACTGTTCTTGTTGCTGATACAAGTCATGGTGCTGGTTTATGGGTGCTTTTTGATGTTTTTTTAAAGTATTTTTTTCATTCATTTGATTTTTTAAAAATCAGGTCAGTTTTCCAGTGTGGTGCACAGAGTGTGCCTGTTAGCAGCTGCATTAGATCAGCTAAGGGGTCAGCCTACCGTTGAGTAGGAACTGGAATGAATGGAGAAGAGGGGGGTGTCTTATACTGGCACGTCACCTACCTTTCAGTGATGCAGAGCTATGAACACTTGTGTTGATCACTGCTGGGTCACAGTTTACCACTGCTATTGTGGATTTACTTTATGAGCTGTATGAACTCAGTAAACTGGATTTCAAAGCTGGCACAGAGTATGTTCCATTCACATTGCCAACATTACACTATAGCTGTTTGTGGAAATGGAAAAACGACATTTGGAAATAAGCTCCTGAAAGGTTTGCATTTCAGATACTTCAGGAACTTTATAATTGCATTGTGCTGTTCTTAGTAGCATGGGAAGATGTACAACCAACAGACACATTTCTTGAAAACCTGTGTTTAGCTCTGTGTTTAGAGTTTTGCAGGAGCTGAGACTTTAATTTTATTGGAACACAGTGCAAAATGCTGTAATGTCCAGTGCTCCTCGTACTTAATTTATTCTTAAGGATTTTGTGCACAATTCTAAAAATAATATTTCATATGCATACATTTCACTGCTTATTTTTGGTGTCACGGTATATTATGAAACTGGGCATTTTAGTTCTTTGTATCTAAAACCTTGAACTGCTTCAACATCGTTTTTACCAGTGTTCTGTTAAAGTGCTAGCAAACGATGACTGCTAAACGAGTTTGTAATTGAAAAATAGCATCTAAATACCTTTCTTTTTTCCCTCAACCAGTTCAGCTTCTCAAATTTCCTTTGAACATGAGCTAAATCAAAAACAATATCCACTTTATGAACAGTTTAAGGGATAGGAAATAATGCATTTCTCCTTAATTTCAGAAAGGAGCGAATGAGCCTTCTTGAACCTGCATGTCCTGGCTGCAGAGCTGGCTGGCTCACCACAGAGTGAGTCAAAGGGTGAGTCAACATGTAAACAACAGAGATGGCTGGGCCTGATGTGGGGATTGAGGCAAATTCCAGAAAATTCAGCCACATCTGACAGAAACAAGAAACGCAGGGTGGAAGCAATCACTTTCACCTGCTTTCTCTAAATCAGTGGCATTTTTAAGAGTTTTCAGGGTTACCTGCTCTTTGCAGAAAGAAAACATCTCTGACACCAGACCAATAGGATCTTCATGGGGATTTGACAATCTGTTTTCCAGCTCAGGGCTGCCTGTAAGAAAGGCTGGATAAAATCCCCAAAAACCTCTTGTCTGGAAAATTGCTAAGCAAGTTTTCTTTCAGCCTGCTTTTCCTCAGTGAGGTGGAACCAAGCGTTTTTAAAAGAATAAAAGAAATCCTAATCCAATGTCCTTCCCCCAAAAAAGAGAAGTACAAGGGCCGGAGAGATATGAAGATGTGACGATCACTTAATGCGCGTGAACTAATGCCTATCTGCTGCCAAACACAGAAATTTTGTTCCTTAATTCCTGGTTGTGCTTTGCTTCCTCTGTGCTGCTACCAGTGTTTCCTGGATCCCCCACAAAGAGGCAACTTCAGCATGAGAAATGTTTTTTTCCACTCTTTTTGTGGATTTAGTGTTCTGCCTGTATCACCCATGATCATGGTGCCACGCAAATGTCAGTTATGGTGCAGGCAAGAGAGAATTTGTGCAAAAGTCTGTCTAGGAGCTGTAGGAATAGCAACCAGATGTTTGATAAAGTTATCTGTGTTATGAAATAACACAGTGGTTGTCATCCAGCAAGCAATGGTTTACTTATTCAAAGTGGAAAGCCCTTGGAGGAGACTGAGGAAAATTCTCTTCTTCCTGCAGTAGCCCAGGGCTAGTGCAAAGCTGGGGTGGAGGAAGAATAGGTCTTCACCATCCCAGCCAAGTGTCCTAATCACTGATCTATTTCTTAGTCTGGGGTGGAGATGTCTCTCCAAATTCCTGTGCTGGAGAGTCCTTACCTGGTGAGAATTTCCTGGAGGGGGGTACATTCTCAGGTAATGTCTCCATCTCCACAAATTAGCATGAGGTTTAAAAAACAAAACAAAACGAAAAATCCCGAACTCTTGTTAAAAATTCCTCACTAGTTCCCACTTGAGACCAGTGCTTTTTGTAACAGCATTTGGCAGCTGCTGAAAGGCTTCAGTAATGCCACCGACTACACAGCCAGGCACAAGGAGGGTGGCGGGCACTGTGCAGAAATAACCCTGTCTCAAAACACCTGGACTCCCCTCCTGTTCTGCACGTATAAACGGCACAGCAGCAAAACCGTGACTGGAAGGAGAGAACCTTGCACCGATCAATTAATCCTTGACCCATTTGCTTCTCTAGGTGGTTCTTCGGGGACTGACAAATAATGGATCCAATATTTGGATGCAATCAACACTGACAGTATGAGAGTTAATAAAACTCATTATCCTCTGGCTGTGTACTCCCTATGGCAAGGAAAAGGAAGTTAATTTAACGTTTTTTTAATTAACTAATATTCTAAGTAGCCATAAGCCTCTGCCTCCAGCTAATGTTTAAAAAACTGAAAACAAAACTGAGTGAAGCTGCTTGTGTAGCAAAAAGCCTCGAAGTTACGCTACTAGCCAAGCAACCAAAATGATGATGTTTCTTCATTTTCAAGAGTGTGCCTTTGGGAGGTTATTTCAATTTCACTTTTTCAGGTCTCTTCTGTAGTAAAGTAGTGGAATATTATTTATCCTAACAGAGAAACCATACAAAATGTCATTACCCGTTCGATTACTGGTTAAATGTAGGCATAAGCAGAGATTTGAGACTTCTGGTTTATGATCAGTAAGGAACAAAGTGGAACAAGCAAATGGGTCAGGAGTTACCCATTTGTGCAGGGAGGCTTGTGTATAACTGCAAAAGAAATCTCCTTCTGTTAGTCTGAAAGCAGAAGAAAGGCTTTTCAGCATCTGTAGCTGTAGTGGAAGGATGAGGGATCATATTGGTGGGATGTTCACTAGCCCTGAAGGGCAGATCCTTTCACTGAAGACAGGCACAATTCCACTGGTGTCTGGACTGTGCTAGGTACCCAGCACAAACAATCATCCGCACTGTAATCACTGAAAGCTGAGTGCCTGGGATGAGTGAATCGTGTATGTTCTTTTGGTAGATAGTCACTGTGGACATCGTCTTGTCCCACCTGGCTCGCATACCTTCTTGGGGTGGGAGGAATATCTCTGTGAAGGTGCCTATGCTGGCTCCGCTGGCTGTGGAGCGAGGCCGGGTGAGTGGGTCAGACCAGAAGCTTATCTCTTGGGTGCCTGAACCGAGGCAATTCCCACCCTTGTGGAGACAGGATTATTATGACTACTGATCAGCCTAGGGCTCTGATTAAGAAAGCTAAACCAGCATCTTGCTTTTGAATCTGTCGTAATGCAGTCTGTGGGCAAAGCTTCATTTTACGTAGATTCTATCCAGAAGAAGTCTCTTTGCATACACCCACCGCACTGTGCATTCAAACTGGTAGACGGCTATTCCCTTTGTGCATTATTTTGAACTTGTAGAAACACATGAATTGTACTGCATGAATTCTGCTGTCAAAGCAGTGTATCCAGCTGTGAAGTTCAGCATTGCCCCCTGTCCCCGGAGCCCAAAAAGCACTGGCTGGGGTGTCTGTCATGGCAGACTGCTTGTGGCTGTGTTCTCTCCCTACATCTCTTCACAGCATCTCCAAAATATCTATAGTTACACATATGTTGCTACAATGGTAATAATATAATAATTCAGATAATTGTTTTGGAGAACATATTAAGTCAGACCAAAACAAGACATCTTTATACCAACACAAAAACAGTGTATAAATACAAGCACATAAAATACATACAGAATTTGGGTAGCATTAGTGATTAAAAAGTGACCAGGACAGCATGGTTTAAGAAGTTACTGCCTCCTAAATGAAGGTTGTAACTTTTAAACAACCAAAATTCTGCACTGCAAAAATTTTGAAGCATGTAACTACTCTAGCCCTGTATTTCAGCTGAGAGTATGGTGATTTTGACCTGGCCTGCCATAATTTAAACTGTTCCAGGCAGATGGTTTGTATTTCTGGCCATACCCTGCCTCTACCTAGATAAGCATAAGTTTATAATTTCAAACAGCTCTTCTACCCAGGGCAGACTACTGGTAATTTCAGTGGGTGTCCTCGTGCCTTAACAAATTTGGGCCCAAAGACACTATCACAGAAATACACCCTGCCAAGGCTCCCACGGTGTGTGTAACTGCCCTGGTGACTCACTACATTTACTGGTTCCACTTTGAGCTAAGAGCTAAATCCTTTGGAAATGAAGAGTCAGCTTTACTTTACGGACTTCAGTATGCCTGAATAGATTTAAATCAAACTATTGCATCCACTGTAGTTTAAATATCTCTTCTGTGTGTTATTTACGGGCACAAATCCACAGCCGTTTAAAAATGAGCCTTCACAAACTTTGACTTTGCATTGAAAACAACACTCTGCAACCCATCCTGCTGTTGGATCATCTGTCTCCCTGCCTTCCCCGTGGCATTCCTGATCCATTCATTGAGAAACACCTCATGGACATCATGGAAGAGATTTATCCCTTGGCAAGTGCAGACTCTTTATTTACACTGTCTACAGACACGGCTGTGTATCACACGAAGCGTTTTAGTATTTCCATGACAGAGGAAGTCTCAGCAACAATACAGCCGCAGGACCAGTAAAAAATACTTTACTCTTACGTACATTAAACCGGTTGATATAATGCATTAGACTGAAACTGGCAATGAAGCTGAAATCCAGTTGAGGTCAGTTCTTTTTATATGTTGTTTCTGTTTAAGGGCTTTAAGACACTGCCAATCACCTCTAATTGCTCTAAACAGTCTGCATTAAGTGTGATTACGCTGTTGAATTCCCACTGTTGTTAGGGTCTTTATTTTAGCAAAAAGTCTAAGCACTTATCAGATCTTCCTAACAAAACACTTTAGCTGCAGCCCAATACCTTAACCCTGCTGTGCTATTGTCTAGTTTCAACTACATCCTGCGTCTAACTATGCCATCTTTGATGGATCTATGTAAATATGGACTGAAAAGCCCCAGCGAAACCTTTTGTTAAGCAAATATGGAAATTCAAATAAGGACACAACACAAATGATTTCATCATAAAGCTTGTGTACGGGCCAGCTTTACACAGTGTACTTCTTTGCATGCCTTAAAAAAAAGAGTTGTTATTAAAGATATATAAAAATCAGTGAGACAAATTTTGGGTCACACAGGCTTATGCAAGTCTGTTCTCTAGGATTTAGAAGATATGGTCGAACAATAACACAGAAATACAATTATAAATAATAAGAATGTATTTAAAATATAAAGAGGGGGTGTGTATACAGAGATCTTGTTTATTTAACTTTATTCTGATGAATAAAAAGATGCAAAATCCTCATAGGATTTTGTATCCGTAGATACTAATATACTGCACTTCAAAAGGTCTTCATTGATTTCTCCTAATACACTGTTCTCTGGTAAATGTATGTGTTACAATTCACATGCTGGGGAAAAGAAGACAGGCAAGCCTGAGCTTGCTAGCTTGGTTAAAATAAGCACAAATCAGACTCTAGAAGTGAAGTTCTGCAACAGGGGTCTAATTTGGGGATCAAGATTTCCTACCCTGGCTCACACAGTAACAGAAAAGCTGTTCTATTTTAAGTCCTATTCTGACAAATGCAAGAATACTTGCAGGAGAAATTAGACGTATAGTGTAAGTACTCTGCTTTCTTTGCTGGCAAAGCCAGTGTGGGAAGTTCCCTCCTTGTGTGATTTTGAAATTCCTCCTCATGGTGACTTTGCAGCATTGCCCCACAAAGTTGCATGAGCACAGCATAGTGGGCTCTACCCTGCAGCACGGAAAATGAATCGTGTGAAGGCAAGAGGAGTGAAAATATGAGAATCGGGAACTTCTTAAAACCTTTTTGTCCCCAGAGAAAATGGCAGTGTAACTGCGTTCACAGTTTCATATAAATTGTGCGGCTGGTTTTTCTACTTATTCCTTCTCAACTGTCATCTTCTGCCTTCAGGGGCAGAAGTTCCAATGTGGAAGAACCTGCAGAGTCTCTAGGAGGTCGCCATGGTTTGTCAAATCTTTTAGCTATAGATAACTGTGTTAGCTTAGATCACTCGTGTAACAAATGAATAGAGAACTTATGTTAGCCTAGACCACTGGTCTAACGAAGCAATGGTGAACTCAGTGTTGTCCTGGGTATTTGGTGGCTCCTGCTGGACTTCATGGATATCAACATCTGTGCTGGCTAGTTTAAAGGTAAAGGTCTATGCATGCTGCTGCCACAATTCTGATTGCAGCACAGACTTGTACTTAGAAAGGAAAGTGTATATGAGCTCATATTTTTTTATTTCACATTCTTAATGGGATGGGTTTTCTTCTTTAAAATCACTTGTCTCAGATTGTGTCTCTCTTGTCTGTTTTATCTGCTGCTCGTCTCTAATTTAATTCTACTAACTTACAGTAGGATCTTCCTGCTTCCACCCAGACCAGGAGCACACTGGGTGTTCACCAGGAAGCCACAAGCTCCCTCCATGTTCTTAGTAGGTTGATTCTGACTTGTCTCAAAGCTTTCCTTCCACCAAAAGCTTTAATGTTCATTTGCAAGCCTTTACCTCATTAGCAACAAATCACCTATCTATTTAATTTTTGAGAAAGTGTGCATGGACACATTACTGATGTGCTTGATGAAAAACAGAGATGGGTTTCATTTCACAATATAAATATTTCCTTGAAAGGTCTTCGGTCCTCTATGCCCATTGGAAAAAAATTTGGATTCCATTGAATAAGCACATAAAGAACAATGAAAAAGAGCCTGGTTTATTTTGGCATTTAAAAGGTACATTGCAAGTACTCTTATTATTGTCACGAGGAGTAGATACATTGTGTTATTTGGGTCTTAAACTCAGCAGTGAGTGGCTGCGATCTATTTTAGAAGCACTATCAGTTAAGATACTCTGTAGCTTCTCACAGTGAGTAGATTAGCACCTTATAAATCAGTTCAGGAACCAGAGTCAGCCTAAAAGGGCTGGGAAAACATAACATTTGAGTGTTCCTCATCCCAGAGACCTTTCAATGCAAATGGATGAGATAAGTGCACAAGGAGGAAAAGGAAATCATGAGACAGCACAGTGAGCTGTGGGATGGCAACAAATGTTAGTTACAGTAGCTTACGGGAGCAAAACAGAGGGAAAGAAAATGAGGGAGTGAAAAAAGAGGATTAGAATAGACAGCCAATGAGCAGAAAGAGGTGAAAATATGCACACAGCTGTAAAGATGTCTCTGGATGTTCAGTAACTCCTGCTTTGACTGCTTTTGTGATTCCTTCTACTGCCCAAATCCTAGTTTTCCTCCAGATTATGCAACAGAAGTAAAGGAAAATGGCATCACATTTTCTAGTGCTTGTACAATGGGTGTAGGAGTCCATGGGTGCTTTTTTTTTTAACTCTCCTCCTACTGCTGTAGTCCTTCCTGTGACTTTTTATGTTTCCCCATTTGGGAAGTGTCTACCTGCTTGGCGTTTGGCCACTGCCCCTGTTCAGAAAGCCGTGCCTTCTCACCCAGACAGCACCTTGTGTAGTCTCTGTGATACCTTTTTTACTTGTTCTTATAATTATAGTTATAATTATAGTCATTACTACAATATAATATCATGTAATATAACATAATTTTGCATTATACATGAAGTCTTTGGTTTTTATTGCCCGGTGGTTGTTTAGATGCTCAGGGAATTCTTAGAAAGGAAACTGGACCATTTGATAGTTTTAAAAAGCTAAGACTCAGTCAGTCTTTCAGTTCTCTCAATGATTTACAGTGTTGAAACCAATTTCTAAAAGGACTGTCATAGGCGCTAACTTACTTTGTGTTGGATGCTGAGTTCCTTCATCACCTGGGCATTAGATCCTACATGAAATCCAGTGGTTACTGAGAATGCTTTCACAAAGAATCTGTCCCACATTATGCTCAGGCAGATGTTGGCTACAATAACCTGATTTGTCCTTCTGTAACTGATTACCTAAGTTCTCTTATGGCTGGAGTGAGAATCCAGGGGGACGCAGTGCTTTTGGTGTGCTCACGGTTTGAAGATGGATTGCACAGCTTCTAATTTGAGCATGCAGTCATATAACCAGTATTTCAAAAATATGAGACTTTCCTGTCCCTTGGGCAGTAAGTAATACTTTCACAGTAGAAAGTACTACCTAAGGCTCTATTCATGTGTAGTTTTCTGGGCATTTTGTACCAGTTCAAAGTCTTTGTACTATACTAAATATTTCCAAATACGTGGGACAAATGTTCTTTTGAGATTCTCCTTTCGTGTTGAAGTCACTCAAAGACAAACATGCAGAAGATACCCTTTTTAAATTCCTTTCTGTATTCGTAGAGATGTCTTTAAAAGCTGATTAGTTCTCTTGAGTTCCCTCATTCTCTTTACAAGATTGTAAGTCTATGGAATTTTCTTTTGGCAGATCAGACACCTCTCCGCACAGCTCGCTGACTTACTGTTCTCATTTCACAGTGAATCTAAAACCTACGTTAGTACCTGCACCTCATGAATGAGAAAAAACCATGATATGTGTTATGATGCTTCTTCCTTGGTTTGCCATGTTGTTTATTTGTGATTAGGCAGGAACTGAAATAGAAGTTGCATTCTCTAAGTGATTTGCTCAATGAAACGTGTGAATTCAGAGGCAGTCACTGGAGCGACTGTACCATAAGGAGGAGTAACTTGAGTAAACAATTATGATATTTTCTACTTGAACTGCAACAATAGGGACTAATTCTAGAAACAAAGTGTAGTTACTTGCTCTACAAGAAGAGAGCATACAGTCTTTCAAAACACACTCCAAAGTCCTCATGACTTAAAATTATATAATGGACTATAATCTGTCAGATTCTTAGGCTGTAGTTGTTGAATGTGGCCACTGAAGATTTAAAGTACCTGTTAACTATTACTTACAGGTATTTATATAAGAATTAACAACTCCCCTTCTTCCTCCCCTGTGCAACCTCATTAAAAACTATACTCCACATAAGTAACTACTAAAAAATTCAGAACTTCAAGACCCACTGCAAATTACACCAACTCAGGCGCAAAGATTGTCCACAGAAGCAATACTGTGGAATGTAAATGGTCAACTCATTAACTTTAGAAAGTCTGATTATTAGCCAGACATCTAGTGCTAGGATTGCAGACCTTTTTGAACCCCTAGGCCCAGTTTTCCTTCTATTTCCCCAAAAGCCAGGAAGTCTTACAGACTCCAAACACGAACATCCATCTAGTCAATCAAGAAGGATTTTATTTTCCCATCCAAGTCTGTCTGGAAGGGGTGTGTGCAGCTCCACATGTTTCCAAGACCTCACAGGACTGGGTCTCAGTTTGCAATGGCAAAGAACCCCAAGGAGGATGCCTGTTCTCTTTTCCTTGACACGTGGTGAAACATAATGTCTCAGTACACTCAAGAGAGTTTACGCGGACCAGTTTGCATACTGCCCAATGTTCAGAATACTACCAATAATTATAAGAAATTTGACTTGCTGTGACCTTATGTAACATAAAGCAAGAAGGCTGCTTGTGCCACCAGACCATGAATGGCAAAGATTCCTTGAGCAGCACTTTCAACTGGATGATTAACAATGCCCTTTAGTAGAGCTTAAACTGGCTTACAAAACTCATTTTGAGTTGATTCGTGTATTATAGCTAGACTTTTATTTAAAAACAAATATCTTGCTACTTATCATATGAAAACTTTCTCTGAGTTTCATGGGAGCTAGGGGCTAGACCTATGGGGAGTTTTATTCTGTCTTATTAAACCTAATAGTTCATGCCTTCCTTGTCCTTTCAGAATTTTCAACCAAGGCATTGGAGGCCATGCCATTTTAACAAAAAACCTATTTCTTCTGCTTAAATATCAGCAGAAAGATTAACATTCATCAAGAACAGTGGATATCAAAGGCGGTCTCACTTGTTGATTGTTAAAACTGTAAAAAATATGCAACCTTCTGGCTGAAAATACACTGTGTTCATGTTGTAGTCATGATGAAAATGCTAAATGACCCTTCAGACTTTGCTGAGAAACATTATTCAATTAATGGGCCATAAAATGATTTAGATAAAAGAGAAGCCTGAAATATCTTTAGAAATTCAACAGAGGAAAGGTAATACTATCTAATTTCTCAAACTTGAGGGTTATAAAAGCTTTAGGAAGTGTGAAACATCACTTGCACAGGATTCTGAAAAACACTTTAGGAAACCAGAAACTGCAAACTGGAGAAGTACAATATCCCATATGCAGTAAAACACACATTAATGCATGAACGCACGCTGTCATTTTCCAGGAGCAATGCACTTAATACACTTTCCAGCTGGGATGACTGAAGAATGAGAAGGTCAAGTGATCTGACCACAGACATTGGTCAATGGCTCGGTTTGATTGGAATTAGCACTTTCCTGGCTCCCACAAACCACTACACCAGGACCTCTCATCAATGTATTTTTTTCAATCTGTGAAATAATTTATTAGCTGTCATGGCTATTATGCCACCATGAAACAGCAATGTTACATCTTTATTGATACATGTGCAGAAAATGTTAAAAAAAGAGGAAAACCAAGGACTTGACTTTCACTGGTTTTGGCCAATTTGCTTTGAAGATCTCATCCTGTAATTGCTAAAGGTGCAATATTATCTCAGCTTTGCAAAAAACGACCGGAATTTTAATTATTCTCTTTCATATTTTTTTTTTTTTTTTTTTTGTCCTGAATATTTTATAGCATAATAGTCTGTCTATCACCAGTTAAGCAATTTCCTTTCATCTACACCCCGATTTGGAGATTCTGACCATAGCTTCACTGTCTGAGGTGCAAAGAAATTCTCATTTAATTTTTGGCAGGTCCCTCAAGCGGACACTGCACAACCTTAAGGAGCGATCACAATGTACAGAAGAGCGAGTCACAGGAGCTCCCTATTGCCGTATATTTCATGGCAATAAACTGCAGACAAGGCCCTATGCAGTCCAGTGAGCTGTGGTCAGGCTACTGGGTTTTTATGATGTTTGCTTTGGCTGACTCAAAATAATTGAACCACTTGAGGAAAACTAATGATTTTTCAGATCTAAATGTATGGATAGAAAAACGTAGGTGTCTCCAACCAGAAGAACAGCAATTAGCAGTACTAAGGGTCATTTGCACTGTATACAAAATGTTATCTTTGTCTTTCAAAGACACTGAGTCACACATGGTTGTGTTAATGTGGCTGGCTAGCTCATGGTACATACAAAGACACAAACCAAAAGATGGAGCTGAGGTATTTTAGGCAAACTTAACTTTCACAATTCCAGTAAATTTAATAGAGGTTCACTGCACTAGGAGATAAAACCCAGTAGAGTAGATTTCAGGTGCTGGATGTCAGCATAAGGAAAGCAAAATGCAAGAAACAGGAAGTTCAGACGTCACTAGAAGTGAAAGGACTGACAGGTGGACAGACACTGCCATCATATTCTGCCTCCTGCCATCATATTATGCCTCCTGCTCCAAAGAAAAAGGAAGTAAAAAAATACATGGAAGAACAACTTACTAGCCTTGCCTAGTGATCACGGTTTTATTTCTGAGTCTTCAACTCTGACTTTTCATGGCGTCATCACCAACAGACTGAACATTTTTATTTGGCTGTGTAAGAACAGCACAAATCCAGGAAACCACAACTCTTGGTACATGGTAAATGAGGAAAAGTGTATGAGCTGTGTAGGCTTGTCTGCCACAATGACCAGCAGACTGCTCGTCCTTCAGTAGCTATCTCCAGCACTTGACAGCGCTGTGCTGCTGCTGACAGCACCACTTCCAGATGAGGTGTCATCTCGGGCTTCCTACTCCAGACACATCATCATGAGAATGCCGTCAAGGTCCTGTTGAGAACTTTCATCCCCCCCTTACATGTAGGTGGTAAGACCAGGCTTTGTTGAGATCACTTGGAGTTTTCTGATAGTGCAAACCTTGACAGGGATAGGCCATGGTTTCTATTAGTGTGGTTTATAACCAGCCCACACTGCCCGGGTACTTTTATATGCAGGTGTAAATGCATAATTACAGCAGCATCACTATTGCCCATGAAGGCATTCCTGTGAGTACTGGAGGGAAAACAGGACAACTGATAACGATGTGACCAGACTTCAACGACTGTTTCATTTTTGTAGCTTTATTCTGTGACAAGTACTGTGGTCAAGGAAGTGTTGACTGACACTTCTTTCCCAGGTTCTTTGCAGCAGCGTTATTGCCTCTGCTGAGACCTTGTGAGACCTCATGGATTAGCAGAGCTGGTCCTAGTTAGACCCTGTATGTTTTCTGAGATGCTGTGGCAACTGGTGACACACCAGGCAGCTCTCCTCCACGTAGGCCACTATCCCGCAATGACTCTTTTGGTCAGTCTGATGGGATGCAAGCGAGTATGTTCTTGGTTTTACGGTAGTTAAAAAATCAAGAAGAAATTCACAAAAGCATCTAGGTCAAACTATATGTGTTTGGACCAGCTAAAGTCCCTCTTAATTTATTAGGGATGGTAGTATTTTTTTGTTTGAATTGAACCAATGTGCAGTTGGTGCGTGCTGTGCTCTCCAGAAGTGAATTGCTGTGGTGTGTTAGCTGAGTGTTCTTTTTCCTTGGCTATATTAGCCAGTAGGGCTGATGTACTTCATTATTTAATGTTCACAAAGCTCTTCTTGGCTCTTTGAAGCGCACAAGTTGCTAATTACTCAAGCCATGGCAGTTATGGTGTACAGTGTTTTTGCAGGAGTAGGCTACTCGGTCTCTTGCTATTCAAGACAATTAAACGTCATATGAAACATTTCTTAGAAGAATCTACCCATGGTATTTTGCTTATAATTAGTCACTAAGCAACATTTCTGTAGGAAACGTCAAAGTGTGTAAGATATGACTTTTTGATACTGAAAAAAAATATACTGAAACCTGCAAATTGTTTGGAGGATGTTGTCTGTCTGCAGTGCTCTGGGATGATCTTCTTGATAAAGATCATCTGTGGTAGGTGAATGTCAGACTGAAACCCTGGCATAGTCTGCCAGGAAACTTGCCCCAGATTTGGCAAAAGTTCTCTGAATATGAGGTACTTCCAAAGAAACACTTGGGTGCAAGGTGTCTGTGCTCATCCGTGCAATTCGGCTGCCTTTCTGACCCCAGGCTCCACTGTGGGAACCTCCTCTTGGCCCTCATCTCACGGGAAAAGCACTGAGAACAGGAGTAGAAATTACTTTACTCTCTTGCCTTGTTCGATGAATGGCAATTTTCTAAGCTACTGAAAATTCTCATAAAACGGTGTGTTGATACCACCCGGAGCATTTGAGAAAAACCTTTAAGAGGATCCCCCAGGGTGGCTTTGTGGCTCAGACCCTGTTCCTCAAGGTGGGTGACAGAGATACTTCCCACAAAACTTTGAAACAGGGAGGCAGAAGAAGGGGCAGGGAGAAGCATGGAACGATAAAGTCCCCCTATGTCCACGGGTTTAAAGTCCACAGGGAAAGTGGAGAAGCAGAGAGTGGCACTGCTGAAAGTGCTTAAACTGGATGCAGAAGGGAGCGTAGAGGCAGATGCACCCAGAGCGAGCACAAGTCTGCGCCTGGAAGACCAGCAGGACACACTGCTTGGAAACGGAGGGCAGAAAGAGGTAGAGGCAGAAAGCAGAGGTGAGGAGGATGGAGAGGATGCTGTGCTGGCTGCATGCAGACGGCCACCGTCTCACACACATGCAGGTCTGCAATGCCAGCGCAGTGGTGTGACAGCTGAACTCCTCTACACCGCTGTTCTCCCTTCTCTGAACTTTCAAAAACCTCAAATAAATTTATTTCCTTGTTTCTGCCTTTCTTCATGAATATGTGCACGTATGCTTTAAACCAGCCCCTGCTCTCTGGGGAGCAATCACTGTGCTTCAGACCTTCAGGTGGAAGCTTCAGCAGGCGTGCGGCTGGGGGACCGAGAGGACTTCTGGTGAGCAGGGGTCCAACAGGAGACACTCACGAACTGTGTGAAGAGGCGAAATGCAATACAGTCACAAAAGGAAGCAGAAACGCC